>Ga0209777_10003283_pt1 | contig 20214 bp, 10 predicted proteins | sample FrelakmetHBP12HB_FD_187147 | JGI IMG/M metagenome (GOLD analysis project Ga0209777, IMG submission 187147) | Freshwater lake sediment microbial communities from the University of Notre Dame, USA, for methane emissions studies -HBP12 HB (SPAdes)... | ecosystem: Environmental > Aquatic >...
TCGTTTAAGAGGCCGCTGGCGTTACCCTCGATCCATATTGCAAGGGCGGACAGAGGTTCGAGCTTATTCTCGTCCCGAACGCCCTCAAGCCGGGCAGGCGGCCCATCCCGAAGCAGGCGATGGATAAGGCCTTCGAGGAAGTGCTCGCCGCGCCCCTGGCGGGATGGGCGGAACCGTCCCGTAAGTGCGGCGACGGACTGAAGCAAGCCGCGCTGCTCGCCTTGGTCCGGGCTGAACTCGCCAACGACGGTAGCACGGGCGTCCCGCCCGTGGACACTGCCCTGGCCCAGGCCCGCGTTGCGGCTGAAGACTTCCGCATTCTCTATCCGCTGGACTCGGCCGGCCCGGTAGCACGCGAGATCAAACGCTTGCTTCACACACGGCTGTTGTCGCAGGCCTCCTCCGCGTTCCAGGCCGGGCAGTACCAAGCGGCCGTGGAGGCCTACGATGAGTGGCTCCGCAGGACTGAGGCGAGCGGAGCCGATGCGGGGAAAATGGCCCCCGGGGAAAATATCTCCGCGCGCCTGCGCCTGATCAAGGCGCTGCTTGCACTCAAGAACGGCGTCCGTGCACGCCACGAGGCCGCGGCACTCAGCGAGATCATCCCACCCGAGCAGAAATCCGAGCTGGAAGCCCTGTCCGCGCAAGCCCAGGCGCTGCCGGGTGCGCCGGAAAAACCGCTCTTGCCAGCGCCGTAGCCATAGTGTTCCTCTCAATGCTGAATTTCGCAATCGTTCTGGACGCCAGGCGAGGCTGCTCGTATTTTTAACGCGGATTGCACTGCACAGCAGCCATGAGGAGCTGCGGGGTACACAGTAAGACTGCGGAACGGGCATACCAGCACAAGAAAGGCAGAGCCATGATAGCCGTTAGAGCGAGGTTCGATGGCAGGAAGATCATCCTGCCTAAGACGCTCCGCGGAGGGCCACCCGGAGAGGTAATCGTCGTTTTCACGGAAGCCCAGGAGAAAGAGAACCAAGCCTGGCTGAAGGCCCAGGAGGCGGCTTTCGCCCGGGTGTGGGAAAACGATGAGGATGCTGTGTATGACAACCTTTGAATCAGGCACCGTGGTTCCCCTCCTTCTCGACACCGACATCGGCTCCGACATTGATGACGCCGTCTGTCTGGCTTACCTGCTCAAACAGCCGCGCTGCGAACTACTCGGCGTCACCACCGTCACGGGAAACGTCGCCCAGCGAGCGGCGCTGGCAGAGGTGGTCTGCCGCGCGGCGGGGCGGGGGGACATCCCGATCCACGCCGGTGCGCCGAATGTGCTGCTCTTCGGGCCGGGCCAGCCCGAGGTGCCGCAATATGAGGCCATTGCCAAACGCCCGCACCGCAAGGACTATCCGCCCGCGACAGCCGTGGAGTTCCTGCGGAAAACCATCCGCGCGCGGCCTCATGAGCTCACGCTGCTGACCATCGGACCGCTGACGAACATCGCGCTGCTCTTTGCCGCGGACCCGGAAATCCCCGCGCTGCTCAAGGAACTGCGCTTGATGTGCGGCGTTTTCACCGCCGGCAATGGGCAAGGCCCGGGCGCAAAGGAATGGAACGCGCTGGTGGATCCCATCGCTTCGGCCATCGTGTACCGCGCGCGCCCGCCGCTGTGCACTTCCATCGGCCTGGAAGTCACAACCAAGTGCGTGCTGGGCGCGGACGAATGCCGGCGCCGTTTCAATAAGGCCGGCGGGCCGCTGGCCATCGTGGCGGAGATGGCCGAGGTCTGGTTCCACGGCAGGATTAACATTACTTTTCACGATCCGCTTGCAGGCGCGACCGTTTTCGAGCCGCAACTGTGCGAATACGCCGCAGGCGAGGTGGCCATCGAGACCGCCAGTCCGGCGCTTGCCGGGCTGACCTCGTTCAACCGGCGTGCTGAAGCGAAACCGCACCGCGTCGCGGTGAGCGTCAGGCCGGCGGAGTTCTTCGAGCACTATTTCAACGTAGTCGGAGGCTGAGACGAAGTACTCTGTACTCAGTACTCGGTACTTCGTGCTTACCCCAGCGCCTTCTCCAGCAGGCCGCAGACTGTGGTCAGGACCTTGATGCGCGCGTGGAGCTTTTCGTTGGCCTCGACGATCACCCAGGGGGCCAGTTCGGTGCTGGTTTTCTCGATCATGTCGCAGGCCGCGGCTTCGTAGGCTCCCCACTTGTCCCGGTTGCGCCAGTCTTCTTCGGTGAGCTTGTACTGTTTGTACGGCGTGGTCTCGCGGTCCTTGAAGCGGCGGAGCTGTTCTTCCGTGCTGATGGCCAGCCAGAACTTCACGACGGAGATGCCAAAGCGCGCGATCTGCTCCTCAAAGGCGTTGATCTCGGCGTAGGCGCGCTCCCATTCCGCCTGGGAGCAGAAGCCTTCGATGCGTTCCACCAGCACGCGCCCGTACCAGGAGCGGTCGAAGATGGTGACACGGCCCAGCCGCGGCAAATGCCGCCAGAAGCGCCACAGATAGGGGTGGGCGCGCTCTTCCTCCGTGGGCGCGGCGATGGAAATCACCTGGTAATTGCGCGCGTCCATGGCGCCGGTCAGGCGGCGGATGGCGCCGCCCTTCCCCGCGGCGTCGGGGCCTTCAAAGACCACAATCAGCGAACGGTTCTTCTCGTAGAGCCGGCGCGTCAGTCTTGCCAGTCTGCCGGACAGCTTGAGCAGTTTCTTCTTGTACTTCTTGTCGCTCAGCGACACACTCAGGTCCAGCCGGTTGATGACGTTCACTTTGTCCGGCTTGGGCAGCGGCGGCTTTTCGGCCGGCGCCTTCGGCTTGTTCTCAGACTGCTGCAGCCGCTTCTGCAAGGTTTCCAGCAGCGTGCGGGTCACGGTCAGGGACCTGTAGCGCTCATCGCTGGCGTCCACGATGTGCCACGGCGCCTCGCCCGTGCTGGTCTTGCGCAAGGCTTGTTCGGAGCACTCGCGAAAGGCGTCGTACTGTTTGAAGAACTTCCAGTCCAGCTTGGTGACGCGCCAGCGCGTATTTCTATCGGCCGCCAGCGCCTTCAGCCGCTTCTTCTGAGCCTTCTTGGGCAGGTGCATCCAGAACTTGAGGACCAGCACGTTCTCCTGGGACAGCATCCGTTCCAGCGCCACGATCTCGTCCAGCGCCAGGTCGAACTCCGCGTGGCTGGTCTCGCCGAGGACGTGGTCAACTATGGGCGCGGTGTACCAGGAGCCGAAGAAGATGCCGATGCGGCCCTTGGGCGGGAGCACGCGCCAGTAGCGCCAGTAGTTCGGACGCTCGCGTTCCTCATCCGACGGCACGCCGAACGCGTGGGTCTGGATGCCGCGGGCGTCCATCCATTCCAACAGCAGGTTCACGGTCTCGGGCTTCCCGGCCCCCTCGACGCCGGCCACGATGATGAGCACCGAAAAATTCGCCTGCGCGAGCCGTTTCTGCGCCTCCAGCAGCTCTGCGCGTATGCGGGCCGCTTCCCGGCTGAAAGTCTGCTTGTCTACGCTGGTTCCCAGTTCCGCTGCCTCGAACATAGCCATTCCCCCCTGACTGGCTCTGCGCGCTTTCCTCAACCTGATCTGTCAAAACCGTTATCTGAGACTAGTATACGCAGGGCGGGGTAGATGTACAAAGGAAGACGAGGCTTTTTCCAGAGCATGAAGGCAATCATCTCGGACATTCACAGCAATCTGGCGGCATTGCGCGCGGTTCTCGACGACATCGATCATCTGGGCATCAAGGACATCACCTGCCTGGGCGACGTCATTGGCTACGGCCCCCAGCCGCGCGAATGCCTGGACATAGTCAGGAGCATGTGCGAGATCACTATCCTCGGCAACCACGAGGAGGCCGTGCTGCTAGGCGTGCCGCCGACTTTCACCCCGCGGGCGCGCAAGGCCATCGAATGGACGCGCACGGTCCTGCTGGAGGACGGCAAAGAGACGCCTGAGGCGCGCGAGGGACGCAAGCAGTTCATGCAGGACTGCAAGGTGCAGTGCCGTATCGAGGGCGTGCAATATGTGCACGGTTCGCCGCGCGACCCCACACGCGAATACGTGATGCCGCGCGACGCCAGCGACAAGAAGAAGATGAACGCCATCTTCGCCGCGCTGGACGACTATTGCTTCGTTGGCCATACGCACACCCCCGGCATCTTCAGCCACACTGGTTTCACGCACCCTTCCGACATGTTCGACCTGTACATGCTGGGCACGGACGAGAAAGTCCTGGTCAACGTCGGCTCGGTCGGCCAGCCGCGCGATGGCGACCCACGGGCCTGCTACATCACTTTCGACGGCGACACGGTCGTCTGGCGGCGGGTCGATTACAACGTGGATGAGACCTGCAAGCGCATCTACGACATTCCGGATCTGGACCACTTCCTGGCCGACAGGCTGCGCGAAGGCAGGTAGAGATTTTGGATTTTTGATCTGCGATCCTCGATTCTGGATGGCCAGGCGGAAGGCGGGTCAATCGAAAATCAGAAATCTGAAATCCAAAATCAGAAGAGCTCTTCTGTGAGCTTCGCTAGTCCCTTCAGGTCCTTATCCGCGATAATCTTCGCCACGCGCAGCTGGTTGGCGCCCAGGTTGAGCAGCGCGGTTTCCGCGCTTTCCCAAAGGCGCTTCGCCCTGGCGGCGTTGGTTTCGAGATAGAGGTCGGACACAATCTCGCCCAGCTTCTGGCTGGACAAGTCCTCCTTGTGCTCGTAGTAGCGCTTGATGATGCCCTTCTGGTATGGCGTGTGGAACTGTCCCTTAGCCATGTCTGTAGGTTCTCACTCCTCACTCGGCACCAGGCACTTGCCACCCGGCACTCGCCACTCGTCACCCGGCACTCGTCACTCGTCACTTTTCCTTCGGACGCAAACCGGCCTGGGCACTCAGGCGTTTGCCGAGACGCTCCAATGCGGCCGAATGGTCCCACTGGTCGAGCTGCACATTGATGATCGAGAAACTATGGGTGTTCCGGCGCGCCCTGTCGAGGGCCGTCTCCAGGTCACCCTCCGTCCTGACCTCACAGCCCCAGCCTGTGCGCAGCAACTCAGGCAGCAAGTGGTATGACCAATCGTGAATGTCGTTGTAAGGCCCGTCCTTGATGAACCGCTCAGTTGTGTAGCCCTTGTTGTTCAGCACGAAGACTATGGGGTTCAGGCCATGCCGCGCGACCGTGGACAGTTCCTGCCCGCTCATCTGGAACGCGCCATCCCCGACGAACACGATCGGCCGCAAGCGTCTCTGGCCCACTTGCGCGCCCAGGGCCGCCGGCACCGCGAAACCCATCGAAGTGTAGTATGCCGGACTGATGAACTCCGTGCGCCGATGGATCGTCAGGTCCGCCGCGCCAAAAAGACCGTCGCCGGGGTCGCAGATGACCGCGAAGTCGTCTTCGAGGAAATCGTCCATGCGGGCGAAGAACCGGCGCACCGTCACCGGCCGCCGCGGCTGTGGCTGGAAAGGCTCATGCCGGCCTTCCGGGGCTTTCGCGCGCTTGCGGCGCAGTCCCGCGGCCGCGTTGATCAGGCCGTGAACGAAATCGCGCAAGGTGATGTACTCGAACTGGTGATGCTTGATGCTGATCTTCTCGGCCGCCGCGTTGATGCAGCGTGAGACCTCCAAGCGGGCGGTGAAGACGCCCAGGTCTATGTCGGTCAGGAAGGTGCCCAGGATCAGCACGCAGTCCGCCCCTTCGACGGCGCGGCGCACCTCTTCGCGCCCGATGGCGCCCTCGTAAATGCCGAGATACTGGGGATGCCGCTCGGAGATCACGGACTTGCCCAGCAGCGTCGCGGCCACCGGATACCCGGTGCGTTCCACCAGCCGCAGCAGCGCGTCTTGCAGCCCAAAGCGGTGGATCTCGACGCCGGCCAGAATCACGGGATGCTTGGCCGCACGCAACATGGCGGTCGCCTCGCCGAGCGCTTCGCGCAGCGTTTCCGGGTCGCTGCCGGGGGCGGCCACGGAAAGCGGCGCGGGCCGGGCGCAAGGCTGGTCGCACATGTCCCGCGGCAGCTCCAAGTACACGGGCCGTTTGTGCCGCACGCAGGCGGCCATGGTCTCGTCAATCTGCGCGGGCGCTCTGGCCGGGTCCTCCAGAGCCGCCGAGGCCACCGTGACCTGTTCAAAGATCAGGCGCTGCGTGTTGAAGTCCCGCACGCGATGATGCAGCAGCGGCGAGCGGAACCGTTCGCGCAGTCCCGGCGCTCCGCTGATGACGATCAGCGGGGACTTCTCGGCATAAGCCCCGGCGACAGCATTGATCGTGTTCAAGCCGCCCACGCAATAGGTGACGCAGACCGCGCCCAGGCCGTTGACTCGCGCGTACGCGTCGCCCGCGAAACCTGCGCCGGCCTCCGTGCAGGTGCCCACGGTCGTCAGTGAACTCCTGGTCAGCAGGTCGAAGAAGCCGAGCACGTAATCTCCGGGGATGCCGAAGACATGTTTCAAGCCGCGCTCTTCGAGCCGCTGTATCAGGTACCTGCCGATAGTCATCGCTTCAGCCATATTCCCCATCCTTTCGCCCCAATGACTACCCGCATTCGCTGCCCAATGCAACGTGCTATGATGCGCACCCCATCCGGCTGACGGTGTACTCTGAATCAGGGGCCGCCAAAAGGTTTCAGGTTGCGCGTTTCAGGTTTCATGTTCTCAGCCTGGCGTCAATAACCTGAAACCTGAAACCAGAAACCAGAAACATGAGACCGCTTCATGGGGTGATGAACATGAACAAGACCAAGCTGTCGGCTTTGGACTTTGGGCCTTGGACACTGGGAGCGCTCCTGATGCTGCTCAGCAGTTCACTTCCGCTGCGCGCCGGCGAGGAGCAACACCCCGCCGTTCTTTTCCTTGGGGGCGTGCATTCGGCTTACGTGGTCAAGCCTCTTGCCGCGCTGGGAATCGAAAGCGACGTGGCGACGGCGGGCGATCTGGCAAAGAAGCTCTCCGGCAACGCGTACAATGTGCTCGTAGCCGCTGGACTGAACGAGGCCGCGCGGCGCGCCGCCTCCGCCTTCCTGGAGCGCGGCGGGGGCGTCTTGGTCTGTAATCCGGAATCGTATCCAAAGGAAGAGGAATTCACGAAGACCTGCCAGTGGCTCGAAGAACTGGGCGCGCGGGAGCGCTGGGAAGTCCTGCGCGATAAAGACCCTCAGAACGTCGTCAGGGACAGCATGGGCTGCCGGCTTTCGTGGAGCGACCAGATCGCGCCAAGCTCAAAGGAGGGGGTGCGCGGCGTCCTGACGCTCCTTTGGGACGGCACCACGGGCTGCGAGCCGCCCATGTCTTTCGACTTCAGCCCCGCCTGGACCGTGCTGGTGCGAGGGGCTCCTTCTCTGGAAGCGGTTCCGGAAAAGAGGAACGATATCTTTTTGCAGCCGTGGCTTACCAAGCAAGGAGTCGCGGCCTCCCCGCCGCTGCTGGCCGTCCGCGAGTCGGGCAAGGGGCGGCTGGCCGTGCTGGGCATCCGCGGCTATTGGCTCTTCACGCCGCCGTCGAACTGCCCTACCACGGAAGTCATGCTCACCGCTGGGGCCGGCGGCAAGCCCAGCGACTGGCTGCGCGTTCTGGCCAACACTGTCCGCTGGCTGGCCGAACCGTCGCTCAGATCCGGTCTGGGAGGCGCGGTCACGCCAGGCAACCTGCTCAACCCACCGGTGCAAGTGTGGCCGCTTTGTCCGCCGCTGGATTGGAGCAAGCAGGCTTCTCCCCACGATCAACGGCAAACCGCCGGCTTGATCGGCGCGCGCACTGCCCTCTCGTCGGGCACGGGCACGGTGGGCGATTACGCCAAGGCCGCGCGCGCGGCAGGCCTGCAATTCCTCGTGTTCCTCGAAGATTGCGCCAAAATGGACGAGACGAAGTGGAAACAGCTCGTGAGCGATTGCGAAGCCGCCTCGGATGCCTCGTTCGCCGCGGTGCCGGGGCTGACCTATGAGGACGCGCAGGGCAACCACCTGTACTCGTTCGCTGACAACGCTCAATACCCCACGGCCGGCATGCTGCTGCCGGACAAGCGCCTGGCGACGAACAAAAGCAACCGCACCCAGGCGTACTTCGACTATGTGAATGAGCGCGTCGCACAGCGGCATATCGGCGGCTTCTGGCGCCACAAGGAGAACCAGCTCCACTTCAGCGACTACAAGCTTTACAATTCGTTCCCCATCTACTCCTGCGAGAACGGTAGGACTGTGGATGACGCGCTGCCCGAGTACCAATACCTGATGAGTCTCGGCGGCTGCCAGGCGGCGCTGGCCTTTGAGATCATGAACAGTCCCGAGGAAGTGGCGGGGCGGGCCAAGCAGGGCTGGCGCGTCGTGGCCCATCGGCCCGCGCCGGACTTGCGCAAGAAGTGGCACGAAGGCGCGTGGTCGTTCAGCGGCTCAGGCTCACAGTACGTCACCAATGGCCCCGCCATCCTGGTCTGGGAGGGGCCGAACCGGCTGACCGACCCGCACGGCGAATGGTGGCGTCCGGATCTGTGGGAGTTCCGGGTGCGCCTGCGCGTGGCCTCGGAAGCGGGACTGAAATCGGTCCTGCTCTATGACGGCGAGCGCGTGTTCCGCCGCTGGCTGCCGCAAGGCGCGAAGACTTTTGAGACGGAGCTGGTGCTGTCCAATTGCCGGCAGATGGGACTGTATCCCGTCGTGGAAGACCTGAATGGCCGGCGCGCCATCGGCATGGAATTCTGGAACCGGCACCTGATGCTCGAGGAGTTCTTTTGCAGCGACCGCTGCAATTTCCTCGGCAACGCCCGGCTGCGCACTCGCGACGGCCGCCAGGTCTGGACGCAAGCCAGTTTCCAGGGCAACATGGGCATCACACCCTCAAAAGGGCTGTTCGGGATGGCCGCGGCCCCTGCCGTCAACTTGACTTTCAACGCGCCGACTCTGCCCATTGACGGCGCGCCGGCGGGCTTTCCCACGGTGGCGCTGCGCTTCGAGCCGCAGGTCCCCGGTGAGCTGAAGTATCTCTTTGCCTACCCCAACACCTACCTGGTGGGGCCGGAGATCGCGATAGGCCAGGCCGACATTCGCCTGGCGTACGATCCTGCCGAGGAAGGCGCGAAGACCACGCCGCTGGGCCACGCTTATGAGCAGCCGCAGCACGGCCAGGGCAACTCGTGGGGGAGTTGGCACAAGCTCGTCCCGACCAGGAAGATCACGGGCTGGGCGCGGACTTACGCCTGCAACTGGCTGCCGGAAACGTTCCGCATCGGCTGGCACGAGGTGAAACTGGAGATCAAAGAAGATACGAGGCCTGAAATCTACAAGCGCTTGCAAGTAATGTACGCGGAAGGGAAGGGCTGGCGCCTGTACAGCGACGGCAAGGAACCTTTGCCGGACGCCGACGCGCGCGGCGACTTCCGGCGAGGGACCTTCGCGCTGTTGGAGGACAAAGGCGGCGCTGTGATTTTCATGGCGCTCGATGGGCCGCTCGAATACCGCTATGGGAAAGGCGGCACGCTCTCACTTTGCTACTCAGGCTCGGCAGGCGTACTGAAGAAGGGAGAGACGCTGGCCTATTCGTTTGGCTTTGCCGGCGCCGCGGGCGGCACTCCGGCTGAGGCCATCGTGGACTTCGCGCGCAAATTCGGGATCGTTGCGCCCGGAACCGCCGGCTATGCGCCGCAGGTTCGCTCAGGCAAGCAGCTTGACAACTATCTGTGGTGGAAGCTGGAGGCGGAAGGAAGCGGCATCGAGGCGCGCGTTCCCAAGGCCGCGCTGCCGGCTTTCGTGCCCGTGGTTGTTGAGGGCCTCAACGATAACTGGTCCGTGGAGATTCTGGACCGGGCGCGGCCCTGGCCCAATCACCGCGCGCTGCCAATCCGGGATGGCCGCGCCTTCGCCATGCTCGACACCGTCGCGGCGGATAGCGACCTTTTCATCGGCCATCCAGTCACCTGCGAGCGAAAAGACGTCAGGATTCTTGTTTCCTGGATGACGCCGGGGCAATGGTTCGTTGAAGCACATAACCCCGGCGACCAGCCGCTCACAGCCAGGCTGCGAAGCACTCCCGGCTGGACAGCGTTTACCTTCAATGAGACGGTGGAGCTGCCCGCCGGCAGCAGCAAGGTGTGGCAGGTCAAGCCTTAGAACGATGAACGATGAACGATGAATGATGAATGACGAGGGCGAACTCATCCTTTAGGCTTCATCGTGGATTATTCATCGTTCATCGTTCATCGTTCCGCGTTTCCTTAAGGTCCTTCTCCGTGCGGCCCAGGAGAATCTTGTCCACAAGCGCGCCGCCGCCGGAAGTGCCGAAGGAAATGGACTGGATACGTCCGGGTTTCTTCAGCAATCCCCACAGGTCCACGCGTTCCACGCGCCACTCAATGGGCACGTCGTTGCTCAATTGCTTTTGGACCCCGCCCTCACTCAGCTTCGTGAGAGTGCCGGCGTAAAAGCTGGCCCAAGGCATGTTCTGGCCGCCAATAGCCAGGGTGATCCCTTTTGTGTCGTTGGGCAGGCCGGCCAATGGCAGCTTCTCACCGCCGAGCTCTACTGTGGTCCCCTTCATGTCTGAGGCGCCCGCGCCGGGCCGGCCGGCTGCCTTCCAGGCGAACTGGAGATAGCGGTACTGGCCGGGCTGCGGGTCCTCTACGATCTCGAAGTCCCAGTTCGGGATGAAGTGGCCGATGGGCGGCTGCCACTCCGGCTGGGCGTTGGCGTTGCTCGGCAGCGAGAGGCAGCGCCCGCCGGAGTAAGCGCCGTCAAACTTGAAGCTGATCTTCTTGCCCCAGGACTGCATGCAGCGCTTAAGTTCATCCTGCTCATCGAAGAGCACCGCCACGGGCCGCTTGGCGGCGGCGTCGGGGTGCGAGCAGCCCAGCGCCTCGCCGTGGAAGACGATCTCCCCCAGGCGCAAGCCGCCCACCGCGCCCCACGGCAGCAGCAAGCGGAAGCGCGCCGCCTCGACTGGTTTGGCGAACTTGTGCGTGTGCACGGGCGCGTCGGACAAGAGCCTTTGCACGGGCACCCAAAGCTCCTTGGCGGCGTCCCAGTACTCGAACTGCACGTCCCTCAGCCAGGACTCAGGATGCGCGGGGTCCTCGAACAGCGTGACGGCCTCGACGCGCAGTTGCGTGCGGTACGCGTCCAGGAGAACGTAGTTGACCGGCGAGGTCTCGGCGAAGAACCCCACATAGCTCCAGTCCACCCACGGCGTTGGCGGCGGGGCGATTTTGCCGTCAAAGAGCAGCTTGGGATCGTGCGAGAACTCCGCAGTCCCGCCCCACCCGCCGCTGGGCACGAACTTGACGGTCAGGGGACGACCGGCCAGCAGGTTTTTCCCGAGGCCCCGCGCTTCAGGCTCAGAGTTGGCCCAAGAGGTGATGTTGCTGGTGGCCGCGCCGTCTGTGGCTAGGAGCTTCCCGCGCATGTCAGGCTCGGCAGGCGCCAGGCGCGTCCGCCAGCGTTCCTTGTAGCCCTCCCCCTGCCCCCTCCCCCCTGCGGGAGGGGGTTGGGGGGAGGCGGATAGACGGCACACGTTGCCCTGGCACGTGCCGAGCAGCAGGTCGCCGCCGGGCAGCCAGGCGGGCACCGCGCGCGCACCCAGGTCCTGGGTCCACAGCACGTTGCCGCTTGCGTCCAGGACGTACGCGCTTCCAATGTCGCTCGTGGCCACGATCCGCCTGTCGTCCGGTGAGAAGCGCGGGAAGCGGACGCGGTCGTCACCATTGAAAGTCCACTGCAAGCCGTCGGCGAGGGAGTAGAGCTTGAGTTGGTTGCCGGCGGTGACGGCGATGAGCGAGCCGTCGCTGGAAAGCGCCGCATCGGCGCAAGGCGTGGGCAGGGCGCGCTCGATCCTTTTCCGCAGGACGAAAATTTTTCCCCCATCCGTGGTGGCAAGGAGGGCCACGGTTTTGCCATCGGGGCTGACCAGCGCCTTGGTGACCTCGCCCATGTTGGCCAGGGTCACTCCCCAGAGCTTCTTGCCATCTTTGGCTGATACGGCTTGAGCGTTCAGGCCGGCGACTGTAGGGCGATCCTCTGGATCGCCTTGCGGTCCAGAGGACCGCCCCACAACCAGTAGCGTCTCCCCGTCGAGCGCCGCGAGCACCGCCCCTGCATCATCTTGCGAAGCAGTGGCCGCGGGGGGCGGGCGCGTCTGCTTCCCCCAGTACTGCGACCAGCGCAGTTTGCCGTCTCGCGACCAGACAGCCAGACCCAGGTCTCCCGCCGTGGCGACCCAACTGGCATCTTCCGGCGCGGCAAAGTGATTGGTGTGGTCGCGCAAAATGGCCGGGACGAAACGATGGGGCAAACGGCCCGGCAGACCGTAGAGCGCGAACCGGCGTTTCAGCTTGCCGTCGTTCTCAACGAGATACAGGTGATAGCCGGCCGCGGACAAGAAGTCGAAGCCCTGCACAGCCAGACCATCTTTCAAGGCGAATGGTTCGAGGGCGAAGTATTGCCCCACTCGCTGCCGCCAGCGCGTCTGGCCGGTCTCGACATCCAGTGCATAGAGGTTGTGGTCCCAGTTCATCGTGTTAAGCACTGCCAGCTTGCCGGAATCGGTGATAACCATGTCGCGGACGTGCGGGCCGAAGGCGGCGTCGGGGGACGAAACGGGCGAGACGCCCGTTGTGCCTTTCGCGCCGGCCGATGCTGGCGCTACAGCATCCGGCGTGACACCACCAGGTAAGTTAAAGACCGTGATCGCCGTTCCACCAATCACCGAAGTGCTGGAGAGCAAAGCCGAGGGAACATCGAGCGGAAGCACGGCGGCCTTGCCGCTGAACAACTCCGTTGCTTCGAGCTTGAGGCCGCCTTGGGGCGCATTCACGGTCGCGACAATAGTCTCGGACGCGCCTTTCGCGCCTGCCGCGGCAAACTGTTCAGCCAGAACGCTCCCGTCGGAAGCCAAGAGCCGCACTCGCACGGGCACGGGCGCGGGGATCGTCTGGCCCTTTCCGTCTTGGACCAGGACTTGCCAAGCCAGGCGCTGCCCCGCCTTTGCTGCCGCAGGCGCTCTCAACTCTATCTGGGAAATCGGCGCCGGCAGGATCGCATACAGCCGCGCGGGCAGGCTGCGCAGGTCGGCCTGTACGACGCCGCCTTCCGGAGTTACCTGCTTTCCAGCGAAGACGTCGTAGACTGCCTTGGCGTTGGCATCCAGTCCCACGGGCAGGACCAGCGGCACGCGTTGTGTCACGGCCAGGGTCATGCGCCACAGTTGGCCCGGCTCCAGGCGCGGCAGCGTGTTATTGAGGACCCACAGATACCGCCCTTCCTCGCCGCGCCGCTGCGAGATCAGGACCTGATCGTCTTCCACTCGAGCCACGGGAGGCGCCGCGGCGTCCAGCACCTTCGCGAGCACTGGCAGATTGGCCTTGGCGTACTCCGCAAAGCGCCAATAGGCCGCATCGTCGCCCGCGGGGCTGCGGTCCTTTTCGAGCTTGTTGAAAGAGAGCCCCAGCGGCGTGAAGTCCTTGACCAGCGACTCGCGGCATGTCCCGTCGCAGTAGACTTTCGTACCCGCGGCCTGAGCGGCTTTGAGCGCCGCCAGAGTTTCCGGCTCAAACTCGCAACGCTGGTCCACGACCAGGACGGCCTTGAAAGGCTTGAAGCTGTCCGGCTTGACGTCCTCCGCGAAGATGTACCGCGCAGGCTGGTGCGCATGGAGGCACGAAATGTAGGCTTCCAGCTCGCGCGCGAAGTGCAGCCCCGTCACGGTATTCCAATCATCCGTCTTGTACATCCGTCCCGAGGCCGCGATGGCCACGCGATCGTCGTTCTCCAGCGCGGCCAAGAGCGGGCCGTAAGGCTTCAGCAGGCCGCTGAAGGCGCGGACCACCGAGGCCCAGCCGTAGTGCGGCGTGCGCGGGTCGTCCGGCAGCCCTGCGCCAACCCAGGCCCACGGCGGAATGTCCCCGGAAAGGCCCACGCCGTCGCCGCCGCGCATGGCGATCTGAAAGAGCACGGAAAGGAATTGGCCGCCCGTCCCGTCGTCGTTCCAGACCTCCGGGTGCCCCCAGGCGCGCTTGCCGGGACGCTTGTAGAAGTCCACGTTTTGCGCCGCGTGGTACGGAACCCCGATCTGCTCCCACTGCGCCTGCAGGTCCACTTCGTCCACGTTCTTGAAGGTGAGCGGCGGATAGGACTCAACATTGCGATACGGCGCCGCGCAAGCCGTGACGTACTTGCCCTCCGGCGCGCATTCCTTGAGCGTCTTATTGAAAAGCTCCTGCGCCTCCACCGCGTAACTCAGGCGGTGGCCGGCGACCTCGTCCAGCACGGGCGACCATGCGCCGGTATCCTTCTGCTGCTTGAACGCGGCTTCGTAGGCGCTTTTCTCCTGCGCATCCTTCGCGGCTCTCGAGCCGCGCTTGTCGAAGATCCACCAGTTCGACGACCAGGACCAGCCGCGGAATGAGGGATATGAACGCACGCCGCCCATGACCTTCTTGAGGATGTCCAGAATCTGCTCAGGCTTGCGCTTGTCGTAGCCGGTTCCCAAGGGCAGCCCGGCGTCGTTCATCATCAGGATCGCCATCTCATGGATGCCGTAGGCGCCGTAGCCGGCAAGAATCTGCTGCAAGGGAGCGAGAAGTTTCGCCTTCTCCGGAGGCACTCCGGCGGCATCGGCGGTGAGCCGCTTCGAGAGCGCTTCCAGTTCGGGCCGGCCGGGGTTCTGCCACCAAAGCTCGTTGCCATACGGCTCCCAGCCGAGGCGGTCCACCATCAGGTTGAGGCCCAGCTTGCGGGTCCGTTCGAGATGGGCGGCGACCACATCGGGGGCGCTCCAGGGAGAGGCTTGCAGCGGGAAGAGCTGCCCGTAGTCGCCGTACTGCATGATGAGGAACGCGGGTTCACGAACGCCTGGCCCAACAACGAAACGTTGTGGCACGCAGGTCAGGCCGGGCGCAGAGGCGGATAGAAGGTACTCGCCGGGCCGCAGGGCCGCGCTGACCTGGGCCGGAATGGAAAGCGCGGACGGCGCGCTGGACTTGGCCGCAACGGACGTCTCGCCCAGCACTCCTCCGTCGCCGCTCAGCGTGATTTTCAGCGACGCGGACTCCGCGCCCCGGAGCGCGACCGAGAAAGGTATCGCTTCTCCCTGTCCGTAGTAGATGCGGTTCTCCGGCGTGAAAATGGCGGCTGAGCCTTTCGCCTCCGCTGCGCGAATTTCAACGACGGCCTGCAATAGATACTCGGAGGGAAGCTGCGCCTGTCCGCCGCGCTCAGCCGGTGACGCTTCCGGCGTGACCTTGACGCGGTAAAGCCCCGCGCAGTCGGCGGGGACTTCGAGCTTCCCCGCGGCCAGCTTGAACTCGCGATACTCCAGGCCTTCCAACGGCCTCGCCCAAACGCGCCAGCGGGTCTTGACGGTCCGCCCGCCGCCTTCGAACTGGAGGCTTAGCGGCAGCGCCTGGCCCGCGGTCCAGACCAGGCTCGGGAACGAGACCGCGAAGCGCTCATGGTCAATCCGCAGCGCCTGCTTGAAGTCCCCGGTTGCCAGGTCGTAGCACTGGAACAGCTCGCGCTCATCCTCGCGCCGGATAAACAGGTTTTTGCCGATGAGCCGCAGCGCATTGAACCAGGGCCGGCCCGGGCCGGGGCGGTTTTCGCCAAGTTTCAGTTTCACGTCCGGAAGCGCGGCCCCGTCCTTGCCGAACCGCTTGACCGTGTCGCTCCCGCCTTGCAGGACGTAGAGTTTCCCGTCGTCATCGCAATCGAAGGCGCCCGAAGTCGCGGGCGCTTTCCAGCGCGTCTGCCCATCGCCGCCCGCGCAGCGCAGGACATTGTTGCGTGTCAGGATGTAGAAGATTTCCTGCTTTTCGCATACACGGAAGCTCTCCACCTGCCCGCCGCCTCCCTCGGCCGGCTCGCGCGGGACCGGGTGGATGCGGACGATCTTCGCCGTGGGGCTCAGCCGTACGATCCGATCGCGGTGCTGGTCCAGGCCGTAGAAGTCCCCGCTCGCGCCCGCCTCAACGTGCCCCGGAGCATCCCAGCCCACGGTGTCGCTGACCAGGAAGTCTGCCAATTCGCCGGTCTGGTCCAGGCTTGGGTTGTAGAGCGTCACTTTGTGCGCGAAGTGGCCGTTGGCCGAGGCCACCACCCCGTCGGCGTTGGCCGTAACGTTGCGGATGGCGTAGACGATCTGCTTCCCGTATTTCTCCTTGCCGTCCGGGCCAATGCGCAACGCGAATCCCACGTCGTGGCCGTGTCCGATGCAGGAGAAGTAGAGCTTGCCGTCACGCCCGGCGCTCATCACGGCAGCAGCGGCATTGAAGTTGACGTCCTCGCGCGAGATGATCTGTTCGAGCTTGACGCCGCCAGCAGGCTCCGCGGCGCCCGCCGCATCAGCCAATTCAAAATTAAAAATGCAAAATGCAAAATTCCAAATGCAAAATACAGAACGCAAAAGGCGCGTAGTTCCCTGAGCTGTTAATTTTGAATTTTGCATTTTGAATTTTTCATTTCCACGGGTGTTTATAAGGTTCCCGGTACTCCCGCCTCAGCAGCTTTGAGGCGGCGTCGTTGTTAGTGATCTGCTCCGTGGCAGCGTTCCATTCCACGGGTAGCCCTGTCTCGTAGGCAATCATCGCCAGTTGCACGGTGGTCGTGGACAGGTAGGCGTCCTCAATGCTGCAACCGGCCGGCTTGCGCGCGCGCACCGCATTGAGGAATTCCTTCATGTGCTCCAGGCCCGTGTCGCCGCCGGCTTTGTTCTCCACCCGCTCCCCCTTGCCCACGGGGATGACCAGCCAGCGGTCGTCGCTCACAAAGACGGTGGCCTTTTCGCCATAGAAGAAGATGCCGTTGCTGGCCTCGGGTGCGTATTCCCCGGCGCCCCAGATGCGATGCCGCCACACGACAGGGCAGCGTTCGAAGTCGAACTGCGCCGTCAGCGTGTCCGGTGTCGTGATCTTGTCGCGCAGATAGTACAACCCGCCCGCGGCGGTGACGCGCTTGGGCGCGGACTCGCCCAGAATCTTGCGTACCGCGTCAATCAAGTGGATGCCCCAATCCACCAGATGCCCGTGGCCGCTGGTCTTCTCCAGCCGCCAGTTGATGTGCCCCACCTGCGGGCTGTAGGGAATCTTCGGGCCGGGGCCGCACCACAGGTCCCAGTCGAGGCTCTCGGGCGGGTCCTGCGGCGTGGCATCCTTGGGCTCGGCCCGGTAGTGGATCTGAGCGTCCACCTGCACGATCCGGCCTGCATTGCCGGCGTCAATGAACTCCTTTACCGCCTGGTAGGCTTTGCTCTGCCGCCGTTGAAAGCCCACCTGCACCACGCGGCCGGCCTTCTTTGCTGCGTCCACCATGGCGCGGCCTTCGCGGACGTCGTAGGCCAGGGGCTTCTCGCAATAAACGTCCAGGTTCTTCCCCAGCGCCGCGATGAATATCAGCGCGTGCCACTGTGGCGGAGTAGCGATGATGACGCCGTCCAGGCCCTTGGCCTCCAGCAGTTCCTGGTACAGTTTGAACGTCTGCGGACGTTTGCCTTGCGCTTTCTCCAGCTCGTCCGCGCTCTTCTTCAAGTGCGCGCTGTCCACGTCGCAGACGGCGGCGATCTCGGCGCCGCCGGCTTTGAGCGCGGCATGAGCGTCCACGTTTCCGTACCAGCCGGCTCCAATCAGCCCCAGGTTGAGTTTCTTCTCTTCGTCACCGCGGGCCTTTGAAGAGAGCACCGCTGCTCCAGCCGCCGCTGCCGCCGTACCTAGAAATTTCCGCCGGTTTGTTCGCATGACTATCCCCCCTCTGGTCCATTATTCACCACAGAGCACACAGAGAGCACAGAGAAGAGAGAAGATCTGGGTTTGCGAAAATCCAGAATCCTTTCATCACTCTGTGTCCTCTGTGCCCTCTGTGGTGAATAGTTCACGGCCGCGCCAAGGCGCGCAGGTCGCGGCGCGGCAGATCCCAGGCCCGCTTGACCGCGGCCTCCACGGCTTGCCGGAGCGCCTGATAATCCGCGTCGTTCTGGTCCTTGTAGACGGCCTCCTTGCACGCCCTCACGCTGCCCTCTCCCCCTTGGGGAGAGGGTGGGGTGAGGGGGTTCGCCAGGGGCGCAGTCAGGAACAAGCTGCGTTCCGGGCGGCGCAGGTCAATCCAGTCCAGCCGCGAGACTTCCGCCGGCTTGTGGCACGCGGCGCAACGCCGTTCGTGCACGCCGCTGATCTTGCTGAGCAGCGCGCTGTCGGCGGCCAGGTCGTAGGCCGGTGTAGCCGGGCGCTTGTTGACGAAATCATCGTGATACGGGGCATTGGCGTCAATCCACTCCTCCAGCCGCAGCCACTCGTCGCCGCTGAGCGTTACGCGCTTGGCGCAAGGACCGGTCCGCAGCGCCAGCAGCAGCTTGCTCTTGGGCGAACCATAGGCCAGCGGCGGCGTGATTGAAGCATCCTGCGCGCGCGCCGCCGAGCGTGAGACGAGCCCCTTCTGCTCGATTGTCTCGAAGGCCCGGTTGTAGCCGTAGCCTGCGACGCTCTTGAGGTGTGAGGTCAGGCCGCCGGAAAAGTCCAACTGCCCGGCGGGCTTGAGACCGCTATGGCAGCTCACGCAGTGTTGATCAAAGACCGGCTGGACGTCTCGCAGGAAGCTGACGGGCCGGTCGCCCCACGGCGGCGGCTGGGGCTGCGAGGGCGGACGGCGTTGCGCCGTGGCGAAGCTCGGAGCCGGCGGCGCGACACTGCGCGTCTCGTGGCAGCCCACGCAGCCGCGCTGCTCGCCCGGCTGGAAGCTGATGAATGAGCGCATGCGCCGCAGTTCCATGTGCTTCTCATCCAGCAATTGAAAGTACACCATCTTGTCCGCGGGCACTGTGAAATGGGCGCTGCCGTCCGCTTCAATCGGCACGTCGCCCAGGATGCGCACGGGCGTCCAGTTGACGAGCGGCGGGACGCCGCCGTGGTCTTCGCCGTAGCGCTGGCCGCCGGACTTATTGTCGTACGGCCAGCCGACCGCTTCGGACACGCGCAGGAAGCGGATGCGCCCCGGCTCAATGCCCTCCACGCCGTAGCCGGCGCTGCTGAGGGCGCAGGTCGCGCCATCCTTCGTGGGATCGAAGGCCTCGGCCAGGATCGGCGGTCTGATGCGCGGGCCCAGCGGAATGGGCAGTGACGACGAGATCGCCGGGTCGCGGTACAGCAGTTCCTTGGTGCCGAAGACGTCTATGAGATAGAGCGCGTAGCCGGCGGCGTCGCTCTTGTCGTTGGGCAGCGTCAGGTAACTGTAGGCCGCCAGGAAGTGTTTTTCTGACAGCGGCCAGGGGTTCATGTAGATCCCGCCGCCGTCCTGCACGCCGCCTTCAGGCACGGGGAAGCCGGCCATGCCGCCTTCCTGCGGCTTGACGTTGGGCGTGACGATGGCCAGGCCGCGCGGGTTGTTCATGCCGATCGTCGGGTCAATGATGCAGACGGGGCCGCAGTACAGGGTGTGGTGTCCGCCGGCCACGGCCACTAATTTCCTGATTCCCGCGCCGCTCGCTTGGGGGATGGAGCGCACGTCGTACAAGGCCCAGGGGTTCTGCATGTGCTGTTTGTAGAGCGAGTCCGCGCCCGTGCCGTCCGGCCGAATGGTCCAGATGGACTGGATGAACGCCCAACTGCGCTCCTGGTATTCCCAGCGCGTGTAGCCAATCGTGCCGTCGTCCAGCGCATGCGGCAGGTAATCGCCATCCTTGCTGACGCTCAGCCGCCTGATGCCGCTGCCATCCGGCTTCATCACATAGAGATTGCAGCTCGTCTCGTCTTTGTCGTATTCGTTGCATTGCAAGGAGTAGGCGCAGCGTTCGGAGACGAACGCAATGTCGCCGTTGGGCAGGTAGGTGGGGTCCAGGTCGCCCCATTCACCGCTGGTTAACTGGCGCAGTCCTTTCCCATCCACGCCGATCTCGAAGAGGTGCAGCGGCTCTTCGGCGCGCCGCAACTCGTAGCTCCGCGAGCGGTCCAGCCAGCCCGCGGGCGGCTGGCCGCTCTTGGCCTTGGCATAACCGAAGACGATGCGCCCGGCGTCCCACCAGAGGTCCATGCCGTGGACATGGCCGGGGCCGAGCTGCCCGGCGATGACAGGGCGCACCGTCTGGCCGGAGCCATCCGGAGAAAACGGGTTCGTCAAGACACAAATGTCTCCGCCCGGCCGCGACACCCAGGCCATGTGGTTCAGGCACACGTCCGGGTAGCTCTCCTGCGTGAAGCGCTTGACGAAGAGCAGCGATCGAAAGCCGAGCAGCGGGTTGGCGAAGGCCAGCCGCCGGCAGATCCAACGCACCTCCAGGTAGAGCCGGCGCGTTGCTTCGCCCGCCGCGCCTGCGGCAGG
>Ga0209777_10003284_pt1 | contig 20212 bp, 18 predicted proteins | sample FrelakmetHBP12HB_FD_187147 | JGI IMG/M metagenome (GOLD analysis project Ga0209777, IMG submission 187147) | Freshwater lake sediment microbial communities from the University of Notre Dame, USA, for methane emissions studies -HBP12 HB (SPAdes)... | ecosystem: Environmental > Aquatic >...
GAATCGCTCAATGCTCTAAGTAATGTTGCTTTCTTGTCAGATATTTCCCCCATTCTTACAAGGTTTATGATTTCCTCCAGCATTTCGGAAACCTGTTGAGGTTTCTTTAATTCTTTTTCTGGAAGAATCTTAAAGCTTAACCCCTTTCCCCTCCCGCCTCTTGCTCTGGCCAATTTCTTTTCTTCTTCAGGCACTTCGGGATTATGACAAAAGCAATACTCTGAATTTTCCATTCTGTAAGCTCCGCATTGCTTCCCTGTTATTTTGTCTTGAAATTTACATTTCTCAGCCATAGTTTTTTGTTAATTCTTTTGCCACTTTATTTGGGAGGTCATATTGGTAGTTTCTATTCCGATCGCCCCTCTTAGTTAATCGTGGTGAGTCGTTTTTTGATAAATTGCTTAATTTTTATAGTTTTGGGGCTGCCTACCTATTCATTACGCTTTGATAAGTTTGACCTATATCTTGAATCTTTTTTTGCCATTCCACTTTTTCCGCTTCGGTTGTTGCTCTCTCTAAACAACTTAAAAGAGTTAACTGAAGAGCAAGGTAGCATTTTTTGAAAGATAAAATTGCTTCTTTCTTAGCCAATGCGATTGTATGTTGATTACAAATTATCAGATTCATTTTCAATTTTTTCAATTTCTTTTAACTGATTATTTTCAAATTGCATTTTTATTTCGCCAGTCCGACCAGTCCGGCGATTTGCTAAAACCTGAACCTTAGATTTATCTCCAGGAAGACCAGTCTCTCTGTTTTTGAGACGCTTGATGACTAAAACGAAATCGCTTATCTGGGCTATTGCTGAACTGCCCTTTAAGTCGCCAATGTCTATTTCATTTCGCATCCCCTCTTGAGTCGTGTGAGCCATAAGAAATACAGCAACTTCCCAATATCTCGCCATATTCTTCAAATCCAACACAATAAACTTTATTAAATCAGAGGTATTTCCAAATTTTTTATAAATATCTTTCTCCAAAAGGAAGTCTAAATTATCAATCATAACTGCCCCAATTCCAAATTTCGCTTTTGCCTCGCCGACCCTCTCTGAAATCCATTCAGTTTTCTGGGAAGACAGCTTTCTCGGCAGGTAAAAAATTGGGTAAGGTTTCGGAAATCTCTCTAATAATTCTCTTTCTGTTTCTTCGTAGGAAAAATAAATTGAGTTTATGCACTGAGCTACCAAATTTGAACATAAATTGCGAGCAAAACAACTTTTTCCGTTCTTTGTAATTCCTGTAATCGTAATCAGTTCGCCAGCTTTGAAACCGCCATCAATTAAATTATCCAACCCCTTATAACAACTGCTCATAACTGGCGAATCTTTTTGAGCTTTCAACTCTTTCAGTTTCTCTTCTGAACTAATGACCCTATCTTCCTTCTCGTAAAGTGATAAAATTTCCAGTTCTTTCAATTTTTTCTCCTCTAATTCAATTTCTTCTAATTTTTCGGGAATTTCTTTTTTATTCATAATCGTTATTTGCTTTTGCCTTCTCCCGGAGCCAGCGGTTGACGATGACTGGCTGAAGAATTGTGGCTAAGCTCCAAAATTTATTACCCAAAGACGAATTAAAGTAAAATCTGACCAAGTCCTTGCAGTCCTCTAAGCTATAGGTCTTGCGAAACTCCCAGAATGCTCCTTCATCTTTTCTGTTTAAGAAAGGGGTGATATCTAACCTTTCCCTTATAAGCCTAGTAAGCCACTCAGAGAAGAGAGAGAATTCTCTACTCTCTTTCTTTATATAGTTCTTGTTTGTGTCGCCCTGTTGTTGCTGTGTTGTTGGTTTTGCTGTCGGATTTTCCTCCTCGTTTTGATACTTATGCCAATTTTGAATTGAAATAATCCTATATTTGTTAGTTTTTTGTTGTCGGATTTGATGTTGCCTTTCTAAGAGGTTAAGCATATCCTCTGTTGTTGCTTCTGGAATCCCCGTTTCTATAGAAATTCTTTTTCTACCAGTAATAAATTGACCTGCTTTCAGCCCAATTATTTTGCTATTCCAAAGAATTTCAGAATCCTTATAAGCTGCCCTTAACAAAAGATAAATCCATAGTTGGACATATCTGGCATTTTTAAAAAGCGTGTTCTTGAGAAATCTCCGGTAAAGTTTTACGAAGCCCGATTTCATAAAATCCTGCCAGCTCTGTGCTAAGGATAGGCAGGATTAGCTACATACCCCCAGCACAAAACCTTGTAGTTTAATAATTATTTTTGTTTTTCAGAATCTTCCATAAGCCAATCTAAGGCAAACGAGATCGCCTCAAGTTCTTCAGGCGATAAATCCTTCGGATAATTTTTCCGAAGATTCTTTAAAACTTCGATTGTTTTTTCCAATCTTTTGTTTTTCATTATTTTTTTCTAAAATTATATCTGCCAAAAAATCAAACGCCATTTTTAACCTTTCGGGACAAGGTTTAAAAATATATTCACCCATTAATGGTTCGATATCTTTTTCCATTGATTCTTATGAGCTTTTATTATCTTTTTTTTCATTTTGCAATCCGCCCTATATAACAACTGCTTAACAGCATTAGGCTCTTTCCCCATATCTTTTGCAATTTCTTCCCTAGTATTATTTTCCTCTCTCAACCCGACTGCTTCTTTCTCTGTTTCGGAAAGACCTGTTGTTAAAATTTCGAAATCCATTTGGGAATATAATTGTCGAGCGGATTCGCCATTGTCAGAAGGTTCAAACTCAAACACCTCGCCACTATTGGTAGATTCGGCTAGATGAGAAAAGGAAGTTTCTTTAAAAGACTTAATCAACTTAGGACAAAGGGAATTTTTCTTTTGGGAATCCCAGAATTTCTTTATTTCTTCTTTTTCTAATTTTTTAGAATATTGATTTTTTATTTTGTTGTTCATATATCTCATATCTCAAAACCTCATTGGTTTATTCAACCATTGTTTTCTCTGACCAAATTCCTAAATCTTCAATGTATGTTTCAATTGTTTTCCTAATTTGTTCCTTAATTTCTGCGTCTAAAATCGTGAAGTAAAATTTCATAGTTCCGTTCACTAACTTGCGAGCAGGAAAAGTTATTCTTATTGAACCATCGGTGTTCTTGTGACAGCCTAAAGAATTAATCTCCAACCAACCCCCTACCTGCATATTAATAAATCCGATTAGTGAATCTGTTGGTCTTACTGGAACGAAGCTAATTTTATCTATTTGAATTTGCATAAAACGGAAAAACGCCTAAATTATCTTTAGGCTTTATAATTAGAATAAAATTTGTTGCAACAACTTTTATTACTTTTTTCATAATTTCCAAATCTCAATTGATTTAACAAAAACAAAAACCGCAAATCTAAAAAGATTGCCTATCGCTTACAATGTTGCGATTGAGGACAATCACCTTAGACTTGCGGTTTTCTTACGCACGGATAGCTGTCGTGATTACTCTATCCGACCTACCACTTGGGTAGACTTTTATTGAATTTTAGGGTTCTAACTTTTTAAAGCTCCGACTTCGTTAATTATTTTCTGCATATTTCTCCTTATTATTTCGATGGGTAATCCTTCTTTTTTTGAAATTTCAATTAGATAATTTTTGCTTATTCCGTTTTCGGTTTCAGGAAGATTTTCTAATATTAATTTGTATTCTGCTTTTTGTCTTTCTGATAATTTCTTTAATAAAATCTTGCGTTTGGGTTGTGAAAGCTCAAAGAAATTTTTCTTAATCGGTTTATCTAATTCGTCAGCAAGCTCTTCCATAAAGGATTGTTCTTGTTCGATGTCTCCTGTTGCGGGGTCAATTCCCGAACTTCCTAAAGATCCCAAAACCCCTACCTTGAAAATCTCGGGAATACCCGATTGGGTATAATTTTCCTTCCCGCATTTTCGACAAACAACTTTAATATAGTTAAATCCAACCTCGTAAACCTCTCCTTTCTGCCCTTTAATTTCCGCCCTAACCATATTCCGAATATTTTTTATTATACACAACCCACAAGCGCAAGACGAACAAAGCCACCATACATCTCTCGAATTTTGTGTTTTAATTTCAAGTTTCTCTATCCGCTCGGCTTGCTTGTCTTCTTGTATAACTTCTTCAATATCTTGCATTTTATTACTTAAAATCACTTTTTAAATCTAGCAGAACACTCCAATTTATCATAATAAAATCTTCCTGTCAATACTAGGTCAGAGGTTTTATACCTGTTCTAATAACCTAACCTCCCTAATCCTGAAAAACTTTCTCCCCGATAAGAAATCGGCTCTTAACTGATTTTGCCACACTTTATCACTAGTTTCATTCGGTCTCTTAAGGGCTTGTGAGGCTAAACTAACCGCCCTTTCAATCGGCATTTCCTCAATGGTTTTCTCGATTTTTATGGTTCTCATTTCAAGGGTTTTGTTAAAATTATACCCCCTCTATTATTATGTCGGATTCCCTCATAAAATTTATCAAAAAGGCTACATTTTAAGCTATTTCTCAAGCCAGAACGACAAAAACAGCCCAGTGAGGTTTTATTTTATCCATCTGAATATTTTACAAAAATAGGACAACTAAAAAACGGGCCAAGGGAGGCCCGTTTTTTATTCAACAATTAACTTTTCTTATTTTTTCTCTTCCGTGATAGGAAGACTAGAATTACCACTATAACCAGTATGATTATCAGAATTAACACTATATTTCGAAAATTGAAGAAGTTTCCAATTGCCGCAAGGAATTGTTGCGCTCCACCCGCTGCAACTCTTGGTTGCGGTGTTGGACTCGGAACAAGAGTTGGCATTGGCACGAAATTTGGAGTTGGACTGACAATAATTTCAGGCTCCAAAGTAGAAACTGGAGTTGGCTGAACAGGAGAAGCTGGTGTCAAAGTTGGAACTGGATTCAAGGTTGGAATTGGTGTTGGTGTGGACGTTGGAGCTGGAACAGCATTAATAGTGTAGTTCCCGCTTACTGAAGCCGAACCAACTGATGCGCCTTCGCCCATTATATCAACGCCTGTGGCGCTAATAGAGGCTATGCCTGCGGTTCCTGCCTTAATTGATACTGTTAGCAATACTTTATCTGACGTAGTGCAGCTTGGTATACCAATCAAGAAATAAGGGTTTGAACATGTTGGCGAAAATTGTGTCATAACACCATCTGCTACGGTTATGCTTTGGCAAGATAAGTTGTTGAAAACTAATGTGCCTTCAATCGCACAAACCTTGCTTCCCAATGCATTAAATCCCACGGATGCGCTAAAGACATTCCCAGCGGTTTTAGTAAGACTTGCTGGGGAAACATACAAAGAAGCTCCAGTAGCGTCTGCTGTTCCGACAAAACCAACAACTGATAAAAAGATAATCGCTGATAATATAATTTTTGTTTTAGTGTTTTTCATATTCATATTTTTATTTTTTATAATCCCCAATTCGACATTAATAAAGCGAAGTCATATTTATCAACTTTCCCATCTCCATTGAAATCGCAGGTGTTCGTTCCTGTTTTGCCCCAATTAGCCATCATTAAAGAAAAATCATATTTATCAACTTTGTTATCATTGTTGGCATCGCCTTTTTTGATTGGGGTCGGCGTATGTGTAGGTGTCGGTGACATATATGTTGAACCACCTCCTCCTCCACCACCTCCACTAGAGGCCGCTGTAGTAGAACGGTTAATCTCATTACTTACAGTTTCTGGTGAACCGTGTGAAACCGTTCGCAAGAAATAAGTGGTTTCAGAAGTCAATCCGCTCACGATTATAGAATGGCTGGTAACTAATAATGGATCCTCAACTGTTGAAAAAGCATATCCATAATTCGGCGCGGAACCTAAAGTGGAATGTGAAATAGTATCATAGATCACACGGCTGGTAGCAGGATGGTCAGTAGCCCAATTTACGGTAATTGAATTTGTAGTAGCTGAAGCCGCAGTTTCGGCAGTGATAATGGGTACTGGAGGTTCTACGATTATTGTACGAATTTTCTGAACCGCAGAATTACCCGCAGAGTCAGAAACATCATATTTAATAATGTAGGTTCCGGCAACCGAGGTGTTAACCGTGTCACCGCTGACTAAGATATTTGCGGTAATGTTTCCGTCTATATTATCTGTCGCGGTCGCACCTGGATCAGTAAAAACGCTGCCGAAAACTAAAGTTACAGTAGCATCGCCATTAAGAGTTATGACTGGCGGTGTAGCGTCGGTTATCACATGGACAATACGAGTTACTTCAACGGCTACATTACTGTGAGAATCAGTAACGTTGTAGGTTACTGTGTAATCACCTACTACATCTTTGTTAACTGGATTAACAGTGATAATGCTTAATGTGATGTCACCGTCGTAGTTATCAGAAGCGGTAGCACCAGCATCGATGTAATCATTGTGTTCCCCAATAGTGACTTCAGCAGTACCTAAACGAGCGATAACCGGTTTAGTGGTGTCAACAACAGTTACAGTAAAAGTTGTGGAGGTAGCCGCATTTTCATGAGTATCGGTTTTGCTGCAGGTAATAATCGTTTCTCCCAATGGGAATATTGAATCAGAAACTGGTATACATTCTGCTGATACATCGCCATCAACAATATCATGAGACATAGGTGGCGTATATGTTACAGTTGCGCCGCTATGTGAAATTGCTTCCGCAGTAATATTGTCATGTGAATCAATAGTTGGAGACGTATGGTCGGTAACGATTATCGTAAGACCAACACCATAGCCGACATTACCGGAAGAATCCGTCGCGCTGCAAGCTACTGGTGTGTTACCGACTGGAAATATTGAACCGGATGCTGGCGCACAAATGGCTGGAATTATGCCATCAACATCGTCAGTTGCCGTTACCTTTTCATATATCGCAGTAGCACCGCTTGAACCCGTTGCTTCTTCGGTTATGTCAGAAATTGGATTGATAACAGGAGCGCTCACATCGGATACCGCAACAGTGCGAGTAATTTGATTGGCACTATTTCCTGCGTTATCGGAAACGTTATACGTAATATAGTAAACTCCCGGCGCCGAAGTGTTGACGCTGTCTCCGCCGACGGAAATCTTTGAGGTAATATCGCCGTCAATGTTGTCTGAAGCAGTAGCGCCTTCATCCGTATAAGAATCACCGACATGCAAATTAATTAATGTACTACCGTTTATAACAATTACTGGTTTTGTAGTATCTTGTACTATCACGTTGAAAAAAACATTATTGATATTATCTGCCGTATCGTGCGCCGTGCAATCAACTTTCGTTGTCGCAATTGCAAACAGCGAACCAGAAGGAGGAGCACAAATAATTGCAACCGAACCATCAACTAAATCGGTGGCAATTGGTAAATCATAATTAACAACTGTTCCTATCAGTAAATCTGCTTCAACTGTGACGTTATTATGAGAAGCAATTACTGGTGGAGTTGTGTCTTGAATAATTACGTTAGATGTTATGGTTGATGCGTTTCCAGAAGCATCAGTTGCTGTCCAAGTAACCGTAGTTTCGCCTACTGGGAAGGAATGAGGAATATAAGTAATGACTGGGTTTGGGTCAACATTATCTGTGGCAGTGGCCTCAACTAATGTTGGGGTTGTGCTTGATCCCGTTGCTTCAAAAGTTTGATCTACCGGAGCTGTAATAACTGGAGTAGTAGTATCAGGAATTGCTGAAACATTAACTGTTCTAGTTACTTCATCTGCTAGGTTACCAGCCGCATCTGAAACATTGTAAGTTATGATGTAGGCACCAACTAAACTTGTATTGACTGGGTTCACTATAGCGATATTAGCCGTGATGTCTCCATCAATATTATCTAAAGCAGTAGCTCCATCGTCTGTGTAAGAATCACCTACATATAAGTTAACTGGATTATCTCCTAACAAAGTGATTACCGGAGCTGTGATGTCGGGCAAAGTAATCGTTACGGAATCATTTAAACTTAAAGAAATATTATTAGCAGCATCTTTTGCCCAAGCATAAAGAGTTTTAACTCCTTCAGTGCTAAAGGTGTGATTACTTGGGACTATGGCTGACCAGCTGGGATTACCAATGGAAGGAATGTCAGAGGTTTCAGTGAGAAGATAGCCAGTTACACCTATATTATCGTGAGCTATAAAACTGGATATAGAAACTATAAGAGAGTTAGATGTTTCAGGGATAACGAAAGAATCAATTACTGGGGCTGTGATGTCAGGAGCAGCATTAACAGTAACAGTATAAGTTACTGTTGTTGATCCGTCCTGAGCTGTAACCACTAATGTATTATTAGTTACTACTGGATCAGTGATACCAGTATCAACCCAGGATTGATGGGTCTCGCCTTTAGCTAGAGCTGCTAAGAAAGCAGTCTTGGTCGTACCAAATGGAACGTTAGTAATAGTTTCAGCAGTTGTTCCGCCTGCACTTACCGTATAAGTTGCAGATGTTATTGTGGCGATTGTACTTGCTGGTAATTTTAATACTATTAATGTAAATGCTTTTGTATCAGATGCGACACCTTTGGTTAAGGTGGCTGTTAGGGTTACCGTATCGTTCCCTAACTCAAATGGCGGTCTTACTATTGTTTGGCCATTATTTGAAACAACTCCTGTCTTGTCTGATGCCCAAGTGATTGTTGAACCATTTAAACCATTTGCTGGTAATGGATTAGTAAGAGCTGTTGTTATATGTGATAAGTCAGGATTTGCACCCCGTATAAAATTATCTACTAGTGCTACTTTGTCAGTGGCTACGGCATCGGAATCGGAAATAGGAGCAATAGTAACAGTGACGATATAAGCTTGGGCTGAAGAGTCAGCGGCAGTGACGGTATAGGTTACAGGACTTGTGAAATCGTGAGCTACACCAGAAGCCGGACTTACTGAAGCTCCGGTAATCACAATAGTTGGAATAAGGGTAGTGACATTGGTTCCGAATGGAACGGTTACTGCGATTGTGTGATCGGCTTCAGTAATAACACCTGTAGCCGTTGGGGTTGTGAAACTAAAGGCAGTAATTGTTTTGGCAGGATTAACGGCTTGGAGCGCTTTTTGTGCATTTATTCTTTCTCCAGAAACTGTTTTACCAGATAAAGATGCCAAACTGTCGCCTGTTGTTAAAATTGAACTTTTTACCTGTGCGGATGTGAGGTTGGGATTATATCCTTCAATCAATGCCGCAAGACCCGCAACGTGCGGTGCGGCCATTGAGGTACCATCAGAATAATCGTATTGTTCATCGCTACCGTTTGATACAACACGTTTGATAACTTTTACATCATCAACCAAACAACCATTGTAATTATTATCCGATGCGTTAGTCATCCAGCGGAAACGTAATTTGAAATTACTCGTTAAATATTGGCTTGGTATTGGTATATTATTATAATGAAACATTGAACTACCGCTGCTATTCAATGGGTTTTCTCCACTAAAGACATCAAGCGTTGGTTCGTCCCACCTAAAACCATCTCCTAGAACACCATAGAAGGGATCGGGTGGTACAAAAAAGTTAACCCCATCAGCACTATATTCTAATTGCATATAATCTGCCCAACCGCTGGTGATATATTCTGTGTCGCATACTGCCCAAAAATCCACGTATCCCGCCGTTGCTCCCCCTAGATTTATCGTAGGAACGGTAATTATGGTATCGGCGTTGTTATGGTAGGGAGCGGGAGAAACATCACCATAAAGAACTTGGTCCCATCCTGGCACCCCAGTGTTCCAAACCCCCCAAAATCCATTCTGCGTCCAACCGCTTGGTATAGAAAAATTTGCAACACTACTAAACGATTCGCTCAATGGGCTAGAGTTGGTAATTGATGGAACTGTGCTATAAATATTTGTCCCCGGAGCACCAACATCAACAGACGTCGCACCATAATTAGAAAAAGTGGCCAAATTATCATTCTGATCGGTAGCCGCAACGGAAATAATATTATCTAAATCAAAACTTGCAGGATACAAAGTTTGATTTAAACTTGTACACTCATTATTTAAATAAGTATTAATATCGCCACAATTACCAGCGGAAGCAATAAATAAACCAGGAAATAATGCTATTGCGTCTTTCAATAATTGGTCATCATTCGTACCACCCCAACTCGCATTTATAATTTTAGCTCCGTTTTGTTTAGCAAAATTTATACTTTTTACGTTATCGGCAGTAGTAAGAGAAGACTTTAATACCATTATTTTTACATTTGGAGCTACTCCGATAATACCCTTGCCGTTGTTTTTGGCCGCAGCTATCGTTCCAGCGATATGCGTACCGTGAGACGAGGTAGTGGGTAACGGCGTATTATCGCCATCCTCATAGTCGTAACCGTGGTTACAACCCCCTACGATAGTAATACCATTCTCATCTTTACAACTTGTTCCATCCCACATATTCGCAGCCAAATCAGGATGGTTATAAGCAACACCACTGTCAATCACAGCTACTATGATAGAAGCATTTGTGCCTTCATTTATTGTCCAAGCTTCTGGCGCGTCAATATCAGCATCACTGGTGCCAGAAACCCCATTGACCGACTGGCCTGTGTTATCCAACCCCCACAGAAGACCCCTGCTCGTGTCGTTTGTATTTATTACTGTAGGATAATACTGATAGTTTGGCTGGGCATACTCAACATTTGGATCATTCTTTAATTCAGCTATTTTCTGCTCTACCGTCTTAGAATCTTTAATTTTTAAAACCGAGATATTTGCTTTTCTTATGTCTTCCTTATTCTCCAATGACTTAGAACTGATAAAATTCAAAGCAGCCGTTCTGCCCGAAAGAGTATTCAAATTAATCTTATTATTTTTATACTTTATCAAAATCTCCCCTTCTACATAATCTTTTTCCGTTCCTTCTATTCGCAATGATTTCCCTAACTCTGAATATTCTTTTTTGGTTATCGATGAGTCAGGAGAAAAACTTTTAATCTCTTGAGATAAGGAGTTTGTTTTATTAAGAGTGGCTCCGCTATTATCGGATATAGCTTCAGCCCTAATCTGCTCAAAATTAACACCATCCTTTTCATATGCTAAAACGGGCAAAGCAAAAATAGCCGAATTAACTATGAAAACGGATGAAATTAGGATTATTGAAAAAAGTTTTTTCATATTTTTATTAATAAACATTAACTAATTTAGTTATACCATATTTTTTTAGTGATGTCAAAACCCAACGGTATTCTCCACTAAAATATCCATTTTAATTTGAAATGAAAAGCAACTCCCGAGCACGATGAGTTGCAAATAGTGTTATTGAGTATTCCCCTTGATGATAAGCTAACGACTATTTGTAGATCCAAACTTTTAGAACCTCTATTTTTATTATATACCCTTCTTTTCTAAAAACAAACGCAACCAAAAACCCCTACCTTGTTGTAGATAAGGGCTTAGATCTAAGATTTATCATCTCCTCAAACTCAATGGAATAGCACGCGGGTAGCTGTCTCGCATTCGCCAATTGGCGGAAGGACGGTTTTTTGGCTTGACACTCTTCCATATGAAGTGTATAATTAAAAGTAGGAATATGAAAAAATATTTAGCCGCAATATCACTTTTAGTAATATTATTAAGCTTGACTGTTTTAATGTTTCCTAAACAAACGGAGGCATATGTTAGCGTTAGAGGATATTTCAGAAGTAATGGCACTTATGTTAGCCCCTCTATACGTTCTAATCCTAATTCATTGAGATACGATAACTACGGTTATACGGGTGGGAGTCTATTTAATCCATCTTTTTCGGGGTCAACAAGAAATTACTCATCTAATTGGTACACTCCAAGTTATTTAACCGACCCTTCTTATTTTTCTGGTAAAAATTTATACAGAGGTGGAGGAAGTCTTTATAACCTTTGGGGCTATTAAAAATACTGTACTGAAAAATATTTTCATCGTCTTATATACTAGACGGTTTTTTATTTTATCCTTATCATCTCCTCAAATAACAAAATAATCCTTTCTTACCTTCCTAAATCTTACTCTCAAGATTAATTTTAAAGCTATTACTCAAATCTCTTATAGAAAATAGACTCTCAAAGGATTCGTAGTTTATAATTGCGTGTGAGGACAACTAAAAATCCGCCAGAGGCGGATTTTTAGTTGTAATAAATTTTTTAATTTAAAATAGTTTTTGAGAAGAATGATTACTGTCTAAAGCTTTGTTTACTAATTTATCGGCTTGCTTCTGTATTTTTATTTCTAGAAATAAGTTTAAATTTTAATTTTTTAAAATCTAGTCTCAAATTCCAAACCTCTAAAAATAACTGCTGTATTTTCGGCTCTAAAATCTTATACTCTCCCTCCATTTGTTTTACTAAAAGCTCGGAATCCGATCTTAATTCTATCTCGGTATTTTGGGCCAGTTTTTTGCCAAAAAGAGCTTTAAATTTTTTTAACGCATAAATTACGCCCTGGTATTCGGCTTCATTATTGGTAAGGTTATCTCCGAGATATTCTGAATAACTTTTGATCATCTGTTCTCTTTCATTGCAAAATAAAAAACCGACGGCCGCAGAACCAGGGTTTCCCCTTGATCCTCCATCTGTAAAAATAATAATTTTTTTCATAGATTAATGCTGGTTTTACAATTTTTCATCAAACATTTTTTAAACTTCTCTAAATTTTTATTTTTTATCCTGAAACCCGATGCCGGTGCGTGTCCGCCATATGTTAAAAGAAGATTTTTGCATTTTTTCATCAAGGCAACACTATCTATTCCGCGTGGCGCCCTTACTGTCCCCTGGCTTTCTTCTTTTAATTTTTTAAAAAGAAATGCCGGCTTTTGGTATTTCTGGCTCATAATAGAAGCGACTAAACTTATTAAAGAGATATCCCAACCCGCAGACCCTTCAAAAATAACGGGTTCTTCTTCCAACCCTTTAATTCTCTTTTCCACGCAAGCGGTGGTTTCTTCTATTCTTTTTTTTCTCAATTCATTCTTAGCTAAGAGTTCTTTAATTGTTTCTTCGATTTGTTCTGAATCAACTGCTGTTAAAATTCTAAAAGGAGCCGGCAAACCATCCTTCACGTCCCTGATATTCATTATAGAAATAATCTTTGAAATTTTTTGGTTTATATTTTCAAAACTCCTAAACGGTTCTGCGTTAAAAATTGCTTGTATCCCTGGACGCCAAGAATTTCTTAAAGATGCCAATCCTTCTTTTATAAAAATTTCGTTTTCTTCCTCTTTCGGCATCATATCGGCGATGGTTGCCAAAGCCGTCAATTCTAAAAAATTATTTTTCAAAGAATCTCTCATTTTATCGCCCAAAATAAACTTGGACAATTTAAAAACGATCCCTGCGGCAGCTAGTCCTTTAAAATAATAATTGTCCCCTTTTTGTTTTGGATCAACAATAATTTCGGCCTCTGGCAAACCATCCAGCATTTCATGATGATCAACAACGAGAACTTTAAAACCTATTTTTTTAGCCAACTTTATCTCTTTAAAATTTCCGATTCCACAATCTAGAATAATTAAAAGAGCGGGTGAATTTTTTTTAAGATGTCTTAGTCCCGTTTCCGACAAACCGTAACCCTCTATTTCTCTGTCTGGAAAATAAATTGCGGAAACCTCGCCGCCCAAATTTTTAATTGTTTCCTCTAAAATAATTACGGAACTTATCCCGTCTAAGTCAGCATCACCATAAAGTATAATTTTTTCTTTATTTTTTATGGCTTTTAAAATTCTTTTCGCCGCTTTTTTGAGATTTTTAATTTCTTTCATTTTTTAATAAGTCTATCCCAATCAGGCTTCCGTCACAAATAAAATCAAGCATAGCTCCCCCTCCGGTTGAAATATGATTAAATTTATCACCGATACCTAATTTATCTATAAATTCTACGGTTTCTCCTCCGCCCACTACTGAAAAAGCTCCGCTTTCTATTATAGCTTTTGCAATTTCTTTTGTGCCTTTTTGAAATTCTTCTTCTTCAATTTTTCCAAAAGGACCATTCCAAAAAATTGTTTTTGCCTGACCAATTTTCTCTTTAAAAAGTTTTATTGTTTTTTCTCCGATATCTTTCCCGCCGCCTATTTCGTCCAGGGGAAAAATAATTTTGTCCGGATATTGCAGTTTAATACCCCTTTCTTTAATTTCTTTTTCTATTAAGCCGCCGATTAGCACCACGTCTGACATTCGAGAAATAGTATCAATTAGTTTTTCTTTAGTCTCTACTTTCTTCCCCCCAATAATTGAAACTAAAGGCCTTTTTGGGTTTTCGATTAAATTGGTTAGTATTGTAATTTCTTTTTCTAATAAAAATCCTGCTGCCGAAGGCAAATAATCCTGGATTCCCGTGATTGAAGCATAATCTCTATGAGACTGGCCAAAAGCTTCTAATATAAAAATGTCGGCGTATCCAGCCAAAGTTTTTACAAAATTAAGGTCTTTTTTGTTTTCTCCGGGATTAAATTGTATATTTTCCAATAAAATTATGTCGCAGGGTTGCATCTCCAAAATGGCATTTTCCACTTCTTTTCCAACACAATCGTTTAATTTTTTTACAGACCTACCCAACAAATCAGAAAGTTTTTTAGCTACAGGGTTAAGTCTTAATTTTTCGACTACCTTCCCCTCGGGTCTTCCTAGATGGCTTATCAAAATTATTTTGGCTTTTTCTTGAACCAAATATTCTATTGTAGGAACTGTTTCTCTAATCCTAAAATCATCTAAAATATTGCCCCTTTCATCGAGGGGAACATTAAAATCGCACCTGACTAAAACTCTTTTCCCGTCCACATTAAAATCTTTTATTGTTTTCATCTTTGGAGTTGGAAAAACTATTTTCCCCGGGCGAAGACGGAGGCGTGTTTTTTTTCAAAGATTCCTCTATGGTTTTTTTTAATTCTTCCACGTTAACTTCTTTACGTCTCGGTCTGTCTTGTGTTTCAGCCGATTTTCTTGAAGGAGAAAAAGAAACAGCTTCTTTTTCCGTAGCTTCTTGCAAAGAAATTTTTGGAGTCTCTTTCTCTTTACAAATTACAGGCACCTCTTTTTCTCTGTTTATGGGATTTACATAATTTGCAGGCTGAACTCTATCTTTATCTACTTTTTTAAGACATGTTTTACAATAAATCGGCCTTCTCCCATCAGGAGGAAAAATCACCTTAGTCCATTTTCCGCAAGAAGCACACTTAGCGTCGTATAATACGGTTTGATTTTGGGACTGGATAGGGGCGGACGTTGACATTTCGGAAACTTGTGCCCAACGCGAAATTTTATCTTCAACTATTTTTTTATCAGTGCTATATCTTTCCCTAGAAACTCTAATTATCTTTTCTACGCTCGTTTCTTCCGGTTTTTCAAATGGGGGCAATGTTTCAGCTGAAAATGGTCTGCCAGACAACCCATCTATCATCAACCTTATATAAATATTATATTTTGATAAATTAACAAAATCAGCGGCAAGAAATTCCGGAGTAAATTCTTTTTCTAAAAATTCGGCATCTTCTGCTCCTACCCGGAAAGAAATAATTGTGCCTACATTACCGAAAACAGCATCTCTCACTTTGGCGCTTCTCCCGTTGGAAGTCATTTCGTCCAACTGGGAAAGATATTGATTGCCCAATGTTAAAGACAATCTATATTTTCTCGCTTCAGATAAAATATTAGCAAAAGACTCCGTGACAAAGTTTTGAAATTCATCAACATATAGAAAAAAATCTTTTCTTTCTTCTTCGGGAACATCAACTCTAGTCATAGCGGATAATTGTAATTTGGTTATTAAAAGAGCTCCTAAAAGCATGGAGTTATCTTCGCCTACTCTGCCTTTAGATATGTCAGCAATTAAAATTTTCCCTTCATCCATTATTTTTCTCATATCTATGGTCGAACGGACCTGGCCAATAATATTTCTTATCAAAGGAGCCGAAATAAATTGTCCGACTTTGTTTTGTATTGCAGCAGTAGCTTCAATTTCATAACGCTGCGTATAGCGGGCGTATTCTTGAGTCCAGAATGCCTTAATCATAGGATCCGTTACTCTTTCTACTACTTTTTTTCTATAATCAGGATCGGCCAACATTCTGTTTACCCCTAAAATGGTGGAATCGGGATACTCAAGTAATGCCAATATGGAATTATTCAGAATATATTCCATGCGGGCTGACCAAACGTCGGGCCAGATTTTTTTAAAAACGCCCATCAATCCGCCAGCCACCAAATGACGATGCTCAATGTCAACTTTTTCCATTACGTTAAAAGCAATCGGATATCCGATGTCAGCTGGGTTAAAATAGATAACATCGTTAACTCTTTTGGGAGGAATAAAATCCAATAACCTTTCGGCAGATTCCCCGTGAGGATCAACAAAAGCAACTCCCTTGCCAGACTGTATATCCTGAATTACCATATTTTCCATCAAAGCAGTTTTACCCATGCCGGTTTTACCAATAATATAAACATGTCGACGTCGATCGTCGATTTTTATACCAAATTTTCTTCTCTCATTGCGAAAAGTCGTCTCACCTAAAAAAGTTGTCTCATTTTTTTCTGCCATATCAGATCTATGTTTTTATTCTATGGGTAAATTCAATGGAGCGCCACCTTTTTTAGCCCCAACCCGAGTAACTCCAACAGCAGGAGCCACCATTCTGCCCGGAAAATGATACAGGGTAGCTAATTCTTCGGTGTTTAAAATATAAGTTGATCCTTTTCTGGGAAATAAAGTTGACCACCTTTTAGAAAAATACCTAAGCATTCTTCTTTTTCTCAAAAATAATCTTCTGTTATCTAAATACCAAAACCAAATAGACTTGACCTTAGTCATTGTTTGTGACCACGGCTTTAATCCGCCCAAATTTTCAGTTGAAATTTCTTTGAAAAATCCAAACCCTATTTTAGTTCTAGGCTTAAAAAAAACATCTCTTTTCCCCAAATAAACAAAACGACAATTACAGTCATAGCCAAATTTTGAAGACTTCATTTCCACAGCACCTAAAATTTCTCTTTCTCCGGGCGTAAGTTTCATTTCTGGAGGAAAGAATTGGGGTTCTTCTTCTTTTTTAGAACCAGGAATCTTTGCGCTTATTATAAGATCGGCCGCTTCGCTTAAAATTGGCCTCGGTTTTTCTTTTTCCGGCCTTCTGGCTAATTTATCCGCCAACTCTTGCGCCTTTTTATGCCAGGCTTTATCTTTTTCCATAACAGGTTTTGCGACAATCTGTAGCCAAAATTGCTCTCCCGGGTTTAAAGCCGCCATTCCCTCCAAGAGAACAGCCAAAGGATCAAGCCTTTTTTCCTCCAAAGGTTCTTTTCCTTCTTCAAAACTGGGATAAGTTTTTATAGGATAAATTTCATCTTTTGAGTTAATAAAATCAACCGCCCATAAATCCCAATCTTTATTTGGAATATCCTGCGGAACTTTTTTAGTATAATCATCAACTAAAGAGATTTCAGCTTCGGGATATTGAGAATAGATATTCGTCTCAATAAAACTACGGAACATTTCCGGCGTTCTGATATAAAAATGGACTTCTCCATCTATGCTCACTATTTCGAAAGAAAGCGTTAATTGAAATTGTCCTTCCAACCATTTTTCTCTCCATGTCTGAATGTCATGAATGCCGTGAAAACTAGCGAAAACCTGATCCATAGCTTTAATCGGCTTTAAGACGTTCTCAGGTATTTTAATTTCCAAAAGTATTCTTTTTACCGTCCTATCCCATCTTTCATTTGACCAAAAAAGATAAAGTTTTTTAAATGTCCCCCAAAGAAAAAAAGGCGGCAAAATCCACCACCAGTCTTTAATAATCTGCCCCATTGAATGAAGAGCTAAATATAAAGAAACAGAGTTAATTTGTGATGATATTCCTAAAGTTTCTGGAGACATTTTTTAGGCTTCTTTTACCGTATAATTACCGTCGGGAGTTTTCTGAAAATATCGTTTATTGCCCAAATTCAATAAAACTGTGCTTTCTTTCACCATTCTCTGTTTTAAAACCCTGTCTAAAATATCCCCTTTTGTTAAGGGTTTCTTGGCTTCCTGAAGAGCCTTAAGAATTACATCCTTGACTACCCCCTCCTCATACCCCCATTCTTTTAAGGCGTAAAGTCCTCTTCCCACCAAAACAAAACGAGGATCTTTTATAAGCTCATTATGAACCGTTTGGGCTAAAGCTTTCCCGGGAATTAAATTCGCAACCTCACTGAAATGCAAAGGCTTATTTTCGTCTTTAAAAACTAAATAAGCCTTATCTTTCACTCCGCGAGGATTAACTTCCGGCCATTCCCGCAAGCCGTATAAACCTTTTTCCGTTAATTGAATTTTTTTTGAAATTTCTAAATAAGAAAGTGATGGCTGGACCAAAGAACGATTAGCCATTCCATACTCTTTAAGCGAAATCGGATGTTTGATTTCTTCAAGTTTATTAATAAAAGATTGAATGAAATTTTGGGCCCCTTTTAAAACGCCCCCATTAGTTGTCCAAAAAGGATAAAGATCTTTTGTTTCTGAAAATCTTTGAAATTGATTCCCTAATGTTAATAAAAAAAAGGCTTGATTCTGAAACAATTTCCCGCCTAAATCCTCCAAAAGCAAATCTTCTCTTTTTAATTCGCCTCTTTTTTTAATTTCCTGTGCAAAATATTTTAAAATCTTGCCGTAATTTTTAGTTTTAGAACTTAAAATAGAAAGCCCATCTTCTTCAATTTGGCGCACCCTTTCTCTCGTAATATCATAACTTTTTCCAATTTGTTCCAGGGTCTCTTTTTCAGCTCCTATTACCGACAAACCAAAACGTCGAGAAATTACTTCCCTTGTTCTTTCTGGTAAATCCTTAAGAAAATCTTTGCAAATTTTTTGATAATTTATCTCCATATTCTCTTTTTATAGCATATCTAAAATTATCTGTCAATTTCTAAAGATACTTCTGGATATCCTCTACCTTATCAGTCTTTTCCCATGGAAATCCCTGGTCTTCTCTCCCAAAATGACCATAAGCCGCTGTTTTCTTGTAAATTGGCCTCTTTAAATCGAGTTGTTTGATAATGTCTTTAGGCTTAAAGCTGAAAACTTTATTTATTATTTCAAGAATTTTTTCATTAGGAATTTTATTTGTGCCGAATGTTTCAATAAAAATACTTACGGGATCTGCAACCCCAATCGAATATGCAACTTGCAATTCGCATTTTTCGGCCAAACCAGCCGCAACTATATTCTTTGCGACATATCTCGCCATATAACTTCCGCTCCTATCAACTTTCGTAATGCATTTGCCGGAAAAACAACCGCCACCATGCGCCCCTACTCCGCCGTAAGTATCTACAATAATTTTCCTGCCAGTTAGCCCCGTGTCTGCCGGAGGACCGCCTACAACAAATCTTCCTGTCGAGTTTATAAAAATTTTAGTTTTTTCGTCTAATAAATTTCCTAGCACAGGATTTATTACGTATTCTCTTATGTCTTTTCTCAATTTTTCCAATTCAACATCCGCTGAATGATGAGCCGCTATAACAACCGCTTCAACTCTTTGCGGTTTCCCATCTTGATATTCCACAGTAACCTGACTCTTTCCATCTGGCCTTAAATAGGGCAATAATTTATTTTTTCTTACTTCAGCTAATTTCATTGTCAGTTTGTGCGCGAGCATAATGGGCAAAGGCATTAATTGAGGCGTTTCACTAGACGCATAACCAAACATAAGCCCCTGATCGCCAGCGCCCTGCTCTTTAAACTCTCCCTTACCCTCATCAACCCCCTGTGCTATATCGGGGCTCTGTTCATGAAGAGTAACTATAACGCCTACGTCATCGCAACAAAAGCCGTATTCGGGTTTATCATAACCAATTTCTCTTAACGTTCTTCTTACTATGTCCGGTATTTCCACATAAGCATTCGTTCTCGCTTCCCCTCCAACTAAAACAAGTCCGGTTGTACAAAGACACTCAATTCCCGCATGGGTATCGGGGTCTTGCTTCAACATCTCATCATAGATAGCATCTGAAATTTGATCACAAACTTTATCGGGATGCCCTTCTGTTACTGATTCCGATGTAAACAAAAACTTATTTTTTTCCATATTTCTTAAATCTTTTTACGACGGTTTAACCAAGTCACTAAAATCGGACTCGCTATAAAAATTGAGGAATAAGTACCTGTCGTAATTCCCAAAATTAAAACTAAAGTAAAATATTTTAAAGTCTCTCCGCCGAAGAAAAACATTGCCAGTAAAACTATTAAGGAAGTCAAAGAAGTATTAATTGACCTGATAAGAGTCTGCCTTAAACTTTTGTTAACAATTTCTTCAAATGACGAATCTCTATTGCGTAGAATGTTTTCTCTTATCCTGTCAAAAACTACAATCGT
>Ga0209777_10003285_pt1 | contig 20203 bp, 17 predicted proteins | sample FrelakmetHBP12HB_FD_187147 | JGI IMG/M metagenome (GOLD analysis project Ga0209777, IMG submission 187147) | Freshwater lake sediment microbial communities from the University of Notre Dame, USA, for methane emissions studies -HBP12 HB (SPAdes)... | ecosystem: Environmental > Aquatic >...
TTTTTTCACGGCAGTTGTCCCCGCTGGGGTTGTGGTGTTCATTATTCAATTATATGATTCGCGTGTGGGGGATCGCGTAATAATCCTGGCAATTTATATGTTTCTGTGCCTGATATTACTCGGACGGATGACCTATGTCCGTAAACGGTTGTTCTGGAAAGAACAACGCGTCTCAATATCAGCCGAGTCCTGGACAGACCTGAACCTTTCCATCCCGGCAGTTGCCCTGTTGCTGGTAATCCTGGCTTGGATTGCACCTGCCAATGGATGGCCTATCCCATCTGCCAGGGTTATTTGGGAAAACATCACCAATCCTCTCCAGCAAACACGCAAGGATTTGAGCAATGTCATTGCCGGTCTGCAAGGCAATTCTCAAGTAGCGACCGGCGATTTCTATGGCAGCACGCTGGCACTTGGACTGCACGCCTCCGTGAGCGAAAACATTTACCTGAACATCCGTGTTCCGGTCACTCAAGTAGCAGACCGTTACTACTGGCGCGTCCGCACATACGATCAATATCTGAACAATGAATGGAGCAACGTTGATGTTCTTGTTGAGCCATGGAAACCCAAACAGATATCCCTTCAACTGTCAGACGCCTACGGCATGTCAAGTGAATTCATCTTTACCGCCACTCGGGTTAATCTGGGAGTACTGGTTACGCCGGCGCACCCAATCTGGGTCAGCCGTCCCTCGGTTGTAAGCTTCACGCCTTCAACCGGTGAAAGCATTGATCCCCTCTTGATCAGTGCTAGCCCACCCATTCTGGTCGGTGAGCAATATACCATCCATGCCGATATTTATAATCCAACCATCATCCAGCTCCGACAGGCCGGAGCAATCTATCCGACCTGGGTAACAGATCGCTATATGCAATTGCCTGAGAACCTATCCCCCCAGATCACCGATCTGGCCTGGCGGATAATAAAGGATGCAGAAACGCCCTACGATAAAGCAATCGCTATTACCAATTTCCTACGCACCTCCATCACCTATTCGACAACAGTTGTGCCTCCACCGAGCGGTATCGATCCGTTGGTCTGGTTCCTCTTTGACAAGCGCACTGGTTTCTGCAATTACTATGCCACTGCCGAGGTGATCCTGCTGCGCAGCGTGGGCGTTCCAACCCGCATAGTGGTCGGTTTTGCGCAAGGGGAATTCCTGTTCCCTGATGAGTATATTGTCCGGGAAAAAGACGCTCATGCCTGGCCGGAAGTCTACTTTCCCGGTATTGGTTGGGTGGAGTTCGAGCCAACCAGCAGCCAACCACCGCTCAACCGCCTCGCTGGGGATACAAACCAGTCCAAACAGCAACTTCCAACCCCAAATCAGGGTGGGCAAATCAATACTGGAAAAGGTCTGCACCCGGGTGAAGATAACGGAGCGAGCTCCGTTGGAGGCACGCCCAACACGATCTTGCGGTTGATGCTGTTCATCGTCCTGATCGTCATTATTATTGTTGGATTCGCGTTGGCTTACACAACCGGCCTGATGGACAGGATTCTCTCGCGATCACGTCAAATTCCTCTCCCGCCATTGCCCGTCCTGTTGACCGCCACCTATGCCAAGCTTGCCATGACCCCTCCGGATTGGCTTGCGCGTTGGGCTTATTACGCCAGCCTGGCTCCAATTGAACGCTCCTTCGGTGTGATTTACCAAAGCCTGCGCTGGTTAGGATACAACTCCTTACCTGGCCAGACCCCAGCCGAGGCCGCTGCTGTTCTCATGGTACATCTGCCGCAGGTGGCGGTGGAAATCCGTTCCCTGACTGTCGAATATGAGCATACCCTCTTCAGCCGGAAACATGGCAACTTGAAGGTTGCCCATCGCTCAGTGGAATTAATTCGCCGTCAGGCCATCCACACTGCCTTCCACCAGCATATAGCAACCCTCCTAGCGAAATTCCAGCGGTTGTTTCCTCATAAACCGGAATGATTAGTGGGAAAGATTTTTGTCGTCCTTGCCCCTTTAAGGTAAACTCAATACACTATGACCAACGAACCGGTCGCATCACTGAATGAACAAATTCTGGCTCTCAGCAAATTGACCAGCCAGATGCGCAACACGCTCCAGACCATACGTACCACCCTGCCACCAGATACATTGGAAAAGCTATCCAACCTGGAAAGCTCGCTATACCAGGTCAGCCAGCAAGTGACGGCGGTGGAGGAGGAACGCAGCAAACTTCTGGCCCTGGCCAGTACCACTCAGGCAGTTAATTCCAGCCTGGAATTGGATGAGGTGCTGCAATTGGTCATGGACACCATCATCCGGCTAACGGAAGCGGAACGGGGCTTTCTGATGCTGCGCGACTCTCAGGGGCAGATGGTGACACGCACTGCCCGTAACTGGGAACAGGAATCGATCAACCCAAACGAGTTTGCCATCAGCCGTACGGTCATTCAGAGGGTTATCGACAGTTGCGAGCCGGTTCTGACCACCAACGCCCGGGAGGATCCGCGCTTTGGGGGCCAGGAGTCCATCATGACCTACAATTTGCGCTCCATTCTCTGCGTGCCCTTGCAGGCCAAGACCGAATTGATCGGTGTCCTTTATGCCGATAATCGTTTTCGGAGTGGCCTTTTCAACGAGGCTGAGAAGGACCTGCTGACCGTCTTTGCCAACCAGGCCGCCATCGCCATTGAGAACGCCCGTTTGTTCGTCTCTGTCCGCCGCACACTTGACGAGGTAACCGGGCTGAAGAACCTGATGGATAATGTGTTCTCCTCCATTGCCAGTGGTGTTATCACCACAGATATTAAAGAGCAGATCACTTTATGCAACAGGGCGGCTGAAAATATCCTTGGCTCCAGCATAACCAATATTGTTGGACGCCAACTGGACGATGTGCTACCCACCTGTGCAGGAGACATCCGGTCCCATCTGACCACGGTACGGGAAAACAATAAAACCGTGATGGGGTTGGAGGTAACGCATTGTATGCCTGAGCGCGGCTCCGTGGATTGGCGGTTCAACCTTTCCCCTCTAAAAGATGCCGACCAGGTTACTCAAGGTATGGTCATCGTTCTCGACGACATGACCGAGCGGAACAAACTGGAAGCCCAGCGCCGCCTATTGGAGCGGATGGTCTCTCCGGCAGTGCTCAACCAGATTAACCCCGACAGTCTGCGGATAGGCGGCCAGCAACGCGACATCACCATCCTGTTCGCCGACATTCGTGGGTTTACCAGTTTCAGCGAGAAGCAATCGCCGGAGGAACTGGTGGTTGTGCTGAACCGCTACCTGGCCGCCGGTGCGGAAGCGGTTCTGGCTCAAGAAGGAACAGTGGATAAGTTCCTCGGCGATGCAGTCATGGCCTGGTTCAATGCTCCATTGGCACAGCCGGACCATACCCTGCGAGCTGTGCGTGCCGCCCTGAACCTGAGGTTGTCCATCGAAAAACTGCATGCTGAACTCCCACCAGAAGCGCAGCTCTCTTTTGGTGTTGGCATCCACTATGGCAATGCCGTTCTGGGTTGGATCGGGACGGAGAAGCGTACAGAATTTACCGCCATCGGGGATAGTGTTAACACCACCAAGCGCATTCAGGAGAACGCTGCCAGGAATCAAATTTTGATCAGCAAAGAGGCCTACGAGCGCGTCCGCAATAAAGTGAAAGCAGTACCTTATGCGCTACTGCATGTCAAAGGCAAGAGCAATGTTGTGGAAGTGTATGAGCTCATGGGATTGATGGAATAAAAAAAGGGAGTATCAAGCAAAACGAGTGGCATGATATCCGCCGCTCTTTTTTTTATTCTGATGGATATTATCCAAGACTGACATATATGGCGGGTTTTTGGATACCCCCAAGGGGGTACCTTATATACGGATAATATAAAGATGAGAGGGAGGTAAAATAACCAAAATGTTTTGGGGGAATGTCATGCATACCCGACAATTTACAATGTCGCCAGGCGCCTCGACCGCAGACGGTGTGCAACCATAAATAGACTGGCTATTTCCTCATTTTACCCATCATCAATTAATTATGCTTACACGTCTGGCTTGGGTCCCACTGGCAAGCAGGATTCTGTTTGCATTTGACAGGATTGGTGTACTGCGCACAATTTACAGGCACAGGTGTGTCGGTGGGTGTCGGCGGCGCTACTGTTATGACCGGAATGTTGCTCGTATCGCCGGTGATGTCAATGACCCCGCCCCCCAGCCAGCAGTTAATCCGGATATGGGCGTTATACACCTGCCACGAGGTGCCTTGCTGGTTGCGGCCATTGATCGGCAGGGAAGAGCCCTGTTCCAGGACATCCAGCACAGAGAAGTCCAGGGTGGGACCGGAGCGGCAATTGGCCGGCTGGTTGACTCTGGCAATGGGCGTTCCGGAGGTTGGCGTAGTACCGGAGGTCGGCGTGGTTATGGGCGGTAGGGTCAGCGGGCTGATGGGGGTCAGAATAACACCCCGGTCGGGCGGACAAAATACACCTGTCGTATCGATCAAAAAGGACCAAGTCTCCGAAATGGAATACACCCGCGAGTAAGGCTCCTCGGGCGTTCCTCCCGAAGACGTCCAAGGCCAACCCGTCAGCACCCTCCAGTAGTAGCGCTCGCAGTCATGCCAGTTCTGGCCCGGAGGAAACCAAAAGTCCGCGGTCGTAGAATTGTACGCGCTCATGATGGAGGCAAAGGAATCATCCCGGCGGAAGGTTGGATCCTTGGACACTTCCACCGTATACCCCTCAGGAGGCAGGCAGGTAGTGGGATCGTCCCATTCCATGGGAACGTTGACGCTGGGAAAATCGGATCCACCGGGGACATGAATGGTGATGGTGGAGCTGACCACCTCCCCATCCAGCGGGCGTAAAAGGATGGGAGCCAGGTAAGATGCCCGCTCGACGCTGGAACAAATAGGTCCAGTGTAAAAAACCTCCGTCCGCGAAGCAGGCCCCGGACTCGAACCGCTCATGGGCGTTACCCGCCAGGAATACATCCTGCTTTCCTCAAGCGGACCGATTGAATAGGACCGGCTGGTACCGTCCAGCTCGGCATAATACCCGAGCATGGGGTACACTTCCGAGGGGGAAAACACCTGCACCCTGAAAGCAGTGGGGGCACAGCCGCCGGGATAATCCCAGGTTAGAGTATTGAGGCTTGGGGACAGGCTGGTGACGATGATCTCAAGTCCGGGAGCGAGGTTGGTCGGCGCCACCAGCTCTCCCGGTCCGCAGGGCAGCAGGGGGGTCGGGTCTCCCGGTGAGAGATAGCAGCCTCCCAGCAGACTTACCCCGAGTACCAAAGCCATCCCCAAGCAGGAATAGCGCGCCGCTCTCGACAGGCAAAATATGGGAAAATCAGACCGTGGGATCATTTCTCCTCCTCAGAAAATGAAAGATACGCCGAGGCTTCACAGCGAAATCTTAAGATAATCACGACGGGAAAATTGGCTTTCATTGCAATTGTCCTTTCCCTCCAATAGGTACCCCGTTCACGGTTATGCCAATTGCTATCACCCTTTTATACAAACTTCATAAGGTCCCAAAAAGTGTCCTGATTTCAAGAAGTCATAGGTGATCAGATAAAAGAAAAGCCGCTAACTCTGTCAGCGGCTTTTTTGAAATATCAGTATTGTCATCAAACCGTATATAGCGGCTTGATTCCGCGTTACATTATTGTTCAATAGGATTGCATTAATATATTACATCGAATTCTAAAGGAAATCAATCATCGTAAAAATGTATCCACCTCAATAATGGTTGGTGACTATTTATCTACCAAGCCTGGCAGTGTTGACGCAGCCTGATTTTCACCCACCCCGTAACGCGGATTCCCAGAAGTTACGCAATCTGCGACTGTTTTTACCTTAGCAGAGAGGGTAAAGTATCTTTACATTTTTTTGCATAAAAACATATCCACCTCTTATTTGTGGGTAAATTACCCACGGGAATAATTATGACAATTTAGACAATTATTTGACAAATTAAACAATGAGTTTTACAATATTTCTGTTTGATGGTTTTTTAGAACTTGTTTATGAGGATCTTAACAAGCTGTTGGAAAAGATCATTGTCGACATACATAAAGGAGACTGATATGAAAAAAATATCCCCATTCTTATGGTTTGATAACCAAGCTGAAGAAGCGATGAATTTTTATGTTTCTATTTTTAAGAATTCAAAAATCCTGAGCGTTTCACCTGGGCCAAACGGGAAGGCATTTACCGTCACGTTCGAACTAGATGGGCAGGAGTTCATCGCATTAAACGTTGGGCCGAATTTCAAATTCACCAAAGCTATCTCGTTCTTTGTGAACTGTGAAACGCAGGCAGAAGTTGACGAACTATGGGAAAAGCTTTCGGCAGGCGGTGAGGAAGGACAATGCGGATGGCTGAAAGACAAATATGGCCTGTCATGGCAAATTGTCCCCAGCACCCTTGGCGAACTAATGAGCGACCCTGATCCTGCCAAATCGCAAAGGGTGATGCAGGCCATGTTGAAAATGAAAAAAAATAGACATTGCGGGTTTACAACAAGCCTATAAGCAAGGTTGATGAATGACAAACATGGTGGTGTTAGAACAACCAGATCTTCGCTAGCCCCGTAACATGGATTCATGGCGATTCCGCGATCCCCGACTGTTTGTTAATTAATTATAGTACAACCGCATCCTTTCCAATCTCACTCCCACAAGTTGAACGTCAAGTCATAAGCTCTCGTTCCTCGCGAAGCTAAATTCGAATTGGAAAATAACCCTCTTGAGTATAATCACCCGGTGCCCTATACTATATACATTTCCCGGGTAGTGTAATTTCCTTAATCGATTTAGCATATTAGGCCGCGCAAGTGGAAAGCAGTAAAACTGTGGAACCATAGTTAATCCAATTGTTTAGCGTCTGGAATTTTTTTGGATATTCGGAGTAAACACCATGAGTCCTAAACATACAGCCCCCAAGAATATTGATGAATATATTGCAGGTTTCCCGAAGGATATTCAAGAGAATCTGGAAAAGATAAGGATGACGATTAGAAATGCGGCACCTGAGGCAGAAGAGAAAATAAGTTATCAAATCCCGACTTTTTTTCTGATGGGTAATTTAGTGCATTTTGCCGCTTTCAAAAACCACATAGGGTTTTTTCCTACATCATCGGGCATTGAGAAATTTAAAAACGAGCTATCCGCGTATAAAGGGGCAAAGGGTACGGTACAATTTCCGCTCGATAAACCAATTCCTTTCGACTTAATCAGCAAAATCGTAAGATTTAGAGTATTGGAAAATATAGAGAGAGTAGAAACGAAAAGGAAGAAGAAATAGGAGTAAAAACAGACCAGTACCGCGCCATTGGGTGTCGTAATACGTCACATGTGGCGATTTTTGAGCCAGCAATATACTCAATACACCAATAGAAAATGAATGTGCTGCCGTACGGTAGCAATTGACAGTCTGATTCTGAGCGGAGGATTCTTATGCCAAAATATTTTGCAGCTCTGACAATTGTGCTGTTGCTTGGAATGGTATTGACCCGGGTCATGCTGATGAAAAGAAAAGGGATAGAAGCGATGAATTTCGGTAAAATAGACCGGAAGGATTTCTTGATTCCGCCGTTCGCCCTTTTCTATTTCTATCTCGTGTTTGCCGCTACATTCAGCTTACCCACCGTAAGCAAGCAGGAATTCTTCCATTCCGATATAATCCCCTGGATCGGAGTGTTTCTTTGCCTGGCAGGGTTAGTGCTGTTATTGATGAGTCTTGTTTCTTTTGGAAAGAGTTTTCGGGTTGGTATCGATACAGACCATCCTGACAATCTTGTAACGACTGGCATTTTTGCTTTTAGCCGCAATCCCATTTATGTGGCATTCGGGTCCGTCCTGCTTGGCCAATTCCTGATATTTTCAAATTGGATTCTTTTGATCTATTTGGGTGCAGCCATATGGCTGTTCCATCGTCAAGTATTGCGTGAAGAAGACTATTTGAAGAAGCATTACGGTAAGGAATACTCAGACTATTGCAATCGAGTAAGAAGATATTTTTGAGTAGGTAGATTGTCCCGGTAAGTTCCTTTCACTGTCCGCGCCCATCAGATAGCGCGCCGTAAAGATGCAATTCATGTGGTAGTTTATGGGAAAACGGGAAACAAAAAAATCTGCTGGGGTGTTCCACTTATTGCGGCGTGGATCGTACCTGGCCATTATGGCGGTAAGCTTCATGGTGCTATTATCCATAAATAAGGTACCCCCTTTGGTCCACTTTATTTACGGATAATACGAAGATGAGAGGGTGGTATTTGTAACGAAGTCCTGAATACTAGACATCCAAAAAGAAAGTGCCGAATCATGCAGGTTGATTACGCTTTCACAACAATGAGTGGTATCTCCGTTGGAGATGGTAGGTGAACTGACATTTTCCCTTGGCTTGCTTTATACTCGCGCACTTCGGTATTCCCAAAAGAGCACAGAGATTTGCAGCATTGTCGACATGCTATAATCCTATAAGGATTGATAGCGAAATTCTTCTGTAATTGAGGCAGGAGGCTATTTTTGTCCCTCCCCTTGCTTTCGTTCAAATTCAATATCCCCTTAGAAGAAGTGGTCACGGAGTACAACGAAATCTAAGGCGAGAAACTGCCAAATAATGATTCGGAGAAGCGCTTAATGTTTATAAAAAGGGCCAGAGAATGAACAATAAAACACTTCCGATTTTTATTGGTGACGCTGCCCAAAAGCGGTCAGAGCGAACCATCAAGGGTGAGTATGTCACCATATTGGGCGAATTATTTTATAAAATTCAAAATTTTGATGCCATAGAGCCGTTCTTTATGAGCATCGTCAGCAGTTCCAATCACTGGCTCTTTATCTCATCAACCGGAGGCCTTTCTGCTGGTCGGACCAGCGCCGAACAGTCTCTCTTCCCCTACTACACAGAGGATAAGCTGACCGAAAATAGTGAAAATACTGGAAACAAGGCGATATTACTCGTCACGCATGCACAACGGACCAGTCTATGGGAGCCATTTTCAATGCAGCAACAAGGGATCTATCAAATAGAACGAAATATTTACAAAAATGTGGCTGGCACGGTGGTGATTTTTGAAGAAAATAACCAAAGCCTGGGGTTGACCTATCGTTATGCCTGGCGAACCAGTGATACCTTTGGCTTCGTAAAGACGACCTGGTTACAAAACTCGGGGGAGTCATCCTGCCAGATCGAGCTTGTCGATGGTCTTCAGAATATTCTACCCGCCAATATTACATCGTTGACCCAGAATATATTCAGTCCCCTTCTGGATGCCTATAAACGCAGTGAAGTTGACACTGAAACCGGCCTGGCTATCTTTGCACTTAATTCAACCCTAACGGACCTGGCTGAACCCAGCGAGTCGCTTCTGGCGACGACGGTTGTACAGCTTGGGCTTGATCAGGTGGACTATCTGCTCTCGTCGGTGCAACTCGATGACTTTCGCACTGGCATGGGCGCGACAATGGAAACAGATGTGCGCGGGCGGCGTTGTGCTTATTTTGTGCATACCACCCTCAACTTTGCACCGGATATGGAACACTCATGGCACCTGTTGGCGGAGGTTAGCCAAGATAGCGCCGCGATCGTCCATTTGTCTAAAAGCCTGAAAGAAAACCGGGCCGGCCTTGCGAATGCCCTGGTATGCGATATTGAATCGAATAACACAAATTTGGAGAAGATTGTCGCCAGCGCCGATGGATTGCAGGTCTCCCAAAGTCAACTTCGCTGCGCCAACCATTTTGCGAACGTAATGTTCAACGGGATGCGCGGTGGTCTTTTCGCTGACCAGTACCAAGTCCATACAAAGGATTTCGTCGACTTTTTATCGGTTCGTAATCCTCCAATTCTCGCTGAGAAAGTATCTTTTTTTTCCGAATTGCCCCCTGAAATTTCTATCTCCGCCCTTCGAGCCCGCTCGGAAGCAAGCGGTTCAGCCGATCTGATCCGCTTGAGTTATGCCTACCTGCCCCTGTCGTTCAGCCGACGGCATGGTGATCCCAGCCGCCCTTGGAATCACTTTGCGATCAATATCAAAAAAGATGATGGCACTCAGCAGCTGGGTTATGAAGGGAACTGGCGCGATATTTTTCAAAACTGGGAAGCTCTCGCTTATTCTTATCCGGAATATGTTGAAAGCATGATTTGTACATTCCTGAATGCGACCACCTTGGATGGGTACAACCCTTATCGAATAACCCGCCAGGGGATTGAGTGGGAACTTCCAGAACCCGGCAATCCCTGGGCGAATATTGGCTACTGGGGTGACCATCAAATCATCTATCTCCAAAAACTGATGGAGGCCAGTGCCAGAGTGCATCCTGGGAAGCTTCAGGCATTTCTTGCCCTCCCAATGTTCAGTTACGCCAATGTCCCGTATCGGATCAAACCTTATACTGATCTACAGGGCGATCCTTACAATAGCATTGATTTTGATTGGGCTCTGGAACGGGAAATCGAGTCACGGGTGAAGGAACACGGCACGGACGGTAAACTGACCTCTACGCGCGCTGGGAAAATACTCCTTGCCAATCTCGCAGAAAAACTACTCACCCTGTTGCTCGCCAAGCTGGTGAACTTTGTCCCGGAAGGCGGTATCTGGATGAACACCCAACGCCCCGAATGGAATGATGCCAACAATGCCCTGGTTGGCAAAGGGTTGTCGGTTGTAACCCTGTGCTATTTGCGACGCACCATCGTTTTTTACAGGCAGTTGTTAGAAAAGAGTGCCCTCGGAACAGTTCAAATCAGCCGGGAAGTTCAAGGACTTTATTTACAGATATCCCAAATCCTGGTCCAATTCCAGAGCGCTCTCAAAAATTCTTTCAATGACGAACAAAGGCGCCTCGTGATGGATGCGCTGGGTCAAGCTGGGAGCGATTATCGCGGGAACTGTTATTCCCATGGATTCTCAGGCGAATTTATACAACTGCCGATCCCGGATATGGTTGCATTTCTCGATCTGGTGTTGCAATATGTCGATCATTCATTACGCGCAAACAAACGCAACGATAATCTGTATCATGCTTACAACATTCTGCATCTCGATCCAAAACTTGCGTCCATCAGCCATCTCTATGAAATGTTGGAAGGCCAGGTTGCCATCCTTTCATCAGGGATGCTATCCGGTGAAGAGTCGTTAGCGCTGCTGGAGAGCATGAGACACAGCAAATTGTACCGGGCTGACCAACACAGTTATATTCTCTATCCAGATCGGGATCTGCCGGGTTTTCTTGAGAAGAACTTTATTACGGCTGCCCAGATAAGCAGCCTGGCGCTTGTTTCGGAACTGGTAAAGGCGCAGGATCAGACCCTGATCACCAGGGATGAAAATGGAATTTGCCATTTCAACGGCCATATCCGCAACTTAAAAGATGTGAGGCATTCTCTCGATGCGCTCAAACGCAAACCTCAATATGCAGAACTGGTAAAGGCTGAGGCTGTGCAGATCGAGGCTTTGTTTGAAGATATCTTTAACCATGATGAATTTACTGGACGTTCCGGAACTTTTTTTGCCTATGAGGGTCTGGGAAGTGTTTACTGGCACATGGTTTCCAAGCTACTGCTGGCAGTGCAGGAAACAATCCGGCGTACGAGTAGTGAACCATCCATACGGGTATTAGTGGAAAAATACGCTGATCTTTGCAAAGGACAAAGTTTCAATAAAACCCCTGCTGTTTATGGCGCTTTCCCTACGGACCCTTATTCACACACACCGAAAGGCCGCGGGGCTAAACAACCAGGCATGACTGGGATGGTCAAAGAAGAAATTCTAATCCGCCAGGTGGAACTTGGATTTTCCATCGAAAACGGAAATCTGGTGTTTGACTTTCTGCTGCTGGACAGGAACGAATTTCTTACCGATTCCAAGGTATTTTCTTATTGGAGTGTTGATGGGCAGCAACAACAAATGGAATTGCAGTCGGGTTCCATTGCTTACTCAATTTGCCAGGTTCCGATAATACTCCATGCTTCAAACGAAACATGCATTAAGGTATATCTGACCGATGGCAGCACCCAACAGATTGAAGGTCATGTTTTAGATTCTGTAAACAGCGAGCATATCTTTCAGAGGGATGGCGTTGTGCATCACTTGAATGTTTGCCTTATTCCATAAAACCAATTAAAAGGGAAAACATTAAGCTGTCATGAATTTCCTGGATTATCTCCCCACCGGTGCCTGCTGTCGCTGTATACCCCGATTCGATTTCTTGTCGTTTTACGCCACTTATTATGGGCGCTGTTCATGTATCTGGTGCCCAACCTAAATCTATAAATGTTAGCTGATTCTCGTATTGTCTTCTTTTTTCACTGTCAGAAAGTGTAAAATATTGTGATTCCTAGGAATGACCGGACACAGTGACCTTGTCGGGATGGTTTAAACAAATACGTCCTCTATTAGGGCGTATTGTATGGAACATATAGACTATATGATCACAGTACCCCCAAGGGGATACCTTATATCCGGATAATACAAAGATGAGAGGGGTCAGCTGCCCCGACAGGTCTGCCAGCCTTGTCGGGTCTGTGGTGCCATCATTCATTCCCAACGGAACGTTTTCACTGAAATAATGATCCCGAGGATGAGCATTCCGACCAGCACGCCGACATCCAGCAGGTGCTTTCCCCAGGGCTCGCCCACCCACAGGCCGCGCAGCAGGGTTACTACGTAGGTCAGAGGCAGGAACGCCGAAATCTTCTGGACGGCTGCAGGCATCAGTTCGCGCGGCCAGGCGGCGCCGGAGAGGATCAACATCGGGTACAGCAACACCATCGCGACAATCTGGGCAGTTCGCGCCGTGGGCATGGTGCCTGCCAGGATGAATCCGATCCCGAAGAAACTCAGGCTGCCCAGGGTGAATCCAGCCAGCAGGCTGAAGGCGTTGCCATCGAATCGCACGTGGAAGACCAGTTTCCCAGCAACGACGAGCAGGAGCATTCCCAAGCCAGTCATGATGAAGACCACGATAAGCTGTGCGGCCAAAACGACCAGCGGGCTGACCGGCGTGGTCCGCAGACGGCGCAAGATGCCATTCTCACGGTAGGTGGCCATGGTGATGGTGATGGGCATCAGTCCAGTCATTCCGATAACCATGGCGGTTAAGGCGGGTATTAAACCGTCGATCGCACTCTGGCTGTCGGATCCCGGCGGGGGTGGCACGTTCCCGTAAATAAAGCCGAATATGAACAGCATGACCAATGGGAAAACCAGCGTAAAAAAGGCGCTTACTGGCTCGCGCAGGAACAGCTTGGCTTCCACCCAGGTCATTTTCAACAGGCTTTTCATCTCACACCTCACTCTCTCATCTCGCGGCCGGTCAGGCTCAGGAAAACATCCTCCAGGGTCGGCTGCTCGGTGCGCAGGTCGCGGAACGGGATCCCCTGTCCGGTCAGCAGGCTGACCACCTCGCTCACCAGCGGGACTTTGCGGCCGTTCTTCCCGTGGACGGTTACCTGCTCTCCCTGGATCTCGAGGCGGCCGGCCATCGATAGGGCTTTTTCCAGCGCCGGGGGAAGTCCCCCGTCCAGGCTGAAGATGACCCCTTCTTCCACTTCCAGGCCGCGGATCAAGTTGGCAGGAGTGTCCAGCGTCACGATCTTTCCGTGGTCGAGGATGGCCACCCGGTCACACAGGCGCTCGGCTTCTTCCATGAAATGGGTAGTCAGCAGGACGGTCCTGCCCTTGGCACGCACATCGCGCACCAGGTCCCAGATGGCATGCCGGGCCTGCGGGTCGAGACCGGTGGTCAGTTCGTCCAGGAAGATCAGCTGCGGGTCGGGGAGCAGTGCCAGTGCGATGAACAGGCGCTGCTTCTGCCCGCCGGACAGTTTCGAGAAGTAGGCATTGCGTTTCTCCTCCAACCCCAATTGCGACAGCAGTTCCTTCCAGTCTGCCGCTTTGGGGTAGAACGAGGCGTACAGGTCCAGCGCTTCCCAAACGCGCATCCGATCTGGCAGGTTGGATTGCTGCAACTGCATCCCGGTGCGTTCGCGCAGGGTCTGGCTCTCGCACTGCGGGTCCACGCCCAGGACGCGCACCAACCCCGCGTCCGGTTTGCGCAGACCTTCCAGGCATTCGATGGTAGTGGTCTTGCCGGCCCCATTCGGGCCGACCATCCCGAAGATCTCGCCTTCCTTGACCTCGAACGAGACCTCATCCACAGCGATGGTCGCACCGTAAACTTTGCGCAATCCTTCCACTTGAACAATGGTGTTCATACTTGCCTCACTTCTTTTTCAAGATCGATTCCAGCGCCGCCACGTGCTCCTGAAAAACCTTGCGTCCCTCGGTGGTGGCGGAGACGTAGGTGCGCGGCTTGCGTTCGACGAAAGTCTTGTTGACGGCGATGTAGCCAGCCTCTTCCAATTTGCGCAGGTGGGCGCCCAGGTTGCCGTCAGTGACCTGTAGCAGGTTGCGCAGGTAGGTGAAGTCCACCTCGTTGCCTGCTTCCAGGGTCACCAGGGCAGCCATGATGCGCAGTCGCACCGGCTGGTGAATGGTTTCGTTCAGTTCAGCCATGCTTCACCACCTGAACCGGATGTACAGACCGAGGGCGATCATCACGCCGCCGCCCAGGATGGCCATCCAGAGATAGAAAATGCCGGGCAGGAAGAAGTAACCGACCAGCGCCAGGGCCGCCACCAGCAGCGACCACCAGACGTTGGAGAAAGAGAACAGCAGCCCCATCGCCATCTGCCCCAGCATGAGCAACAGGATGACCAGCAAGGTCGCCTGTTTCCCATCCGTGGGCCGGGCAACGGCAATGACAGCCAGGGCGAAGCAGACCAGCAGCAACCAGAAGAGGCCCACCCGCCTGACCATCGGGACCGTCGCTGGGCTGCGCACGCGCTCGCCGGCCCGGCTGCCCAGGATGATTCCCGCAATAGTCCCAAGCAGGCTCAACCCGCCCCAGATATAGCCGACGATGGCACCGCTCAGGAACTGGGTGCACAAGAATCCGACCAGCCAGACAACGCCGGTGACGATCAGGGTGATGGTTGCGCCGCTGCTGGCGATCGATTTACGGGTTTTCTGCGCCATGGTCTGGATCGCCGCCAGGGCTTTTTCGGCTTCGGTGGGGGAGATGTTCATAAGCTGCTCCTTTGATATACTTAGAGTACTCTGTAATGCAGAGTATTCTAAATTAAATAATGGAAGATGTCAAGCCCCGGGGGACTGTTTATTCCTTGCAGAGTTGAATTCGACCCACTTCGGCCAGGGCCGGTCGCAGGTGGCTGGCTTTCTTGGCACGAATGATTTCGGGCGGGAGGCGTTTGTTATGAAAGAGGCTGTAGCGACGAATCCAATCAACGCAGGTTTGTTCGGTGAGATAAGAATGGTGTTTGACGCGTATGGTGTCACGCACTTGATCGAGCAATTTTTTCTCTGCCCTCCAGTCACTTGCCTTTTATTTACCACTTTGCTATACTGTCAGCTTGGGTAGGTTGATATACCATCGTTTTTTAGTTTTCGCATCCTGATCACCTACATTAATTTGGGAGATTAGGTTGCAAGAATGAAGCCCAAAAGAAATTGGGCTGGCAGCCTAATCGCGTGTTAGTTCTTCCTTGTAATCAACAGCTCCAGAAAAGATAAAGAGAAAATGTCCCTTTACAGTATTGAGATTGGCGTTCATAAATACTTTGGTTTCTTGCTTGATGATTTTGGCTTTTCAATCGCAGAAGAACTATATCGGCAGGAAATGGGAAATGCCGTTGTCGTATTTTCCAAAAACCAAACTTGCATTGAATTGGTGAAGGATCGTGGACAGATACTTGTCACACTTGGCGATAAAAGTCTTACTAAGTGGGATTGGATTGAATTCGCAAAGGCTGTTCAATTCTTTTTGGAAAACTCAGATTCGGTTTACTCATTCCCTTCGGAATACAACGATGTTACGGAAGAGCTTCAACTTTCTCATCTTTCTACTCTTATGAAGTTACATTGCACTGCAATTCTCTCTGGAGAAATGAGCGTAGTTCAACTCAGATATGTAATTCTTTCAAAGCGCGCACAGTAAACTTGCGATTTTTTAGATAGTCTTCAGAAAAATTTCAAATAGAATCAGACGACTGATATTGTTGGAAATACGAAAAAGATAAAGAACGGCCTAACACTGGCTCCAGCGATAGAACCGAGGCTTGCAGCCTAACCGGGTGTTGGGCGGCTTCATTCAAAACAAAGGATTCAGGAATTTTTATGACTCAGATAATTAGTCAACAACCTCGCAAACAAGCGGATTTCAAGAAAATTATCTACAATATTCTTCTCTTGCCCCTCGCCTTAATTCCAGCCATTGGCCTTTACCTCGCTTACTTTTTCTTACAGTTATACAATCTGCTAAACTTTGCTTATTTGTCTCAGCCTCCTAAACTTATTTTATTGGTTGCATTTATCGGCTCTGGAATACTTTTACCTTCATTGTTCGCCTTCGGTGTAAACGTAATAATTCCAGTTGCTAACAACAAACTTAAGGCATTTCTCTTCGCTATTCCTGTCGTCCTTATTCATCTCTATCTCTACTTGTTGCCCCTTTTATTTACGGGATCAGCCAAAATGTTGCTTCCTTATCGGACAACAGGCGCTACCATGCAAATAATTAAGCTAGCGGCGCTATATCTCCCATTGGAACTTCTAACATTATTGGTGATTTCCATTTGTGGATGGCTGGGTGCTCGTTTGCGAAGACCGAAATAATAGGCGCCGCCCAACACTGGCTCCCCCGATAGAACCGGGGCTGGCAGCCTAATCGTGTGTTTGGTGGCTGATTAGTAGTAAGGGAGAAGAACTATGAGCAATATGAGTAAGCTACTGAAGCAATGTCGGAAGCCAACAGGTTGGCTCGGCAGATCAGTAGCGCGGGGGATGAACATAAGTCATTCAAAGATGACCAACTGGGGGTTAAGCCACATCTCAATAGGGGAATACGCTACGGTTCTTGATATAGGTTGTGGCGGTGGTGGAACTATCCTAAAGTTGGCCCGAATTGTTACTAAGGGTAAAATCTATGGAATTGACTATTCCGAAGATAGTGTAAGGATCTCTCAAAACGCCAATAGGAGAGCGATTCAGGCTGGTCATGTCGAAATCCAACAAGGGTCTGTGTCCTCTTTGCCATTCCCGATGGACATGTTTGACCTCATTACCGCTATTGAAACCCATTATTTCTGGCCCGATTTGGTCAACGATATGAAAGAGGTTCTGCGGGTATTGAAACCTGGTGGGACACTGATTGTGATAGGCGGAGAATACAAAGGGGGGAAGTATGATGAACGAAATCAGAAGTGGGTTGAACTTGGAGATATGACCTACCACAGGGTAGATGAGTTTAGGCAACTCTTCTCCGAGGTTGGCTACATAGAAGTTCAAGTATTTGAAGATTACGATAAAGGCTGTATCTGCGGTGTGGGGAAGAAGCCGTAGTACCGACGAACAGGGCAAGTATGAAGATGTGCGTAAACTTGAGCATCGAATGGGTCCGCCCAACACCGGCTCCACCTGACCGCCTTCGGCGTAGGTATGCGGCAGCCATTTGGTAGAAAAGGTGATTTTATGCAGTCTTGTCTTGTTCAAATAGGCGGCAGGTGCACCCTGCGGGTATGCTTCGCGAAGCCATTCCGTTGGGCCGCACATTCGATGGAAGTGGATTTCATAGCACAAGGTGAGTGCTCAGGGAAAGTATGTTGAATTTTGACGATGTCAAAGAACGTGAAAGCCAGGCGCATTAAGGAAGAGGTACCGATATGAGATACGATTATCGAATAACCAGGGTCAAACCCATATGAGATGCTGCCATGAAAAAAACACAGGCTAGCGGGACCGCTAAGGGCACTGCCGCAATGCGCGCGATCGAGTCAGAAAAACCTGCCAATGAAAGGATCTGCTACGATCCCTTTGCCCGTAAATTAACCGACACAGTGTTCTATCTTCTGATCAAGCTATTTGCCGGGTATGGCGAGCGGCGCACACATGGTGCACTGACGTTCATCGTCTGCCGTTGCCGTTATTTCGACGATTACCTCCAGGAATGTCTAGACTCTGGAACAGCACAGTTAGTGATTCTGGGGGCCGGACTGGATTCCAGGGCGTACCGAGACGAGTTGCTTCAAGGAGTAGTTAAAATTTTCGAGGTAGACCACCCAGCCACCCAGGCGAGTAAGCTTGAACGGGTGAAGAAGGTGTTTGGCAAAATCCCCGCAAATGTTGCCTATGTCTCTATCGATTTCAATCATGAGACGTTAGATAAACTCCTTGCCTGCGGCTTTGACCGGTCGCTAAAGACTCTTTTTATCTGGGAGGGCGTGACACTTTATCTTGATGCGGAAGCGGTCGACGCCACTTTGGCATGGGTGCGGGCAAATGCAGCCCTGGGCAGCGCTATCATCTTTGACTATCAATATAAATCCGCACCGACCCGAGCCCGAGCGCGGCGAAATTATGTGTATGCAGTGTTATCGCGCTTATCTGGCGAGAGGCGAGCTTTTGGCATTGAAAAGGGACAGATCGAGGATTTCCTGACACGGAGAGGCTTTACTCATGTAGTGGATGCGAACGCTGAGCAACTCAAACGCCTTTTCTGTATGGGTCCCAACCAAGACCGCACGGTGGCGGAGATTTATGCTATCGTACACGCTGAAGTAGGGCAAAGACAGGTAAAAGGAACTATGCACTATTGAAGAAAAGCGACCCAACACCGGCTCCAGTCGGACAGCGGCTTCGCCGCTCGCACGCAGGCGCGTTTTGCCAGAATATGCAATAATTGAGAAGGAGTCTCGGCGACTTGATTTGCTTAGCAAATCATCGCCTACCAGCCATGGCGGCTGGAAGCTGCCTCGTCTAGTCGCCAAGTCCCGCCCTTGCCGGTAACGCCTGCCGTTGGGCGGCTCCGCCCCATATGAGAATTGAAGTAAGATGGAAAAGAAAGGCAACGTATGCTAAGAAAAACGAATCTGCTGGGTGCTGTTGTAGCCATCGCATTCTATGTTTCTGCCATACTTGTTTTTGTTTTCAGGTTTCTTGGCAAGCCTCAGTACGAAAATTGGATTGGCTATTTTGAATTTCTCTTGGCAATCCCTATGATATTTCTTCTCCTGAAAGCTCCACAACTGGAACGGTCAGCGTTGTACTATATCCAGATTGGTTGTATGCTGGCATGGTTAGTCGTGGAGGCGTTGCTGGATTACATTCTAAAAATTGACTTCCGTAATGTACGATGGATGGTGATCGGCTATGTAGTTTTGTTCTTCGCGGGTACTGGCGGGATGCTTGGTGTGGCTAGATACGCCGGACGCAAGTGGAGCATTTCAGCAATCATCTTGTTCTTAATTATGGCTGTATTGACATTCGTGCAACGCGCTGTTACTGGCATGTAGTGTAGCCAGAATTGGCATGCCGCCCAACACCGGCTAGTTACCATATAATGCCAAAAGGTGCGAAAATGGGGTAGAACAGAGATGGGAACCAACCAATCTCCTGTCTACCCCATTGGCACCGACCTGGGAAACAAGGGCCAAACACCGGCTGCGCTTCGAGTTTATTCTGCTCCCAATGAGAATCCACGCCCACCCCACCACCACTAACTCCAACCGTTGAGCACTAATATTAAAAATCCACCAAAGAATGGCGGATTTTTGGATGCCCCCAAGCGGGCTCGAACCGCTGTTTGGGCCTTGAGAGGGCCCCGTCCTGGGCCACTAGACGATGGGGGCTTGTTACACCGCTGTACTCTTACCAGCAGTGTGGCAAATGGCAACTTGAAGCTGCCTTTGCCAAGCGGGGGAGATTTTATCAGACGGTATCCGAATCGTCAATCAAAAAGACATGCAGTTCGCCCGGCCCATGCACCCCGATGGTCAGCGTCATCTCAATATCAGCTGTGCGGCTGGGACCGGTGATGATGACTCCCGCTGAAGATGCGCAGACTTCGGGCCTGTGCAGGGCATCCGTCAGGGTAGGCACCATCGCAGATGTTTTTAGAATTGCCACATGGATTTGGGGCAGCAACGAGGCAGTTAATGGGCGGCCTGACCCACCTACCAGCACCAGCGAACCCGTCTCAGCGATCCCGACGAGTGCTCCCGTAATGCCCACGCGGATGGTAGGGTCTGGTTGGCGGACGAGCAGCACCTGCGAAACAACACCAGCCCCTACCTCATCGACATACACCCGGTCCACTCCCCGGGATTCCAGGAATTCCCTCAATTTACCAGGCAAGTCTTTTTCTTCAATACGAACGACCTTG
>Ga0209777_10003286_pt1 | contig 20202 bp, 16 predicted proteins | sample FrelakmetHBP12HB_FD_187147 | JGI IMG/M metagenome (GOLD analysis project Ga0209777, IMG submission 187147) | Freshwater lake sediment microbial communities from the University of Notre Dame, USA, for methane emissions studies -HBP12 HB (SPAdes)... | ecosystem: Environmental > Aquatic >...
TGGGAAAGTTGTCGTCTGTGCGATTATGAGAAAACTGGTTCACGTTATCTTTGGCGTACTGAAATCCGGGAAAAAGTATGATCTAAATTATAAGCCAGCTTCCGTTTGACAAGAACGGTATCTACAAGTCAATGGTCTTCGATTTGGAATTGACGTGAGAATTACCATTTGAAATCTTCAAAGATGCCTCATGGTAGAGGCGGTGCAGTTGCGGAATTACGGGCATGGACGGCTCCGGCAAGAAGCTACCATCAGAAACAGAAACGGCGAGAAGATAAACGCCTCAATCGCCGCAATATCAGGAACAGGGAGACTTAACTAAATAGAGATATTTCGAGACCCGCTTTGTTTGCTCACTCTGAATTTGCTTTTTACACTCTATTGTCAAGAGTTCGGATTCTACACCCTTTTCCACCCTTGTTAAAGTCCAGTCACTTTGAGGTTCTGGATCATCCTCCTTTCTGCCTCCGACCCGGACAAAGATTTCAAAATGGTCATCCACGCACCTGTAATAACAATTATTGCTTGGTAAGCGTAAAAGTTCCGGTTCCACCACCACAATCCACTTTGCTATACGTTGCGCTGACTACATTGCCACTGAAAGTCCCTGAAACGGTGTTGGTGCATGGGGTATTAGTGGTAAAGCACTTGATTTGGCTGGTACTACAAGATAGGCTGTTTCCTGACACAGTGCAATTTACTGCTGTATGATCACCGAAGGTATAACTGTAATCATCAACAGAACAGGAACAGTTTGAGCAATTCATGGTCCAAGTGTTACTAGTTGGATTATTATTACAATCTTTTCCTGATATCGAACCTATCCATGTTCCGTTCGAATTGCTGCAAGATGTACTACCGCTGCTACTGCTGCTACTGTTTCCGGCTGCGACTGCACCAGCAACGACAGCGACGGCTCCAGCCGCAATGCCAACAAATGCTGTTGTTGAAAGGCCCGCTCCTGTGGTAACCGTTCCCGCGCTCGTTGCAGTTGCCGCGGCACTCGTTGCGCCACCGGCTGCGGCCATCTGGGTTGTGGTATAAATGCCCGCCGTAAATCCGAAGCGTGCCGCGGATTCAACCACGTCCATCGCAATGGAATCAGAAAATCCTTCCAGAACCGCTGGCGCCTTCGCCAGTTCCGTGCTGACCTTGATCTGGCCTTCCATCGCCACATCCTGCCAGGGCGGCGCCGGTTGGCTTGCGTCTATATTCACACTGAACGGCTGCGTTTTTACCACCTGATTCTTGCCGTTTACCGCCAGGAACAGATAGTCAATTGACGATGCGGTCTTCGCCGCTGCCGGCAGTATCGCCGTATAGGTATTGCCTTCGGCGGTCATGGTTACAAATACAAAGTCTGCCTGTTCCTTCGCCTTGAAATAGCACCTGACCACTTTGACACCTTCCGGATCCGTGACCTCTGCCGTGACCTTGATCCTTTTGTCCGCTACAAAGTACTTGATCGGTTCATACTTGATCTTTGTTGTGCTCTGGACGGCGCCGGAACTTGCCGATTCCTGCGCAAAAAGTGGCACAGGACTTGATGTTACAATGAGCATAATCGCCGCCAGAAAAGAAAATACCCTACAGATACCGCTTTTCCTTAAAGTCTTCATGTGCCTCCCTCCCTTTTTGGCAGTCTTGGATAAAAGCATGTCGCTATCTGATAAAAATCATTTCAAAATAATAGAATAAAAAACCGCTCCTTGTTATCCTCCCCTCTGCATAAGTTCAAACGGGAACCTCCATAATTATCGTTTGCCGTGTTTTGGTACGGCTTCATAGTTGTTGGCCCTTCACCTGTAATAACAATTATTGCTTGGTAGCCGTCCAAGTTCCGCTCATACCATTACAGCCACAATTCATTCCGACATACGTTCCGCTGACTGAATTGCCACTGATAGTCCCTGAATAGGTCACGGTTTCTTTACACGGGCTACTGGTGCCGGGAAAAGTACAAGACATGCTGTTCCCCGACACAGTGCAATTTCCATTATGAATGGGACCAGCGTAATCATATGATGTAACAGGACAGGAACAGTTTGAGCAATTCATGGTCTGAGTGCCATGATCTGGATTACTATAACAATCTGTTCCTGAATACGAACCGCTCCATGTTCCGTCCGAATTGCTGCAAGATGTACTACCGCTGCTACTGCTGCTACTGTTTCCGGCTGCGACTGCACCAGCAATGACAGCGACGGCTCCAGCCGCAATGCCAACAAATGCTGTTGTTGAAAGGCCCGCTGCTGTGGAAACGGTACCCGCGCTCGTCGCTGTTGCCGCGGCGCCCGTAGCGCCACCGACTGCGGCCATCTGGGTTGTGGTATAAATGCCCGCCGTAAATCCGAAGCGCGCCGCGGATTCAACGACGTCCATCGCGATGGAATCAGAAAATCCCTCCAGAACTGCAGGGGCCTGAGCCAGTTCCGTGCTGACCTTGAGCTGGCCTTCCATCGCCACATCCTGCCAGGGCGGCGCCGGTTGGCTTGCGTCTATATTCACACTGAACGGCTGCGTTTTTACCACCTGATTCTTGCCGTTTACCACCAGGAACAGATAGTCAATTGACGATGCGGTCTTCGCCGCTGCCGGCAGTATCGCCGTATAGGTATTGCCTTCGGCGGTCATGGTTACAAATACAAAGTCTGCCTGTTCCTTCGCCTTGAAATAGCACCTGACCACTTTGACACCTTCCGGATCCGTGACCTCTGCCGTGACCTTGATCCTTTTGTCCGCTACAAAGTACTTGATCGGTTCATACTTGATCTTTGTTGTGCTCTGGACGGCGCCGGAACTTGCCGATTCCTGCGCAAAAAGTGGCACAGGACTTGATGTTACAATGAGCATAATCGCCGCCAGAAAAGAAAATACCCTACAGATACCGCTTTTCCTTAAAGTCTTCATGTGCCTCCCTCCCTTTTTGGCAGTCTTGGATAAAAGCATGTCGCTATCTGATAAAAATCATTTCAAAATAATAGAATAAAAAACCGCTCCTTGTTATCCTCCCCTCTGCATAAGTTCAAACGGGAACCTCCATAATTATCGTTTGCCGTGTTTGAGTAAGACTTCATTTATAGGCCCTGATGAGTTTCAGTTCATCCTCCAACCCCTTGCCGCAAGCAGAGGTCTGTCCCGTTATACATCTGAAGGAATGCCTGTCTATATATGAAGCAATAAAGAAACGAATCTGCGAGATAGTTAGAGACTAATAGTTTGAGGGTTATAGGTGCCCCGGGGTATTTTAAGAATACTCTTTTGTTAACAACAATAGAACATGCTATCGCAAGATAGAGGACGATTCTATGAAAATCAAGGGGAAAATGATCAAAATCTAATATATTTCACACAGTCGAGGATTACCGTTTGAAAGAAAGTATGCAAGTCAAAATTGCCTGCTGCTTGACTTCAGGAAGCAGCAAATGCTGTATCCACCTCCTGGTGTTCGTTTATCTTAGGTAGTGAACATGTTAAGGACGGATTTTCTGCAATAGGAGACGACTACGGTGAGCGGATCTGGACAGTTCATGGATTAGGGCAGAGACGTAGTCTAACGGCTATTATTGCAGGTTCTCAATCGACTTGCGGTGAAAGAGACGGAAGCCGACAAAAACCCTGGGAGGGGATATCGAGGGCGTTGTTAAACTTACTGGATAAATTTTGAAAAGCCACCAAACCCGTAAGCTCGACAATCCCATCTTCGTCAAAGAACTCACGTAGTCGCGCCATTAATTCATCGCTCACTTGTTGACCCGGACAAGTTATTGCCTCAGCGTACTCCAAAACAGCCTTCTCTTTCTCGCTGAAAAGCTCACTTTCCCTCCATCTGTCCAATGCTTCCAGCTTTTCGAGAGAACCGGCTCTCTCTGCAAATAGAGATGCATTGATATCAACACAGAAGCGACACCAGTTTATTTGTGACACCCTGACCATGACCAATGAACGCAGACCAGGATCGACAGGGCTTTCGCGCCTATCCAGTACACCATATAGAATGGATACCGCCAAAAAAAGCTTGGGCACTCTCGCCCAAAGCAGGGCGGGCTTCAGAACCTGCCCGTACTTTCTTTCCTGGTTCCAGAACAATGGACGAAGGTACCAGGGATATTTATGCATGGGTTTTTCTGAAATTTTCATTGCGCATTCCCTCATCATGGAGTCTCACAGAGAGTGGAGCTGCGGTGGATGGACAGCCTCTGTGAGCATCTTGTAATCATCAAGTGATTGGATAATTATATGGAATTCTTTCACGGAAAAGACTAAATAATCATTTAACTTACCGGTTCATATATTACATATATGACAAAACCCGTCAACCTATAGGATGCGTGGCAGGGAGGCCAGCGAACGGTCTTCCGGCTCTTGACTGTGATGCATATCATACGCTTGCATTTCAAATGTACCGATGGTATTTGTAAACCTCGGATGGGTGCAATATGAAAGCATAACCCATGAAGAAACAGGCGGCGATTAAAACATTGAAGAAAAAAGGCATCCGCAACAGAGATAAGTCAGAAATAATGCGCGAGAATGATCAGCTTTTCCGATCCCTGACGGAACAGTCTCTTGTCGGCATATACGTGGTGCAGGATGGCCAGTTCCAGTCGATTAACCCTAACGCCGCTTCATATTACGGTTGCGCACCGGAAGAGATGACGGGAAAAAAATCGAACTCCATTGTCCACCCCGAAGACAAGGAGCGGCACAAGCAGTGTGCAAGAGATATGCTCAAAGGGAAACGCTCTTCTCCTCATGAATTCAGGATCATCAACCGGAGCGGTGAGATTCACTGGATCATGGAAACAGTTACACCCATTATTTACAAGGGCAGACCGGCCATTCTGGGAAACTCCATGGATATTACGGAACGCAAGGAGGCAGAGGAGGCGCTGGAAAAGAGAGAGATGGAGCTTGAGGTCAAGACGCATGAACTCGAAGACATGAACTCGGCGCTAAGAGTCTTGATGAAACAGAGGGATGAGGATAGAAACGAACTGGAAGAAAAAGTCTTGTCGAACATCAAAGTACTCATTCTGCCGCACATGGAAAAATTAAAAAATCATGTGGACTTGCAGGGAATGTCTTATGTGAATGTCCTTGCATCTAATCTAAGGGACATCATGTCACCCTTCGCTCAGAAATTGTCAGTCACCTACTTGAATCTTACCAAAAGAGAAGTGCAGGTTGCCAATCTAATAAAAGGGGGAAAGACAACTGAAGAAATATCGGCATTGTTAAATATTTCTATAAGTGCTGTCAACGTGTACCGCTACCATATCAGACATAAGGTGGGCCTGTCAAAAAAGCAAAATCTGCGCTCCTATCTTTCGTCCCTTACTTAAAGAAATTAATACTCAACGGAAAGGAATAGATCTTCCGAATGACGAGTTTCGTGCGAGGTGCCTTCGATGATTAGATCACTTGATGATGTCTCCAGGATTGCCGGCGAAAAAGGGCCGAAAAAGCTTGCCGTTCTCGCGCCTGAAGATGAGGAATTCATGCTGGCGGTGAAAAGGAGCTGGGAGGCAGGGCATATCGAACCGGTCCTCATCGGGAATTCGGAGATGATGGAGAAGGTGGGGGGAAAGGTCGGGTTCGACATCAGCAGGTTCGAAAGGATTATTGAAAACGACAGGCAAAAGATATCTGATCTCGGCATCGGCATGCTCTTTTCAGGGAAGCTGTCTATCGTCAGCAAAGGCCAGATTCCGACCTCATACATCTATCGCTCGATCATCAGGGCGGAAGGGAAGGCGGCTTCCGGCATGACAGTCAGCGTAATCTCCTTCTGGGAGATTCCGGGACTCGGCCATCTTACTGCCTTCACTGATACCGGCGTCAGTATAATGCCCGATTACAGGACTAAGGTGAATATTCTCAGGAATGCCGTCTTTCTGTACCACTTGCTCGGGTATGAGAAACCGAGGATCGTCGCTATTTCCGGACAGAGGAAATTCGGCGGGACCCTCGACTCTTACCGGGACTACAAATTGCTCAGGAAAGCCGCGGATGCGGGAGAGTTCGGAAACTGTGAGTTTGTCCATGCCACCTCCTTCGCGGAGATATTCCTGGGGCCGAGGGGTCGCCTTAGAGATTACCGTGACATCGATATTGCGAAGATGCCGCACATTATCCTCGTCCCCCGCCTGGATACGGGCAACATCCTGTGCAAGCTTGATTTCTTTCTGGACGTGACACGCTGTTCCGTTGCAGTGACATCGAGAGGAGCAGTCTGCATTCCCTCCCGTTCAGACTTCAGCGATTCCATTGTGACGGAGCTTGCCATGGGTGTCGTGGTGGCCGACAGGCTGGAAAAGGAGGTGAGGTAAATGGCCGGCACATTCGCGGATATTATGGAAGCGGCGAGGAAAAAGGCAGTGAAGAGACGGCTGGCGATCTCATCAGCGAAGAAACCGGATCTGGAAATTATCTCCAGGGCGGCGAGAGACGGTCTTATCGTTCCGTTGCTGGTCGGTGACGGGAAAGCGGCAGATGCCCTGGTAAAGAAGAGTGCCCTTCAATCTCTGGAACATGAAATCATAGATGTGAAAGATGCCGGCGGGTCTCTTCGGGCAGCAGTCGCGCTCGTCCGGGAAGGGCGTGCGGATATGCTTATGCGGGGAGCTGATGATCTAAAGACATTCATGAACGCCGTTCTCGATGTAAAGACAGGCCTCTTGAAGGACAAGCTGGCAAGTTATGTATCGGTCTTCCAGTTGCAAAAGAGCGACAAACTGATTCTTGTGACCGATACCTTCGTGAATAACTATCCGGGCGTTACTGAAAAGCGGCTGATCCTTGAACAGGCAATAAAGCTGGCGAGTCTGCTGGGGATCGAGGCGCCGAAGGTGGCCGTCCTTGCTGCCATCGAACAGGTGAATCCCAACATCCCCTCTACGCTTGATGCCGCCGTGCTTTCCAAGATGTCGGAGAGGAAGCAGTTCGGAAACGCCGTCGTCGAAGGCCCCCTCGATATTGATTGCGCCTTGAGCCATGTAGCAGCGGGTAGAAAAGGGATTAAGAGCGTCGTCACCGGAAACGTCGATATCTATCTCGTACCCGATATCGAGAGTGGTTATCCGCTTGCCCAGTCCCTCGTTTTTGTCGGAAGGATGGAAATGGCAGGCGTCCTCATGGGAGTGACGAAGCCCGTGATCCTGAATCTTCCCTTCGTCTCCCGAGAGAACCGGATTGTGGAAATAGCCCTGGCATGCATGAACTGCGGGTGAGGGTGAAGAGTGAGGAGTGAGGGGGGAATGATGAATAAGGAACATCACCTGCTTGTCATCAATGTAGGCTCGACATCGACGAAGGTGGGCTGGTTTTCGGGCAGAGACCATGCCGTGTACGAAACGATTCGATACAGCAGTGAAGCGCTGGCCTCTTATAAATCCATCAGCGAACAGCTTCCCCGCCGGGAGGAGGACATCCTTAAATTTCTCGCAAGAAACGGGATCTGCCTGGAAGATATCGATATGATCGTCAGTCGCGGCGGACTGGGGAAACCGGCGCCCGCTGGCGCTTACAGGATTGATGAGGACATGTGCAAGGATCTCTTGGAGGGTAAATACGGAATGCATCCCTCGGCCCTGGGACCGGCCATGGCCCTTGATATTGCGAAAAGATACGGCATGCCGGCCATCGTCATCGATCCGCCGAGCACAGATGAATTCCAACCTCTTGCGAGAATATCCGGGCTTCCCGAAATTGAGAGGAAGAGCGCCTTTCACGCCCTGAACCAGAAGATTGCGGCAAGGAGGCTGGCACGGGAGATGGGGAAAAAGTACGAGGAATTGAACCTCGTCGTGGCCCACTTGGGCGGGGGTGTCACCATCGGCGCCCATCAAAAAGGCCGGGTCATTGACTGTACCCATGGACTCGGAGAAGGGCCTCTCACGCCGGAGAGAGCCGGCTCCCTTCCCACAATAGATTTGCTCAATCTTGCATTCTCGGGAAAGCTTGACAAAAAAGAGATGCAGGGACGGCTTGTGGGGCAGGGAGGCCTCATGGCATATCTCTCCACAACGGATGGGCAGAAGATCCGCGACATGATCAATGGGGGAGACGAAAGGGCGAAACTGATTTATGAAGCCATGGCCTATCAGATTGCCAAGGACATCGGCGCCATGTGCGTTGTCTTGAAAGGCGCAGTCGATGGAATCATACTGACGGGTGGACTGGCCCATTCAGAGATGCTCACTGACTGGATCAGGGAGTTGGTCGGTTTCCTCGCACCTGTCTTCGTCTATCCCGGTGAAGACGAGATGTCGGCCTTGGCCGAAGGCGGCCTGCGGGTCCTGCTGAAGGAAGAAGAAGTAAAAAGCTACCTGTGATATTTTTATTTCAGACCCGTGGCCAGAAGGGCGGCGCCGATGGCCCCGTTCACCTGGGCATATTCTGAGACCTCGACTGCCATTCCGATCTTTCTCTCGAGGGCCGCAACAACACCGATATTCTTTGCCACGCCGCCCGTCATCACCACGAGAGGTGCAATCCGCAAACGGTTTGCCATAGCCGCTATTCTTGCGGCGATGGACTCGTGTATGCCTGCAATAATGTTCTCCCGCTTTTCGCCCTTTGAGATGAGCGAGATGACCTCCGATTCGGCAAATACCGTGCAGAGGCTGCTGATTCTGGAGGGATCGCCTGCTCTCAGGGAAAGGGCTCCAAATCCGTCAAGGTCCACTTCTAGTGCCCTCGCCATCACCTCCAGGAAGCGTCCTGTGCCGGCGGCGCACTTGTCGTTCATGGCAAAGTTTTTCACCTTCCCCTTTTCGTCGAGGACGATGGCTTTGCTGTCCTGCCCGCCGATATCAATGACGGAGCGGGCACGGGAATTCAAATAATGGGCGCCCGCGCCGTGACAGATGATCTCCGTCATGGCCTTGTCCATGAACTTTACGCTGTTCCTGCCGTATCCTGTGGACACGACTTTCCTGATGTCAGACTTCTCAATGCCGAGTTCTTTCAGCAGTTCCTCGTACACCTTCGTGCCGGCCTGTTCGGCGTTGTAACCGGTAAAGATTACCCTTGTACCGCGTATCTTCCCGTCGGCCATGACGGCCGCCTTTGTGGTGATGGATCCTATGTCAATTCCTGCTGTAATCATCAATCTACTGCCTAATCCCCTTTTCGCTGCTTGATAATTTCCATGAAGGCATCGATGCGAGTGGAAACCTGACTCTCTGAAAAGCTCCTCTCATCCACCATGTCCGCCTCAATCATCAGGCAGGGAATCCCTCTTTGCTTCTCTACGATCTTCTGGATATCGTACTGGCCCAGGGAATAAGGTTTGCAGCTCCGGTTCGAATGCATCACGATGCCGTCGACCTTATACCTGTCCACCATTTCGAGCACTATACGGGCCATCTCATCCACGCCGATATTCAGGTAGATGCGCGTGTAGGCCTCGGCCATGGAGTCAAAGAAGTTATTCTCGTTGATGTACTTCATCGTGCCGCACCAGGCGGAAGTATAGGTATCCGCAACGAGGCAGGCATTGTGAGAAGCAAGTCTTTCCGAGAGCCAGCGTGTCCGGGGCCAGATGGGGATATTGTCCCAGAGGAGCCTGTACTTCTCATTGGGGATAGCCCCGATCACTCTGGCCACGCGGTCTTTCATCTTCTCCAAAAGCTGGGTGTAATAGTCGATTACCAGCGGTGTCCCTCTCAGCGTGACGATCAGCGCCAGGTGGTAAAAGGCATCAAAGGCCGTCATGGGCGCGGGACTGTTTGTGGTCGTTGCGAGCACGGCCTGCCAGAGTCGCTGTCCTTCAAGGGAAAGCTTTCCCACAGCCTTTAGATGATCCATATCCATTTTCCTTCCGCATGCCTTTTCCAGGAAAAGGACATATTCATCGAGCTGCCTGCGGACATATCTCTGGACCTCTTCTGCGTATCCCGTATGACAAAACGGTGTATCTAAGATGAAAAGGGGGACGTTGAAGTAGCGGGCCTGAACTTCATACCATTTCAGAACTGTCCCGCAGATATTATTGCAGCAGACGAGCATGTCGGGACGGGGAAGACCGCCGATAGGGCCGCCGTTCACCGTTGCACAGGCGATATCAGAGCGGGCGTAGGAACAGAGGTCGCTTGAATATCCCATGGATTCCGACTTTTCGCAAAGGTCCGTCCCCATCTTGCTCGCCCCGATCATTGCCCCGTGGTTTTCCGGATAAACGGGAATTATATCCATCGCTATGAGGGGTTCGACGGGGCCGCCGCTCGTAATCCAGGCAACCTTCCTGCCGCTGATGCGGGCGCTCTTTGCCTCCATGTAATAGATCATCATGATCTCTTTCATCTTCTTTTTCTTCTTGAAATGAAGGGCAAGTTTCTTGATCTTCGCAAGAAAGAAGAGCACGATCTCCGGCATCTTATTCATAGACGTTTCACTTTTGGTTTTTTCATTCAAGAAAAGAATTCATAACATCTCGACGAATGTCTCAAAACGCGTGCGCAACTGCCCCTCCGAAGGGAGCTGATCCTCCACTTCGAGCATCATGCTCGGGATGCCTTCTCTATCGAGGAATTCCTTCATGTAGGGATAATCAAAGGCATGGGGGTCGCAGAACTTGAGGAAAAAGAAGACGACACCGCGGGCGTCTTTCTCTTTCACAATTCTTAAAAGATTTTCACCCCGGGTGAAGATCCCGGCATGCTTTGCCGGGCATACTGGCCTCTCAATATAACGTCCGGCAATTGCGGCGATGAGATCTGCATTATCCTTTATCGATTCCTCAAAATATCTTGAGCCGGTGCAGAAATCATCCCAGACGACGACCCCGCCTGCATCTTCAATGATCCGGTAGATATCGGGGTGGTTGCAGATACCTCCAGCAAGGACTATACGTTTGCCCGCAGACGACGTTGCATTCTCCTTCTTCTTTTCCAGCTCTTCTATCACTGCGGGAAGAATCTCAAGAATATGGTCCCGGTCCATCATCATGGAAGCCTTGACAATGGCATAAAGGTCACTGCCGCTGATGATTCCGGGGTTTTCGGCTTTCAGTTCGTATAGCCTCTTGAGAGAACCCCTGATGGTGTTGAAGGTCCCAATGGCGTTCTTCAACCTGTCATCCGTGATCTCTACGCGCAGGTGCGAGGCAAGGTCATTCCTGAATTTTTTCAGGACATCGATCATGTATGCCCTGGCGCTCTCTGTATCCAGCTTCACAGGCAGCACCACGTCAACGTGAAAAGGCCCTTTCACATTCATGCGCCAGATATCGGAGAGCCGCTGGATCGAATCGCAGGTGTGCGGGAAAACGGCCCCGTCGAGAAAATCAAGATTGCCTGCCAGTGCCCCTTCGAGGGCTCCCCGCACCAGAGAGCAGCAGTAGGATTGAAAATGGGCGTCGGCAAAGTGAATATTTTCTCCTCCAGCGAAAATTCTGAAAGGATGCGCTCCCGCGGCATATATGATTTCTTCCGGCGTATAGGAGCAGAAGTATCCTACGATCTTCCGCCCCTGTTTTTTCATTTTCCTGCCGTATGATACAGGGTCTTTCAATATCTCGTAAAATTCATCCGTTTGTTTCATTCACGAAAATCCTCAGTTCACTCTCCCGCATATTTCCCTGAACTCTTCAGATTTGCGATTTCTTCCTCCTCCAGAACCTTATAGGCGATTTTGCCGACAATAGTCTTTGGCAGAGTCTTGCGGAATTCAATCTCACGGGGGCAGCTCCACTTGATGAGATGCTCCCGGCAATGATCAATAAGGGTGTTCTCCATCTCCTGGCCAGCCTTTCCCGGGTCTTTCAGGACCACGAAGCCCTTTACGCGCTGCACCTGAGATTCGTCCGGAACACCGATGATGCATGCCCCTTCAACCTCGGGATGCAGGCAGAGGATGTCTTCCACCTGGGCGGGGTAGACGTTCATGCCCGAAGATTTGATCATTCGTTTCCGCCTGACCTTGAAATAAAAGAATCCGTCCTCATCCATGGTGCCTATATCGCCGGTGTGAAGCCATACCCTTCCATCAGGGTGCTTCCTTAATGTCTCGGCCGTTTCTTCCGGGTTATCCAGATACCCGAGCATAACCGCAGGGCCATGGAGGCATATCTCACCTTCTTCACCTGCATCGGCTTCTTCCAGTGTTTCGGCTCTCACGATCTTGGCGAGCATATTCGGGAAAGGTACGCCGATGCTTCCTTCCCGGTAGTGGCCAAATGGAGTAACCATGATGGCCGTCACCGCTTCCGTGAGGCCGTATCCCTCGAGCAACTGGCATGTCCCTCCCTGTTTCTTCACGACCTCTTCGAAACGTTCCTTAACTGTCCGCGGCAGAGTGTCAGCGCCGCTGAAGGTGGCCCTGAGACAGCGGAGATCGGTCTTCTGGAAACCGGGATTTCTGCCCAGGGCATCAAAAAGGGTGGGCACTCCGATCACGAACGTGGGACGCCTCTTTCTGATTATTTTGGCCACAGTATCCGGCGTAAACTGGGGAACAAGGAGGCTCCTCGCGCCGCCCATGAAGCAGGCGTTCACGCAAACGCCGAGGCCGAAGCCATGAAAGATAGGAAGGATGGCGAGGATGGTGTCTTTTTCCGAGAGGCCTCCGATAACAGAGACCTGCATGCCTTCGCTGATGAAGTTCATGTTGGAAAGCATGATTCCTTTGGGGACGCCCGTTGTTCCTCCGCTGTATAGGATTACGGCCATCTCATCCGTATCCATCCGTGCCTTTGCGGCCTTCGGATGAAGGCCTTTCATAAGCTCTCCCCACCACCTCACCAAGGGGTCTTTAGGAACCCGCGGGATTTTACGTCCCTTCGTAAGGTTGAAGCCGATTTTTTTTATACCCTTGAGATAATCGGGTATACGGGTCAGAATTAAAACTTCGAGATGTGTTCTGTCTTTGACCTCCCTGAATTTACCGTAGAATGCGTCCAGGGTCAGGGCAAAGCGGCTCCTGCTCGAATTTAGATAGAACTCTATTTCCTTTGCCGTGGAGAGAGGATGAATCATGGCCGCTACGGCGCCAAGCTTATTCGCTGCGTAAAAGCAGATGATCCCTTGAGGTGTCGTAGGCATGGAGATGGTAATCCGATCTCCCTTCTTCATGCCGAGTGAGGCCAGTGCATCAGCGCACCGGTCGATGTCGTGGCTGAACTGCCTGTATGTTGAGGAATACCCGAAAAAATCATAAGCGGTGGCCTCCGGACAACGTTCCACGGTCTTCATGACCGCTTCATACATGGTCACTCGCGGGTAACTGATGGATTCCGGAATGTCGCCGTAAAATTTCAGCCAGGGTTTCTTTTCGTACATGCCAAGATTTCTCGCCTTCGAATAGGTGTGTGATTGCAGCCAGGGGAGACAATAATGCAGAAGACAAAAAAATGTCAATGAAAAAGGCCCTATAAAGTTATGGAGCAACAGACGCCCTTAAGAGCCTCAATCAAGGTTGGCCACTAAACGTGGGGATGAAATTAATATAACAACGCCGAGAGCCGCGCCTTAATCAGCTCTTCAGCTTCATTCACGATTCTCTCAATGAGTTCTTTCACTGTCGGTATATCACGGATCAGTCCCATTACCATGCCGGTCCACCAGATACCGGCTTCCATGTCTCCGTCCGTGAGGACCTTCTTGCTCCTTTCACCCGAAACAAGGGACAAGATGTCTGCTAATTCAGTCTCGCCTGGGCGGGCTTCCACGTCAAGAACCTCGTTTGCGACGCTGTTACGGTAGACACGCCCTGTATGCCTCAATGTGCGAAGAATTAGCGTCGTCTGCCTTTCGTCGGAATCGACGATCTTTCTTTTCATGTTCTCATGAACAGGGGCTTCTTTCGTTGCCAGGAAACGGGTGCCCATATTGATGCCGTGAGCGCCAAGGGTGAGGGCGGCAACCAAGCCGCGGCCGTCGCCGAAACCGCCTGACGCTATGATGGGTATCTTGATTTTATCCGCCGCGGCAGGAATGAGCACAAGACCGGGAACATCATCTTCGCCCGGATGACCGGCACATTCAAAACCATCGATACTCACAGCATCGCAGCCAATCTTCTCAGCCGTGAGTCCATGGCGGACTGAAGTGCACTTATGGATGACCTTGATGCCTGCTCGCTTGAATGCGGGCAGAAATCTCTCCGGATTATTCCCCGCAGTCTCGACAATCTTTATGCCGGAGTCAACAATGGCCTGGGCATACTCTTCATACGGTATTGGCTTGATGGCAGGCAGGATCGTCAAGTTGACGCCAAACGGTTTGTCCGTCATCTGCCGGGTGCGTTCGATTTCCTTTACAAGGTCACGAGGAGTAGGCTGGGTGAGTGCCGTAATGACACCGAGTCCCCCGGCATTAGAAACAGCGGAAGCGAGTTCCGCGCAGCCGACATTCTGCATCCCTCCCTGCACGATAGGATGCTTGATGCCGAATAGTTCAGTGAAGCGGGTACGAATCATAGAAATTCACACCTCCGTAACAGGTGATTTCAGCTCACAGGTCTCACTTGGTGCAGGGGCCAAGGTATTTGCCGCTCATTGTACTCTTTATGGTCGTCTGCCTGCCGCCTTGACTCGTCGTCGTAGTCTGGGACCCGTCGAATGTAGTTTTGCTGTAAGCTATCTCTCCATTGCTGACCGTACCGTTCTTGCACGTCATGGTCCAAGAGACCTTATTGCCTACCGTGCGCTGGTTCGTCATCTTGCACTGCTGCTCGCCCTTTTGCTGCGGCTGCTGCGGTACCGCATTCTGCTTGGTCATGCAGATTGTGTTCTTCATAGGGCGCATCATCTCCTTCGGCATGCCCGGCATATTCATTGTGGTCGTAATCTCCCAGAGCCCTTCCTTATAATTCGGCGCTGCAAAGGCCGCCACTGCAAAAATAAGGCTCAACACAGTTGCAAAAACCAGACTTCTCTTCATCATATAAAACCTCCTTTTTTATCAATTCTTATCGTCAATGATAGCAGCACTGTTTTACCCAGGGCTGCGGTAAGTATTTGTTTATGATCCGCGTGGTGTCGTCAGACGTGGAAGATCCTTCAAGGCGCACTATTGACGGAGATGACCGTCATTTTTTTGAATTCGGGAGCGAGCGCATTCTCCGTAGCTTGCTGCGGAGAGCTTCAATGCCTTGGCTGATGATATATTTTACTCACGTATGCTAAAGGTAAAGAGAGAGCTTTCGGCTGCCGTGATATTCGAACTGTCTAACCCTTTCACCTTCCACGCATACGTCTTGCCGCGTGAGAAGAATATCTTTATCACAGCATCAGGAAGCCTGTACGCCGGATTCCTTGCATAAGCAGAAAATACAGGTTTCTCTTCACCTTTAAGAAAGAATTGGAGGAAATAAGTCGATATTCCTTCCGACCTGTTCCAGAGGAATGTGGTCGGTTCATAGTCTATGGCTCCCTGATCATTGGGGGAGAGAAGGTCTAAGGATGCGAGTTTTTTAACTGCCGTCTCTTCAGCGGTGACATAGTAGTTTATCTGGGGAAAGGAAATGTTCTGAGAAGGACTCGTAACTACAAATCGTATCTGATGCTCCCCGGGAATAAAAGTTGAAAGAACGGGCGGGGACGGCGACTCAATGGTGAATGTCCTCCCGGTTGTAATCGATTGTTTCACATTGGTAAGGAGATTGCCGTCCACCTCCCAATAGCCCTGGAGCAGTCCTGAACCTACATAATTGATGTCCACGTACGCCTTCAGGGTGGGGTCACTCCGTTTGATAGTTATCATGGGCATGCGATTTTGGAAGTAAAGCTGCATTCTCGTAATGAGAAGGTTTGCCCCAGCCTCGGAAGTTATGTTGATTGTAACTTGCGTTGTAACCGTATTGATTCCATTGGTAAACGTCCGGTTGTAAGTCATTCTTGAGCTTCCCATGGACAGGGCTTGCTGCATAACTGAAGGAAGGACGGTTATCGCCTCCGATACGGAGCCTCTGCCGCGAACTACGTAGGCGCTGATCAGAGAGGGGTTCGTACCTATCGTCGTTCCGCCGACCTGGAAAGTCCCCTGCGTGGAGACCATCGGTGTACTTCCTGCCGGTGTTGTCGTAAATGTATATGTAAGTCCCTGGGTAGTCGTGATAGTGCTTGGTACGCTGTAAGAGGAAGGCGAAACACTGCCCGTAACGCTAATGCTCGGGACGCTAATGCTCGGGACGCTAATGCTCGGGACGGAAACAGTTATTGAGTAGGAGTGAGTGTGATACGTGCCAGTTGAGAAACAGTTCTCGAAAGCCTGGACTGTGAAACCGTAAATTCCCGCTGCCTGTGGTGTCCCTGATATAAGGCCTCCTGAGCCGATGGTAAGCCCTGGAGGCAGGGAACCGGCGCTTATAGTATAGGAGCCAAATGATGCGCAACCGCCTACCAGACACGCGACTATAACCGGCACGGAATATGGTTGTCCCACCACTGCAGGCAACGCCGCGGGGCTCCATACTTTTGCGGGGGCCGTGGGACACGCTTGACCCATAACTGGGGCGGCTGAGGCCAGGAAGCAGACCATCACCAGGAGCAGAATCCATATGAATCTATTCTTACATGTCAGCATATTCATTCTCCGCTTTCTTTCCATTCATCGGCGGTGACGAAGTATATGGCAGTCGGAAATGTGATACCCAGCGAGGGGTTGGTAATGACCAACCTTATTCTGTGGGTTCCTGAAACAAAGGTGGGTATTTGCGGAATATCCGGAGATTCTATGACCAGCCTGTATCCGGAGGAGACAGTCATGTTAACATTGGCTAAGAACTCTCCATCCACCTCCCATTGACCCACCAACAAACCGTCGCCGGTATGTTCGATTTCGACAAATGCCTTGAGAGGATAATTTCTCTTTACCGTTATTTCCGGCCTGTCATTGTCAAAGTAGATACTCATTCTTTCTATTTTAAAGCCCGCTCCCTCCGCGGCATGCGGGATCATTATAGCAACGAGCATAAGAATCAAATAAATATTTTTAGACTTCGGCATTTTAAACTATCCCCTTTAGAACGAAATAGGCATATTCGCAGACAGGAAAAGGAATATAGAAAATTTATCATTTAGCGTATCGGCTACCAGATTTCTCGACAAACTATAGTTACCTCTAACTCCAACAGTCGGGTTGAGCAGTCCATATTTCTGCTTGGCCAAGAGCCAGGCCGTTCTGAAAGTAATATTTGTCGATTCCGTGTTGGAAGTGTCATCGGATGCCTTGACCTTATTATAGACGTAAGCCACTTCATAATCAAATTTCTTTAATACATTTCCTCTGATTGCCAGATTGGCCGTGTAGGTGTCCGTCACGACATCCGTAAAGTCATTCCTGAGTTCGTTTGCGCTGAAACTCGGCACGACAGAGAATGTTGGCGTGGTATAGGTCGGAGCGAAGGTTGCTGTCATATTCCTGTTGTCATTAGTACTATTGATTTGATCTTTCTGGCTGGCCAAACTTAAATTGAAACCGAAATTCCACGGCTCTTTAATGTAATTAATTTTCCCTGAAACGTTCTTCGTGTCAGTCCTTTTTGGTAGTATACCGTCCGGTTCGTTTACGCTCTCCGCCCGCGTTAACTGAAGGTTTAGCCCCATGGGCAGGGTCTTAAATTTACTGTAATTGTAATCCGCCATTCCCTGATATGTGTACGTCCTGGGGATGAGGCTGGAATTCTCCACGTTATCATTATATTTTGAGAGGGAAAGGTTTACAGCGTGTACATCAAACTTGCCTCCACTTTTCAGGGCAAACCCTTCTCTGTCCTTCGGAGCCCCCGAACTCGCTATGGAGCCGTATTTCGGACCTGCGTATTCGTATAGTCCTTCGTAAGTGTAATTGCTTGCCTGTCCTCCCATAAGTAATCTGTATGCCTTGTCACTATCCTTTGGGATGGTATCTTGCGTGTCTTGGTCAAAATGAGAAATATCATATTCCATTTCTGTTTTCAGCTTCTGCTGAAAAAAATCGGTTTTAAATACAAAGCCCGTAGTGTCACCCTTGGTTCCACCTCCCGAGGAAAAGGTTCCCAAGGATGATCCGGGTGTTTGACCGGTGACGTAGATGGCCTTGAAATTGGCCTTCTTGTTGAAAAGATCGACGTCACCTGACATCCCTTCAATCTTGTCTTCCGGGTCAAAGGCGAGGCCAGAGTCGTCCTTGAAAGTCCTCAGTCCTGATACCTGTTGGCTCTTCACACTGAAGGTGTTGAAATGAAAATTTCCGATGCCCGCATTGAATCTGACGCCCCGACGGGACAATCCCTGGACAGTGTTCTGGGATTCATTTATCGATACATCCCCCACTTCACCAAGGACCTCCCCCTTCTCCCCCTTGTATTTCGCGCTAATAAGATAGTTGGGGATGGTAAAGCCCTTAAACGTGGGGGAATCGACCTGAGTATTCTGCTCAAGATAACGGATATTCGTCGAAAAGGAGGCTTCGAAACCTTTCTCCTTTATCTTTGAATTGCTGGTCACGTTGCCCTCAAACTTCGAATATGGTGTTTCGTCCGCAGTTCCTTCCGGCACACGCCTTTGTGCCATTGCTTCATAAAGGACGGTCACATCATTTGTAGAAGACATCTCTTCAAATGTCTTGGAGTGTCGTGTGGTGAAAGAAAAGTCCTTTTTAAATTCTTTTTTCTCGGGGGTCGTGACAGCGACGATGAGCGTATGCTGGCCGGGCGACATTACTTGAAACGGCTTGAATACGAAACCGTCTTTCGATACCTCGATAAGTTCCGTTATATCAGTGCTGTCGAGAGTGACGAGGATATTCTCCTTTGCAAAGGGGATGGTAATGACGCAGTTGATAACGGGTTTTTTCTCAATAACCAGAGTCCCTTCCGCAGGTGAGGACAATTTAATCCAGTCTGCTGCCTTCTCTTCCGGCTTGGTCTGCGCGTTTGCTTCGGGAATGAAAACAAGAAAAATGACTAATATGACAGGGATTGAGTTAATAAATCTGCGGAGCATGATTTCGCCTACCAGAACTACCGTTAATTTATTGAGAATTCGTTCTATCTCGAACATGAGATACGCGCGTTGCATATCACTATTTTTCTGAGAAATCTACTCAAATTTGTTATGTATAGAGCACCTGCGAATCATCTAATTGCCCCAAGGTAAACCCCGGCGCTGCCGGGGGACTCCCAGAGTTTGACAATTCCGGGAGCATGAAATTAACACGCGCTTATCATGCAAGATGACTGTGTCATACCCGAATGCTTTTATCGGGTATCCAGCTCTTAAAAATCGGACAAAATCTGGATTCCCGCTGGAGCCTGCCCCCGAATTTTCTTGTCGGGGGCGGGAATGACAGGTGTTACAAGAACGGTATCTACTTAGCTATTTCCGGTATGTTCCACCAGTCTGGGCAGTTTGGCCGACGGTTATATTAATGTTCGATGCTCCCGGTTTAATCCAGCCGGATACATCCTTATACTCAATGGTCCGGTTTCCCACAGGCAAATTGGATACTGTCGCACCGCTCACCTGCCAGGGACCTCCACCCACCCGCCATTGGGCCCCGGCCTGGGTTACGTTGTTTGGCTGAATGGTAACTTGAAGAGATCCGGCTTGCTGGGTGTAGTTTTTTGTTAGTGAGGTGGTTTGGCCGCCTGTAATGTTGGCGCTTTCCGAAGGAGGCCTGATCCAGCCGGGTATCTCCTTGTACTCAATACTTCGCTGCCCGGCCGCGATATTGGATAAAGTGCTTCCGCTGTTTTGCCAGGCGCCGCCGTCCACCCTCCACTGTGCTCCGGCGTTTCTGGCTCCCAGGGGTTCGATGGTGACGGCGATCGCGGCTCTTCCGGGCTGAAAGCCGACCAGAAAGCGTGTCTCCCAGACATTGTCCGATTTATCCCTTTCCACGATCTTTCCGTCCGGGTCGACGGTAAGGCGAGCGACGTAGGAACCGGCTTCTATATTTTGCATTTCATATCGGATGGAGTCACCTGAGTGGCGTTCTATACGGAGACTTTGCTTGTCAGGCCAATTACTGATCTTTCGTCCGTCGCGGAATAATTCCAGCCGCGAGATAACATTCAGCGCCGGATCATTGCCTTGATTACTGAATCCTCCTTCGATTGTTACTTTATCTCCGGGACGCGGGGAGGCGGGCGTGATCCCTACCCCATCCGCTTTAAGGTTTAACACCGGCGGTCGTCTTTCCGGCAGCGGTTGTTCATCGACCCTGAAGCGGTATGATGCAGTGTTGGTCACGTTCTGAGATTCTGTGCGGTTCG
>Ga0209777_10003287_pt1 | contig 20201 bp, 12 predicted proteins | sample FrelakmetHBP12HB_FD_187147 | JGI IMG/M metagenome (GOLD analysis project Ga0209777, IMG submission 187147) | Freshwater lake sediment microbial communities from the University of Notre Dame, USA, for methane emissions studies -HBP12 HB (SPAdes)... | ecosystem: Environmental > Aquatic >...
CGGCAGCACCCAGCCGCTCGCCAGTCCGGTCTGCGCTGAGCACCACGAGTTGCGCTTGGGTGTTTCCGCCCTGCCACAGCCGTTGCTCTATGGCTTGGGTGCGCTCCGCCACGCTGGCGCTGGGGCAGAACACCGCGGCGGCACGCAACCATGCGGCGGACTGCGTCTCTGCCTGTGACAAGGGTTGTTCTTGGGCCACAGAGCCGGGCCGCGCTTGCCTCGCAGGCAGGTTCTCGGCGTCGCCCTGGCCAGCGGCGTCGCCGCCCGCGGGCTGCAACTGAGGCGCTCCGGCGAGCCACGAGCCTACCGTCTGGAAGAGCACGCGCCGCCGCTCCCAGTTCCCGGCACCAAGGGCCTCGCGGTCCAACCGCCGCCCCAATGATTCGGCATGCGTGAGCGCCACTAGCGCCACGGCCTGATCAGGGCAGGCCGTGCGCCTTTCGAGGAGCTGCTCAACCAGCAGCGCCAGCATCTCCACCGCAGCGCTATTGCCTGCGGCCAGCGCCGCTGAGCGTGACACCTCGGTATCCTTATCCTTGAGCAGGACGCCAAGAGCCCTGACCACGGCTGAAACTCCAGGCAATTGCGCCTGGCTGTTCAGGCGGAGCAGCTCGCCCAGGCCGGACACGGCCGCGGCCCGCGTCGCGGGATCAGCCACGTCGCCAGAGAGGCAGGCCAGCTTCACGAAAAGCTTCTCCGCAGCTTGCAGTTCGGCCCTCGAAAGGGGGGCAGAGCATTCCTGCGTGACGCGGCCATCGTCCGCCACGCTAACCAGGTGTTGGGCGCCAGGCATTGCCCACGCCAGGGCGGAGACTGAGCCGGCCTCAGGCACGCCTTCAGTGGAGGCCACAAGCGCCCCGACGTTCAGCGTGCTCGATACCCTGAAACTTCGCCACGGGCGCAGCGCTCCCCAATCCGGCCCGTCCGGATCAGCGCCCGCGGTCAGCAGTTCCAGCGTGCGTTCCTTGCTGTGGATGGGATTGACCTTGATCGGCTCGTCTTTTTGCGTCTGTTCAACGGCCAAGCCGGCGTATCTGAGCATCCCCAGCGCTTCCCGGACCGGAATCTGGAGCAGGCCGTCATAGGCGGAGAACCGCAAAGCGCCGATGGGAGTCTTAAGCACTTCGCACTTCACCGGCGACGCCGCAGCTTTCTCGATAAGCACCATGAACTCGGCGACTGTCAAGCCCTCGCCCCGCAACGGGGAAATATCCACCATGCCCGGGGGAGCTGCCGAGCGGCGCGCGTCCAGGGCAGGGCGCGCTGCAACCGGCGGCGTGGCATTGCGCCCCGCTCTGGAGAAAGCAGGGCTGCTGGACTCGTCTTCGCGCCGCGAGGAGAACTCTCTCAAGCCCAGCCACAGTGCGCTGCCCGCGGCACCCAGGACAAGCGCAAGCACGGTTGCTGTCCACGAGCGGGGCCGGGCGAGAGCGATCACATGGGGCTGCGGACTGGTTGTTGCCGGCTGGGATGGCGGGGCAGACTTTTTTGCCGGGGCGTTGTCTTCCGGGTGCGAGTTCATCCCGTCCGCCCTTCTGTCCGGCATTGGGCTTTGGGCATTCGGCATTGGGCATTGAGTTGTCACGCGCCGCGCCGTTCCTAAAGCCTAAAGTCCAAAGCCTAAAGCCTCCTGCTTTGGTTGCGTAGCTCGACCCTCCGGGTCGAGCCCCGATCCGGGGGATCAGGTTACGCCCGCGGGTCGTTCGGGGCCACGGCCGGCGCGCCCGTTGGAGCAGCGTCAACCTTCACCGCGGGGGGCCGGGGATTCCCGATCAGCCAGGTCAGGTTGAGAGGGTATATCTCCGGGTCAAAGACAACCCAGTAACCGTGCCACACCAAAATGGACAGGACGGCCAGCACGGCTTCCCAGAAGTGTATGGTGCGTGCCAGATCAACCGCCCATAGCGGCAACGCCGAAAGGCTGAGGTTCACAAAAAAGAGGACCAGGCCCGTTGCCGTCATCACAGTACCACCCCAGACCAAGGCCCAATACTCCATTTTCTCAGTGTAGGCGTAATTCGGCAAATGCAAAGCTGCCTTGTAACGGCCGAGGCATTTGAGCAGCACGCCTTTGGCATCTTTCATATCCTGAGGGCAGGGCAGCAGGGCCTTGAACTGAGCGCGGCCCCGCTCGGAGAGAAGCAGATAGAGCATATGGTAGGCGGCCAGCAGCACGAAGATCGCCGCGCAGGCCCGATGCACCCAGCGGCGCACATCCGCGGCCGCGGTGAAGAACTGGAACGGCCAAGCCATCGGCGACTCCGGGAAGCGCAGCGCAAAGCCGCTCACGGCCAGAAGGATGAAGCTCAGCGCCAGCAGCGCGTGTTGCACTCGTTCATTTACTGTGAAGCGCGGCGTGAGGCCGCGCAGCCTGTGATAAGGCATGCCCGTCATCGACTTGTATTTCAGGTCGAGCAGGTTGTGTGCGAGCATGGAACCAAGCGTCAGGATTATCAGCCAGGCGTAGATGGCGCGCACCAGCGATACGCTCCAGTGCGACGGCGCCTGGGGCGAAATATGGACGCGTTCGTTGATAAACCTCTTCTCCGCTCCGGGATGGCAGCGGCCGCACGTTCTTCCCAGGTTGTTGGGGTTGACCATCGAGCGCGGGTCGGAGGCCGGCAAAATATCGTGGTTGCCATGACACGACGCGCAGTTGGCCGCGCGCATGTCGCCCAACTCGCCGGACAGCCCGTGGAACGATTCCTTGAAGGACGCCGTGCGGTCCAGTTTCAGACTGAACTTGGCGGTGATCTTTTCCGAGGCGTGACAGGCTGAGCAGGTCTTCGTGACGTTGGCCGCAAAAGTTGACGAGAGCGGGTCAAGCCGTGAGCGTATGGCGTGTTCACCGTGGCAATCGGTGCACACGGGTGATTCCCTGAAGCCCTTGTGGGCCAAGGACCAGTGGATGCTGTCTGTGTACTGCTTGGTTTCGTCCGCGTGGCATTTGCCGCAGGTTTGCGGGACCGTGGTGTGGAAGGCGCTCGAATTCGGCAAGCGCGAATGGTTTATGGCGTGGCTGCCGTGGCAGTCCGTACAGACCGCGGCCTTCGTGTTGCCGGAAGCATTGGCGCGGCCGTGCACGCTGTCCGGGTAATCGCTGATGGCGATCGGCTGCGCCTTGGTGTGGCAAACAAGGCAAGTGGCAGCCATGCTCGTGCGGGCCGTGGGCGCCTGCGGGTCCTTGACCGCCGGCAGAGCGTGAATATCGCCGCTGTGGCAAGCCTGGCAACTCGCGGCCGGCTTGGCGGCCCCCTTCTGCTCATAATACTGTTTCAGCTTCTCGCCGTGACTCGAATCGCCCAGCGCTTTGGCCTCATCTGCGTGGCAGGACTTGCACTGCGCGGGGCGGACCTTCTCGCCGTGGACTTTCTTCCCCTCTCTAGCGGCGTCTTCGCTGGTTTTCAGGCCAGTGTGGCACTCATTGCACTCCAGTTTGGCGTGAGCGGACTTGTCCGAAAGCTTGGCTACTGCGACACCTTTCTCCTGGCCCGAATGACAATCAGCGCACTCTTTGGCCGAGGCCAGGGGGGAGGGAAGCAAAAAGTAAGAAGGCAAAAGGCAAAAGTAGAGCGCCAGCCTTCTGTTACTTTTTCCTTTCGACTTTTTCCTTTTCACTTCATTTCTTGTCCTTGTCAATGGCATGGCAAGGCGAACAGGTCTTGGTGAGTTTGATGGGTTCCTCGCCCGGATCTTCCCAATGCAGAAAATCCTTCGCACCATAGGCCATTTCGGCAACTTCCTTCACGCCGCTGGCCTGTCCGATGATGAGGTGGCAGGCATCGCATTTCTTGGTGATGGTGGCCGGGCCATTCACGGACTGGTGTTTCCCGTCGTGGCAGCGCTCACAGCCTTTGCGCTCGAAATGCCCCAGGTTATCTATGAAGGCCCGGTAATCCACTCCGTGCTCTGGAAAGAAATTCGTGCTGTAAACGTTCAAGATGTTGGGGCGCGCCTCGATCATTAGTTGCTGCTGGACCGGGGTCAGCGTCTGTGCCTTGCTGTAGGCGTCAAGCGCGGCGTCTATTGCCGTAAGCGCTTCAGCCTTGGTCTTGTACTCCTCTTGAAAGGCCTTCAAGGCCACGCGCTTGATCCCCGGAAGAGCCGGAGAGATCAGGCCCTTGTCCATGGCCTCGTCCAAGGCCCGGTTCGGCGACTTGAATACATGCGACGGCCGGCTGTGGCAATCCAGGCAGTCCATCGTGCGCAGGTTCTTCTCGCCAAGAGTTGTGCGGTCGAACTCCGGCGAGACGAACTCATCAGTGCGCCCGTCTTTATAGGTCACGCGCACGTAGGGGATGTTCTGTCGCTTCTCATCGCTGGCCAGGTACTTCACCTGCCAGTTATCGCTGACATGCCAGTGCACGCCGCCCGGCTGCGCCAGGTCTGGATTGCCGCCCCCGACCTTTATAAGCAAGTTGTAGCGCACGGGCGTATTGGCGGCGTCGCCGCTGTAGTGAGTGACGACGCGCTCGACCGAGCCCGAGAACCGTCCCGGCCAATGGCAATGCTCGCAGGTATCCCGGGCCGGACGCAGATTGTGCAGCGGAGTCTGGATGGGCGTCTTGTACGTCTTTCTGCAAACGGCCCAGACCTGTCTCACTCCGGAGAACTTGGACTTCACAAACCAACCGGCGCCGGGGCCGATATGGCATTCAACGCAGTTTACCCGCGCGTGGAGCGACCGGTTGTACGCGGTCCATTCCGGTTCCATCACCTGATGGCAGGCCAGCCCGCAGAAAGTGGTCGAGTCCGTGTAGTGGTAGCCCGTGTATGTTCCGTACCCAATCACCGCAAACCAGCCCAGGGTGACAAGTACGGCGGCGGCAATGGCTGTAATGCGTCCGGCCGGAGTGTGTCCCGGCACAATGGTGGTCTCGATGCCGTGTTTGCGGGTCCGCCGCCACTTCCACGCCATGCCGAAGGCCGTGACCAGCGCACTCAGGGAAAAGAGGAATGGCAGGACTATGTAAGTTATCAGCCCGCTGTAGAGCTTCTCTTCCCCGAACACCCCCAGCACGTCCAGCGCCACAAGGAAGAGCAGCAGCAGACCGGTGAACGCCAGGCCGACCAGCCCCATGAGGCTGATGATATTCCGGATAAGGTACAGGAAGGTGATGGTCACCTTGCCTTCTACCACGCGAACCGATTCCGCCACTTTCGTTCTTCCTCCCTGAACTGACCGCGGTTCCGGTTCATCCCGCGCTTTCGCTCGCCGCCGCCGAATCCGGCAGCTCTTCGCCCGCGCCCTCCTGCTTCCCGAAGAGTGCTGCTATCGCCACTCTGACCATCAGTGTGAAGAGCAGAAACCCCACTCCGAAAATCGCCATGGAGATCCGCACCTCTGTGACGCTGGGGACATATTCGTAAACCTGCCCCAGTGTGTCGGGCGTGTAACCCGGGATGATCAGTGCGATGCCTTTTTCGATGTACACCGAAGCGTAGATCATGACGCAGCCCGCGTTCATGGTCAAAGGGTTCTTTCTGGTGGCAGGCAGCAGGAAAAGCAGGAAGCTCACGATGCCCAACAGCAGCGCGCCCCAGCCGAAGACGGCGATGGGGCTGCGCTGGCCGTGCAGCCCGCTGAAAAGATACTGAATATAGACCAGATGCTGCGTGTTCGAGTAGTACTCTTTGAAGATCTCGGCGCCTGTAAGGAAAAGGTTGAAGCCCATGGCATAGGCCATCAGTTCGGCAATCTTGTGCAGCGCCTCGTCCTTGATCTCAAAGCGCGTCATCTTGCGCACGATCTGGAAGAGGATCAGCAGGATGGCCGGCCCGGAACAGAACGCCGAGGCCAGGAAGCGTGGAGCCAGAATGGCCGAATTCCAGTAAGGCCGGGCGGCCATGCCGTTGTACAGAAAAGCCGTCACGGTATGGATGCTGATGGCCATCGGTATGGAGAAGATGACCAGCGGCCAAACGATCTGATGATTGTATTCGCGGCGCACGAAAGCGCAGTAGATCAGGTACGTAACCACCGTCAGGTTCAGGAGCAGGTAGATGTTCAGCACCAGCGCATCCCAGGCCATCAGCGAAGAAGGGAAATTCATGACTCCGAGGATGGGAATGAGGTGCCAGCCGCGTTCGGGATGGCCCATGTCCACAAAGATGAACAGCAAACACATCACGATGGAGCAGACTGCCAGAAGCTCCCCAAAGATCACTACCTCCTTCATCGGCTTCCAGTTGTAGACGTAGGCCGGGATCACCAGCATTACGGCGGCCGCCGCTACCCCCACCAGGAAGGTGAAGTTGCCGATGTAAAAGGCCCAGGAAACCGAATCGCGCATGTTGGTCAGGATCAACCCGGCTTTGAACTGGTCAGAGTATGCCGCCGCGCCCTGCAGGATCAGCACCACCAGGAACGCCAGCCAGGCATAATACACCCCGCTGCCGTGTGCTACGATGCGCAGGCTCCCGGCTGCGAACTGCATTATAGATCTCACTGCCCGCGCCCTCGCTCTAGATGCCAAAGTAGTAGTAGAACCTGGGCAGGGTCTTCAGCTCTTCCTTGAAGATGAAGACTCGTTTGTTCTCCAGGATGTAGCGCACCTCGCTCTTGGGGTCCAGAAGGTTGCCGAACTTGCGGGCGCCCACCGGACACACCTCGACGCACATGGGGTACTTCCCCTGCCGCACGCGCTGCACACAGAAGCAGCACTTCTCGACCACCCCCTTGGGGCGCGGCCGGTTGCCCAGGTAATCGGTTTCAGGGTTGAACTCCTCTGCCGGAACATGGGGCTTGCCCCAGTTGAAGCGCCGCGCCCCATAAGGGCAGGCAGACATGCAGCAGCGGCAGCCGATGCACCAGTCGTAGTCAATCACCACGATGCCGTCCTGCTCCTGCCACGTCGCCTTGACGGGGCACACTTTCACGCAGGGCGCCTTGTTGCAGTGGTGGCAAGCGACAGGCATGTAGAACTTGCCGGGGCGAGGAACGGTCTCCGGGTCGTAGTAGATGTTGGACTCTTCTATGTCTACGCCCTTCTCCTTGTCCATCTCCAGCACCGTGATCCAATGAACCTGCGGCGTGCGCGACTGGTTGTTCTCCTTTACGCAAGCATACACGCAGCGGCGGCAGCCGATGCAGCGGGAGAGGTCCAGGCAGTAGGCGAACGACACGCCTTCCTTTGGCGGAGTGGCCTTGACCGAGACGGGCTGGCCGTATTGCGCGGAGTACTCCTCTCCGAGCCGCTCCAGGACTTTCCGCAGTTCCTCCTTGGGGATCTCCCGGAAGTTCTTCTGGAAGAAGGCCTGCAGATCCGTCTCGTTGAATTTGCCTTCGCAGCCTGGCAGAAGCAGACCGGCAGCGGCCAGCGAAAGCCCCTTCAGCCATGCGCGCCGGCCCGGCTCCTCTATATCTTGCTTTAACGGTTTCTTTTCCATGTCGTTCACCTCAGATCCTTGGGCCGCACCGGTGGCGGCAGCGGCTTCAGGGGCTGAAACTTCGGGGAATGCGGATTGTGGCAACTGGCGCACAGCAGATATTCCTTCTTCCCCGACCAGGAGCCGCTTCTTTTTCCATGCTCCCCGGCCTTCCAATCCCTGAGCGTTGGGCCGTGGCACTGCCCGCAGAGCTTGTACGATTCGGTGAAGTCAATCAGTTTGCCGCTGGCCAAATGCAGTTTGTCAATGTTGTTGAGCGTATGGCAGTCCAGGCACCAGCGGTCGGTGGGGCCGTGGTTGAGCACAATCTCCTTGTGCCTTTTCGTCATCTTGTGCGGGATGGGACTGAGCTCCAGATCCTCATGACATCCCGAACAGGGGAAAATTCCTGCCGAAAAAGGCGGCGGCGCTACTGCTATCACGTCTCCGGGAACCGCTTCGCTCTGGGCAGGGCTCTGCGCCTCCGGCTCGCCATCCTTCTTTCCCGCCTGACCTTCCTTCTTCTCCGGCTGGCTTTCCTTCTTCTCCGGCTGACTTTCCTTCTTCTCTGGCTGACTTTCTTTCTTCTGCGGCTGGCCCTCTTCGGATCGCGCCAGGATTATCACAAGGCCGCAACAGAGGATAAGGCTGAAGGCTGAAGGCTGAAGGCTGAAGGCCGGAGGTTTGCCACGAGTCTTGTCCATAGACCGCCTCTTCTTGTTCTTCACCATCCGTCAGTGAACCGCAGGGACGAAGGATGAGGGATGAAAAACGAACCTCTAGGTGCCGTTCCTTCATCCTTCATCCTTCATCCCTCAGCCTTCATCCTTGCCTTTACTGGTACAGGTGGAGACTCCCACTGCTGACCGCCTTCGGCAGCATGTTCATGCCAAGGTAGGTGAACAGCACAGCCGCAAAACAGGCCAGGTTGATCCACAGGGCTCGCCTGCCGCGCCAGTTCCCAATCAGCCGCAGGTGCAGGTAACTCAGATACGCCAGCCAGGTGATGAAAGCCCAGTTCTCCTTGGGGTCCCATTGCCAGTAGTCGCCCCAGGCGGACTTGCCCCAGGCCGCGCCCATCGCCAGGCCCAGGGTCAAGGCAGCAAAACCGAACAGGACAGCCTTGTGCGCGGCCTCTTCCAGTGGCAGTGGCGCTTCAGCGGCGGAAAGATCCTCCGCTTGTTGGGCATTGCCGCGCGCTTTGAACAAGGATAGCGCCGCCAGCACAAAGGAGACGAAGAGTCCCGCGTAGGCGATGAAATACGTGACCACGTGCGGCACAAACCAGGCGCTTTGCAGCGCCGGCGGCAACACGATAAGCTCCAAGTCAGGCTTGCGCCAGGCCTGGTAAAAGCACAGCAGTGCGCCGGCCGCGGCAAAAGGAACCAGCAGCGAGAGCCTGTGCATTTTGACCAGCACCAGGCTGACGAACGCGATGCAGAAGGGATAAAGCAAGAATGTCTCATACAGCGTCTTGAAGGGCGGACGGTCAAGGTTGACCCACATCAGGCCAATCATGGCGGCGTTGAACGCAAAGGTGGCCAGCAGCAGCCAGAAGCCAGCTCTGCGCACGGCGGGCTTGCGCAGGATCTCACCGGCCCCCGCGATCACGGCTGTCAAGGCGTATCCGCCCATCCCGGCCACAAGCCAGGCGGGAGATACTGTAGTGGCGAGTTGCGCGCTCATTGTTTTGAAAATCCTCTGGCGGCCGACTTCAGCCGCGGGTGCACGTAGAAGACAAAACACACACCCAGCGAAAGCATGATCATCCCGGCGTATACCACGCCCAGCCCGGGGTCACGGACCACCTTCAAGCCCGAGTAGTTCAGGTCGTCCTTGTGCCAGTCCGACTGGTAGAACTCGTAGCCGCCGTAACTCAACGGCGCGTTCACGGCGATGGTGGCCTCCTTGACGGCCTGGCTGTTCTCCATCACGGAAACCTTGCTGCGGTAGGACCTCGGCTCGCCGGGTTTGTTCTCGAAAACCAGGCTTAACTCCGGCGATAGCGCGCAAACGCCCCCGCGGGCCTCAGCCGCCAGCCTCACCTCGCCGCTGGCAGCGGCTTCCCCCTTCCTTCTGGTCTCAATCGTAACGCTGGCAACGCTTCCCGGGTATGTATATTTCAGCGGCAGGTCGCCTTCCTTCTTTCCGTGGCCCGGCATGTTCGCAAACAGCCATTGCTGACGCGCTGTGCCGTCTTTGCCGCCTCCGGGTTCTTCGACCAACAGAGCAGGATTCTTGGGTTCATTGTCAACGGAAACGCCCCGCTTCTTCTCGATGTCGTAGATGAAGTGCGGGAAGAATTCAACCACTTTGAACGAACGCTGCGTGCCTAGCACAGCGTAGGTCTGCCCCACCTGCACTTCGAAAGGCAGAGCACCCTCCACCGTAATCAAATGCCGCGCAGGCTTGGACTCGCCTGTGGGAGGCATGTGTTCGCGCACGCGGAAACTGAGTCCGCTCTTGCGCAAGCCGGTCCATTCTTTGGCCTGCTCAAACTTGACTGTCTGCAGCAGTTCCGGGCGCGCTTCCTTCTTGGTCTGGTAGAGGCAGAAGCGCAGTTCATCCGGGTACTTCTCGACCTCAAAGGCATCGAGTCTCAGGGCGAAGCCGAGGCGCATGGGCCCTTGGGGGTCTCCCTCTTCTTCGCTGCGTGACACTATATCGCGCTGCTGGCCTTTGTGAAGAGCGAGCATCCCGTGAACGCCCCAACGGCTCCCTATGGACGCGCCAACCACGACCATGATCATCCCCCCGTGTCCCAGGAGAAAGCCCCACTGCCCCACGAGCCAGAAAGGGCGCCGCAGTACGGCCAGGAGCAGTGCGAGCACGAGCAACGCCAGCAGCCCGCTGAACCAGAAGGAATGGAACGTTTCCGCGAGAAAAAGGCGGTCTATCCAGTCGGCTGCGGCTGTGCCATAATATTGTTCGAGATCCTTATCCGTGGCCTTCTGTGTCACGAAGGTTCCAAGGGCCGTCGCCACTGCGATCGCGGACAGGATGGCTGCACCGAAACGGCTGGAGGTCAGTGTCTCGAGGATCGTCCTGCGCGCCCGCCATAGCGCCCAGGCCCCAAGGGCCGCCAGGACGGCCATGCCCGCGACAAGGTCCGCCCGCCACTCCTCATCCTCGTGGCCATGCTGCGCAAGGACCAGGAACGCCACGAAGCCCAGAATGCCAAGGAAGAGACGGCCTAGGGGCCAAGGCTGGGTTGGCTTATCGGCTGGAGGATCGAGAACCAATGGCGCTATACCTTCCAATCCAGTCATGCAGGCCTCGCATCAGTTCCCTCCAATTCCCGGCTTTGGCCCTTGGGCTTTGGGCAGTAGGTAGTAGGTAGTATGTAGTAGGCAATAGGCAGTAGGCAGAACGCGATTGGCGGCTGGCCTACCATCTACCATCTACCACCTACCACCTACGGTCTTTTTGTCCCCACAGCCTGAAGCCTAAAGCCTAAGACCCACAGCCTCTTTACTTGCCGCCAGTCTCACCCAGCTTGTCCAGGTAGTCCGCCGGATGGTTCTGCCGGGGATCTGGGTGCGCGATCTCCTTCAGGTACTTCTTGAAGTCGAACGGCTTGTAGCTCGGCGATTTCTCGTTGTGGCACTTCTTGCAGGTTTCAGCGCTGGGTACGGCCACGATCTCGCCTGCGGGCATCTTGAGCGGCTTGTCGCCCGATTCCTCTCCCTCCAGGCGCGCCTTCACATGATTGCCGCCCGGCCCATGGCAAGACTCGCACTGCACGCCCTGCGCAGGGTCGAACTTCTTGCCCTTGCTTGCGGCTGGTTCATCATAGGCCGTAACATGGCAGGTAAGGCAAGCCTTGTCCTTCTGCGGCTCGGCTACGCCCTTCTCTTTGCCCAGCTTCACGGCTGCGTCCGCCGCAAGTTTCTCAAAGGCCTTGGCGTGATCTTGTTTTCCCCACTTGCCGAACTGGTCGCCCTTGCTGGCTGCGGAGTGGCAGTTCTTGCACTTCTCGGCGCCAACGTATTGGCCCGTATCGCCGGCAAAAAGATCGCTTCCGCTCAGCAACACCAGCAGTGCTGTTGCGACGGCCAACGCCAAGCCTGGACACCCCTTAACCACGTTCCTCATCTCCTTCCCTCCTTATCTGGTAGCATGGGCGAGCCGCCCGCATTGCCACATAGAAAAAGCCCTTATCCTCGATAAGAGCCGCGGAGTCAAGCCGAAGATGGCCTGGAAGCGGTGGGGCGGGGTTCCTGCCCGCCGGGATCAGGGACGGACAGAGAACTCGCCCCACCATATCATCCAGATTCCTTCAACACACCCCAGTGCTGACGAGCAACTGCCTCCTTAATTCGATCGCCGCTTCCTTTTCGATCTTCTGCCAAGCGAATGCTCCGGCGCGTGGCCGGAGCATCCCTGACTACCACGTCTTATCGCTTAGTGCGCCGCCGGCGCCTGAAACTGCAACTTTGAGGCGTCATGACACGTGCCACACGCGTTAGTGTAAGGTATCGGCATGGCCCCGCCTGTTCCGTTCGCGTTTGTACCCGGCACCTGGCCGGCGACGCCCGTAGAGAACTTATGAGGGACATCCATGACGTGCGAGCTCTGATCCCCCTGCCAGTAGAAGATATTGGCGTCTGAAGACAAGCCGGTGGGAGTTGCCAAAATCAACCCGGGCGCTCCCGCGCCGCCCTTGCCTGTTCTGCTCATGTGGCAAGTCCGGCAAGCCATCATGGACCCGTCCATCGGGTTCCCAGTCTTCTCTGTTACGTGTGCGCTAACATCCTTGGCGTGGCAGCGCTGGCAGAGCGGGCTGTTGGGATCATCCGGGTCGCCCTTGAGGAAATAGCGATAGGTACTGTCGCCCATCGCATCGTGGCAGTCATCGCAGGCCACCAGTTGCCGCTGGTTGTGGCTGTGCTGGGCGCACAAATAGTCATTGTAGGCCACCCCCTCATGGCCGCCCTTGTCATGCAGTTGGTCCGGCCAGCGCGTATGTCTGGAATTCAAAGGCCCGGTTACGTATGTCAGGTACTGGGCCCGGCTGATGCCCACCGGGGGGAAGTTCTCCCCATTCGTGACCTCTCCGCCATCGTGACAGCGGCCGCAGATCACAGAGGCGCGATCCGCACACAACAAGCTGGGGTTGACGATGAACTTGGCGCTGTAATCCACCACCTGCTGTTTCTTTCCCTTCGTCGTGGTTGGGGGATTGACACCTTTCAGCGCCTCTGCCCGATGCTGGGAACCCGGGCCGTGGCATTGCTCGCACGTAATGCCGATGTCCTGCGTCTGGCCGTCTCCACCGATGTCAAACCCGTTGGGATCCCCTACCGTGTGGGCCATGGACTCTCCCGTACCCGGATCTTTGAACTCCTGGTAACTGCCTGCGCCTATATGGCAGTACGCACAGCCCGTGACAGTCTCAGTGCCGGCAGGCGGAACTCGCAACGAGACCAGTTTCTTGGAGCTGTCGTAGGTGAAAAAGTTGCTCATGCCGCCACCGCCGGAGCCGCCTTCCAAGAAGGCCTTGCGCGAGCGGTCGTAGTAATTGATGCTTCCCTGCGAGGCGGAGCCGGTGATTGCCGCATAAGTGATGAACTGGTACAGGCCCTTGAGCCCGGGCGGGGTGACCAGCAGACGCTGCCTGATGTAGCCGCCCATCGTAAGCGGCACCTGGAGTTGCAGGAAATTGTTCGGGTCACTGGGGTTGTTCACGTTTTCAAGCGTGACATAAAAGTTCCCGTTGGTTGTCGCCGTCGCAGTCGTCCACAGATAGGCCTTCAGCCAAACGCTCCCCGCCTTGCCGGTGGTAGGGTCCACGTTATTCCCTTTCGTCTCACTGATGACGAACTTGTTGGTCGCGCTACTGTTGAATTCCTGGAACCACAGCGTCTCGATAGTCGTGCCCGTCAGAGGCGTCTTGTAATCCGTGGCCGGAGTAAACTTGTTGGCGAGATCCAGCCAGCCCACGTGCGCAGAGGGATCCTGATTGGCCGAAGGTTGCAGCGGTCGCATGAACATCAAAGAGTGCGCATGCTTCTTGTTGCTGCTGATATCGGCTGCGCCGCCGGGACCGTGACAGACGTAACATGCTGTGGAGCCAATATACGTAGCGCCGCTGGGAGTCGCCCAACTGACCTGAATCTGTATCCCTTTTTTGGCGACGGCCTTGGGCGCGAAAGCGATACGACTGGCGTCTCCGCCGGGCAGGTAGTTGGCATCCGTAGCGGCCGGCACTACACAGGCGAAATACTTCGAGGCCGCATTGAGCTTCTTGACGCTGAACTGCCCTTTCTTGTTGGTCTTCGCCTGGGGCAAAGTCTTGGCCACTGCGGCGTTGTTGACGATGTCTTCCAGTGGCTCATCGTAGGCTGTGGCGACACCACTGGCCACATCTGGGGGAGTGATGGGCGTGATGTTCACGGTGCTAGAGTCTATAAAATAGACTGTTGCACCCACTACTGGCCGGGAGTGGCTGTCTGTAACCAAACCTTTCAGGTTCGCGAGTTTTATCTTCGTCCCCACCGTCGCATCAACCTGATAAGCAATCAGGCCACAGACCAACACGGCAACTGCCAGAGCGATCAAGCGCCCACGACCTGCAATCAGCGACAAAGTCTTCATCACAACCCCCAAGAGGATTCTCCATCCTGCCACCGTACAGGTAGACAGCACCGGAAGGCTCTGCCGCAAAATCTATGCCTTAGTTCCCGCATCCCCTTGCGGCTTGAGGCTTATTCGGGAAAAACGTCTCTAATACCCCGCGTCGCTCCTTAGCGATCTAGAGACCGTGATTGAACGAATATTTAACGCACCAAGGCTGACTTGTCCACCAATAATTTGGCATTTGCTGCCAACTTTCTGGCGGGTGTGAGTGCCGCAGACCTGGGTTGTCTTGGGCCCGCGCAAGAGTAGCCCGCTCCCAGCCGAGCGCGGGGCGGGTGAACGGAACCAGCAAGAGGCTGCTGAGAAGGAAGATGGTAAAGTGGGGTTGACTTGGCGCGACAAGTGCGTTATAGACCCGGCCTCGATCGTCGAGTTGAACATTGGATGTTAGTCAGGTATCCTCATTTTACCTATCATGAGGACAGAGGGGGGCGTTAGAGAGAATGGCGCGATCAGTGCCGCGTGTTTCCGCTCTCGCTAGCCTGCGGATGTTTGTGGCATTCTGTCTCGTCGCCGCGGGTGCGAGCGCCTTTCTTTCGCGCTGTTGGGCCGAAGAAGCCGATGAGCGAGCCACCCCGGTCCTCCTCGACGAGTCTCCGCCGCCCATAGAAATATCAACAACCCCGCGGGACACTGCCTCTGCAAACGCCCAGGGAGACTTCCTTGACCCGGAGGCCGAAGATGTGTCTGCGGAAGTGATCACTGAACGACAACCGGCAGCGGACACCAAAGACGCGGCCACGGGGGCGCCAGGCGACAAAAAGGCTGAAGTGGAGAATAAACCGGGAGACAAGACCGAAGCTGCCGGTGACCAAGCGCAAGCCACAGTGGTCCCGCCGCCGCCGGCCCCGACGGAGGAAGAGCTGACTAAACGCCGCGAGCGTGCCGCGGAGTTCAAATCGCTGGGCGAAAAGTTCTTCAATTTCCCGGTGACGGGGGTCCTTTATACGCGCTATCGCCTGCGCGCTGGCGCCGGGGACCACGACCAGGATATGTACGAGTTCCTCTCCATGGATTTCGGCGACAAGAACCGCCAGCCGGTCACCGGCCATTTCGATGCGCGCGTGGCTGAGGACCTCACGGGGCACCACGCCATAGCCAAGGCCGATGTTTTCGCCGGAATAGTGGACACCTACAGCTCTCAGATAGACCCCACGCTCTACTCCGCTTATGCCGACTTCAACAGGATTCCCGGAGTTGATTTCCTGCGCGCCGGCCGACAGTTCAACTATGACACGCCTGAAGTGGCGCAGTTCGACGGCCTGAGGCTCGACACCAAGCCCTTCCTGGAAGAGCACGAGACAGTGTTCTCTTTCTACGGGGGCTTGCCGGTCCATCAATACCAACACTCTTCTGCAGGCGACTGGTTAGTCGGCGCGGCGGCGGAAGGCCGGCCCTGGAAAAGCGCGCGACTGCGCCTGGATTACCTCCATGCTGATGACGATCTCTCAGGCGAACGTTCCGGCTCCCAACTGGTCTCTTCTTTGGGCCTGAACACCGGCGACGGCACGCAGCACAACGACCTGCTCGCGCTAAGCATGTGGCAGACTTTCCGCAACCCCGACTTGCGCCTGCAGGGCCGCTTCAGCGTCTTGGATGGCGAGCCGCGCGAAGCCTTGGCCAGAGTCGTCTATAACAAACCGGATGACCAGCTTCAGGTCTCGGCGACCTACCGCGCCTGGTTTGAGCGCCAGGGGCGCCTGGCCACTGAATTTGACACCTTCTTTGACACCTTGCTGGGGCAGGAACCTTATCACAATGGAAACCTGGTCGTCACCAAAGGGTGGACGGAGTATTTCTGGATGGAAGCCGGCGCCTGGGTGCGGCGTATGCTTAATGACTCCAGCGTCGGCGCCTTCAACCGCGAGTTCGATCGCTACTACAGCACCTTCCAGATTCGCGACCTGCCCATTAAGGGCCTCAGTTACAGCGTCACTGGTTCCTGGTGGGAAGGTCACGGCCAGGCGCCGGACACGGGGCAAGTCGGCGCGGACGTGAGCTACAGGTGGAAAAAGGAATTCCAGAGCTCCATCGGAACCGACTACGCGATGTACAAGTACGACCTGTTCACCAACTCTGAACGTGACCAGGTGCGCACCTACTACGTGAAGCAACGCTGGCGCCCGAATCGCTGGGCCACGCTGGACGTGAACTACGAGCACGAGAGAAGCCGGAACGGCACTTTCAATACGTTGACGGTGACATTCCGCTTCACGTTCTAAGGTGCCACGGCATTATTGCCGTGCGGGGGCTGAAGTGGCGTTCTGGAGTGGAAGGCAGAGGATGAAACAAGGCGTGTGGAGGAAGCTGGTAGCCGCGCTGACGCCCCTGGCCGTCTTGGGGGTCGTCGTGCTCGTCGGCTGCGTGGACGAAGACGATTCGCCCAAGCGCACCACCCCGCCTTTCCCCCATAAACGCCACCTGGAAGAGTTGGAGGATCTAGGGAGCGTGGAAGAACGGTGCGCTGCCTGCCACAAGGATGCCAAAAAGGCTGACGAAGCCGGTATGCCCACCATAAAGAACTGTGCCAAATGCCATGCGGGAACGGACGAGAAGAAGAAGCCCAATGAATTGCAGACCAAGGGCTTCATCAAGGATGACAGACCCGTTTGGAGCAGCCTCACGGCCATCCCCAAGGAAGTGAAATTCTCGCACAAGCTCCACGGCGACGCCAAGGTCAAGTGCATCTCCTGCCACAAAGGCATTGAGAACAGCAAACTGGTCTCATCCCAGTTGCGGGTCACAATGCCCGATTGCGTCGCCTGCCACGCCAAAGTGAGCGTTGGCGCGGGCGCCAAGGATAACTGCAAGCTTTGCCACACCTACGTCTCCAAGGAGTGGCGGCCGCCCAACCACGAGAAGAACTGGAAAGAACTCCATGGGCGCTATTCCGGTTTCGTGCGCCGCGGCAGCAATCAGAGCTGCAGCCTCTGTCATACCGATAAGAGCTGCACGGCTTGCCACCGCGTTGAACAGCCCAAGAGCCATACCAACTATTGGCGCTTGCGCGGGCACGGCGTGACAGCGGACCTGGACCGCAGCAGTTGTAAAGCCTGCCACACCGAAGACTTCTGCGTGCGCTGCCACCAGTCTGTCACTCCGCAAAGCCACCGCGGGAACTGGGACAACCAGCATTGCTTGGGCTGCCATTTCCCGCTCAGGGACAACTCCTGCTTCGTCTGCCATAAGAATGACATTCGCCATCGCATCGCTCCGAATCTGCCGAGCACCCAGGTCCACAAGCAGGCCCAGTCCTCCGACTGTCGCAATTGCCACGGGGGCCTCAAGAGACCTCATCTCGATAACGGCGACGACTGCCTCTTGTGCCATCGGCGTTAGCCTGAATCACTCACCACAGTGTTCCCTGGCACCCCATTTGCACTTTCCCCCTTGTGGTAGAATAATGTAGTTGGCGGGCCGAGGGGCAAGAGAGAAGGACTGTCCTGATGCGCTGGGTTGCATTTTTGGGGTTAACAGCGGTAGTTGTTCTGTTTTTCGCGCACCGCTTGGTCGCGTCCAGGCCAATAGACGCCAGGATCTCCTTGGGGTCGCGGACGGAATCCATAATCGCCTCCGGCCCCGCGCAGCAGGCCAAGTTGCATGTCGGTATAGCGCACATCACCTCGCCGGTGTCAGGCTTTCAGAAGCACCAGGCTCTCGTGGAGCGGTTGGGCGCCGCGGTGAACATGGAAGTTGAACTGCTCACTCCTGATACCTACAAGGCCGCCAACGCCATGTTGCGGCAGGGTAAGCTCGACGTCGCTTTTGTCTGTTCCGGCGGTTACGCCGCTGAGCCTGATGCGATGGACGTATTGGCCGCCCCGCTCATCAACGGCAAGATGGAATATCATGCGCTGATCATCGTCCCCGTGAACAGTCCCTGCCAGGCGTTCGCCGACCTGCGCGGCAAGAATTTCCTGTTTGTCGAAGAGCAATCCAACACCGGGCAGTGGTACCCCTGCCGCGTGGCGCGCCAACTCTCTGGGCAAGGCGGCGCTTTCTTCGGTTCCACCAAGTTCACTGGCGCGCACGACATCTCCATTCTTGCAGTTGCCAGCAACTTGGCGGACGGCGCCGCTGTGAGCAGCAACGTCTACGACCGCATGATCGCCCTCGAGCCTGCGCTCAAGGACCGCCTTCGCGTCATCGAAAGGTCTCCCGCTTTTCCAAGCCCCCCGGTGGTGGTGCGCAAGGGCCTGCCTCCGGATATGCGCCGGCGTCTCTTGCAGGCCCTGCTCGCCCTGCACGAATCCGAGGACGGCCGCGCGATCCTGCGCGGCCTGGGCTTCGACGGGTTCGTGCCCGCGCGCAACGATGATTACGCCCGGATTGAGCCTTCTACCCTATGACTCCGAATGCCCCACTGCCCCAGCCGCCTCTCCCCTTGGGCCGTCGTATCTCCCTGGTCGTCGTAGTGATTGCCGTGATCCTGGCCCTCGCACTGCAAGCCGTTGGTCTTCTGGTTACCAGGGAGCATCTGGAGAATGCCTACCGGCACCATGCCGAGTCGGCCGCGGACCTGGTTGCGCCGCAGGTGGAGGAGATGTTGCTGACGGGCGACACCTACCGTTTGCCACCTCTGCTCAAGACAGTCTCCAAGGTCCACCAGTACCTCCTCTACCTGGTCGTCGCGCGGCCAGATGGCTCCGCGGTGGCTTACAACTACGCGGGGCAACTGCCCAGCGACCTGGCGCGGCTGGTCAGGGCTCGTTCCACGCCGGGCTCGCCGGCCACGCTCATGCTTAATGTCCGCGCGGAAAACGAGGACATCCTGCACGTGGTCAAGCCCCTGGAGGAGGGGCGTGTGGGCTACCTGCATCTCGGCTTCTCCTGGGCGCCGGTGGACGCCGCTCTGCGCCAGACCTGCTTGAACCTCTTGGTGGCCATGCTCGCCGGCCTGTTGCTCTCCGCCCTCGTGGCCTGGGTGGTTTATCGGCGCTTGATGCGCCCCATAGTGCATCTGGTCACTGCCGCACGCCAGTTGGGCGAAGGCCGGCTGGACAAGCGCGTGCAGGAAAGGCCCGGCGCCCGCGATGAGGCGGAGTTGCTGGCCCAGGCTTTCAACCAGATGGCCGCGCGGCTGGAACAGCATGTCAACGAATTGGAGCGTTCCCGCGCCGAGCTTACGGATGAGAAACTCAGGGTGCAGGCCATCCTCGACAGTATGGTCGAACCGGTGATCGTCGCCGCCAACGACGGCCAGGTCATCTACAGCAACAGCGCGGCGCGCGGCTTCTGGCTCCCCCAGGGCGCACAGGCGCCCTCGCAGTATGCGGCCTTCCACGAGGGCTTGGCCGACGTCCTGCGCGCCTTCGCATCCGTGGCCGCCGGACAGGCCGCCCGTGAACAGTTGCGGCGCCGTTTCCACGACCGCGACCTGGTGGTGCTGATCGCGCCCGCCCTGGGGCGCAGCGGCGAGCAGCTTGGAGTCATCGAGATTACCGCGGATGTCACCGAGCAGATCGAGGCTGAACGCGCCATGGCCCATGCGGAAAAACTCAACGTCGTCGGCCAGCTTGCGGCGGGCGTCGCGCACGAGATCAACAGCCCCTTGGATGGCGCCATCGAGGCCTCGCGCATCATTGAGCGCAGCGCCGCTGACTCCGAAAAGGTGGGACGCTTCGCCCGCGCCCAGCGGGAGGCGCTGGAACGCATCGGCGCTATTGTGCGCACCCTGCTCACCTTCTCCCGCAGGCCCAGAACCCAGGAACGCCGCCCCGTGCCTGTGGCCAAGCTCCTGCAGGAGGCGCAAAGCATACTCAGGCACCGCCTCCTCAAGAAGAAAATCTCCCTGGCGCTGCCTGGCCCGCGCCACAGCCGGCTCAACGTTGACGCCGACGAACTGGGCTTGGTGCAGGTGCTGGTGAACCTCATCAACAACGCCGCGGACGCCACCCCTGAAGGAGGCACCATCGAAGTCGCCGTGAGCGCTCAAGCCGAGCAGGTGGAAATCTCGGTGACGGACCAGGGCCCCGGCATCCCTCCGGAGATCGCCCCGCGGCTCTTCACGCCCTTCTTCACCACCAAGGAAGTTGGCCAGGGCACGGGCCTGGGCCTGGCCACCAGCCGCAATATCGTCGAGGAACACGGCGGCCGGATTGATTTCGCCAATCTGCCGCGGCCCTGGGGGGCGCGTTTCACCGTGCGCTTGCCGTATCGCGGCGCCCTCCCCCCAACCCCCTCCCGCGGCGGGG
>Ga0209777_10003288_pt1 | contig 20200 bp, 16 predicted proteins | sample FrelakmetHBP12HB_FD_187147 | JGI IMG/M metagenome (GOLD analysis project Ga0209777, IMG submission 187147) | Freshwater lake sediment microbial communities from the University of Notre Dame, USA, for methane emissions studies -HBP12 HB (SPAdes)... | ecosystem: Environmental > Aquatic >...
CCGAACGCCCATCCTGGGGGTCTGCCTGGGGCATCAAGCCATTGGCCAGGCGTTTGGGGGCAAAGTGATTCGCGCGCCGGAGCTCATGCATGGCAAGATCAGCCTGATCAGTCACGACGGCAAAACCATCTTCCGGGGTCTCGCCAATCCCTTCCCCGCCACGCGCTACCACTCGCTTATCGTCGAGAGCGAGAGCCTCCCCGGCTGCCTGGAAGTTTCAGCATCCTCGCCCGACGGTTTGATTATGGGACTTCGTCACCGAAAATGGAAAATCGAAGGTGTGCAGTTTCACCCCGAGTCCGTCCTAACCGAAGTGGGCAAACAACTCTTATCGAATTTTCTCAAGCTGTAGCGCGGGCGATTTCCAAACCAGTGTTTCCGCCGCGGCAGGGTATCCATCAGCCGACCGACGAGCGCCACAGTAGCAAGAGCATCGTCAAGGAAACAAAATGGTAGAATGCCGACCCTCAGAACCAGTCGAGGGCCGACAGTCAAAGGTCAAAGAGTGGTTACCAAAGATAAGCGCGACAAGCTGCAAAGCGTCTCGGGAAGTCATGACCTGCCGTCCGTCAGTGGACGGGTCTGGCGACCGGCGGATAGGCAAGGCAGGTTCGAAACGGAGAACCCTTATGCGGCGATTCATAGTTGTCCTTGTCTTGCTGCTGATTGTACCGACTAGTGTCCTTGACGCGCAGGAGGCCAAGAAGCGGCTAACCCCGGAACTGATTGTCCAAGAGGGCGCTCTCATCTCGCCGGGCATCTCCGACTTGCGTTGGCGCCCGGGGGGCGAACAGCTCAGTTACACGCGCCGGGAGGGTTCGGGCAAGGACGCGGTTACCAGCCTGTGGCTTTATGACATCAAAACCAAGAATGCGCGCCTGCTTCTGGACTCCACGGGCGACAACCGAAAGCTCAGCCTCTCTTCCTACCAATGGTCTCCTCAGGGCAATGCCCTGCTCTTCCAAGGCGACAACGACCTTTGGTTCTTCGACCTGACTGCCGGCCGGAAGAGGCGCCTGACCCAGGACGCCGCGGAAAAGGAATACCCCACCTTCTCGCCCGGCGGAGACCGGGTAGCTTTCGTCAAGCAGAACAATCTTTACGTACTGGAGCTTGAAAGTGGAAAGCTCGAAAAGCTCAGCGACGACGGGAGCGAGACAGTCCTGAATGGCAAACTCGACTGGGTTTATAAAGAGGAGCTGGCCTTCCGAGCAGCAGCCGGGGCGTTCGAATGGTCGCCGGATGGAAAGAAAATCGCTTACCTGCGGCTTGACGACAATCCCGTGCCCCAGTATCCGCTGACCAGTTATCTCCAGACCCATGCCGTCTTGAGCCTGGAGCGGTTCCCCCAACCGGGGGACCCCAACCCACTGCCCTCCATTCACGTGGTCACCGTCGGCAGCCAAGACCGGAAGAGTTGGAGCCTCGCGGCGAAATCCTCTGAAATCGAGTATCTGGGGCCAACGTTTTCCTGGACTCCGGATTCTTCCGCGGTCAGTTACCTCACGCTGAACCGCGCGCAGAGCGAACTCCGGGTTCAACTGTGGGACCCAGCCTCCGGCAGCAACCGCCCGTTGCTGCTCGAGAAGGACCCTTATTGGATCAACTCCCTTGTCCCCCCTCGATTCATTGAGGGCGGCCGGCGATTCTTGTGGCTATCGGAAAGAGACGGCTGGCTGCACCTCTACCTTTATAACCACGACGGCACGCTGCTCAAACAGCTTACGCACGGAGACTGGCAAATCGAGCTTCCGTCCTTCGGAGAAGTCCCCAACATCGCGGTGGACGAGAAGGGAGGCTGGGCGTACTTCGAAGCCAACGAAAAAGACCCGCGAGAACGTCAGCTCTACCGCGTGCGCCTGGATGGCAGCGGATTCACGCGCCTCTCGAAGGAGCCCGGCACGCATACCATGGGCCTTTCCCCAAATGGAACGTACCTGATCGACGCCTCATCGAGCTTCGACTCGCCGCCTAAGACCCGCCTGCTCGAGGCCGATGGCTCGTTCCTCGCCCTATTGGATCAACCCAAGAACCACCTAAGCGATTACCAGCTCGCCCAAACGGAATTCCCGGAAATTAAAGCGCGGGACGGCGTCAAGCTCTATGCCCGCCTCGTCAAGCCCGCCGATTTCGATGCCAAAAAGAAGTACCCGGTCATCGTCGATATCTACGGCGGCCCTCACGCGCAGGTGGTAAGGAACGGCTGGGGGGTTACTTCGATGCTGGACCACCTCTTCGCTCAGGAGGGTTTCCTGGTCTGGTCGCTGGACAACCGCGGTTCCGCGGGGCGGGGCCACGCCTGGGAATCAACTGTCTTCGAGAACCTGGGCCGGCGGGAGCTCGAAGACCAGCTAGACGGCGTGGCGTATTTGAAGACGCTTCCCTATGTGGACGGCGAGCGCCTGGGGATCTGGGGATGGTCCTACGGCGGCTATATGGTGCTCTATTCCCTGACCCACGCCCCGGAGGTCTTCAAGTGCGGCGTGGCAGGGGGGCCCGTCACCGACTGGAAGTTTTATGACAGCATTTATACCGAGCGTTACATGCGCACGCCAAAAGAAAACCCCCAAGGCTACAAATCTTCCTCACCCCTCGAAGCCGCGGACAAGTTGAAGGGGCGAGTCCTCCTGATCCACGGCACGGACGATGACAACGTCCACATGCAAAACACTCTGAACTTTATCCAAGAGCTGGTGAAGGCCCAGCGCCCCTTCGAACTTTACCTGCAACCTGGGGAGCAGCACGGATTCCGGGGCGCCGTGGTGCGTAGCTACCTCAATGAACGCGTCTTGAACTTTTTCAAGGAGAACCTGAAACCTTGAGAATCCCGTTTACAACCTCGGCTTCAAAAGTTAGAATCGCGCTTACGGCAATATCCCGTCGAAGACCTGGTCAAGCACATCGCTCATGGCTGAGATTCTCGCGATTTATCCCGGCTCCTTTGATCCCCTGACCAACGCGCATCTGGATTTGATCACGCGGGGCAGCAAGCTCTTTGACCACTTGGTGGTCGCGGTGCTGACCAACCTGGAGAAGGCTCCCCTTTTCACCGTCCCGGAGCGCGTGGAAATGCTTCAGGAAACGACGCGGATGATCCCCAACGTCTCTGTGGACACGTTCAGCGGCCTGCTGGTGGACTACGCCAAACAAAAAAAGGCCCGGGCCGTCTTGCGCGGCATCCGGGCTTTCAGCGATTATGAGTCTGAGCTCCAGATGGCCTTGATGAACCGGAAATTGGACCCGACCCTGGAGACGGTCTTCCTGATGCCCGCCGAACCTTATACCTATCTCAGTTCACGCCTGGTCAAGGAGATTCATCAGCACGGCGGGCCGGTGAAGGGTCTGGTGCCTCCCCTGGTTGAAGAACGGCTCCACCAAAAAGTGTTTTCAAAATAACTCGAGAGGATAATCCTATGCAATTTTCCGAACGTATCTCCAGAATTTCGGTGTCTTCGACAATGGCAGTTATCATGAAAGGAGAGAAACTGAAGGCGAGCGGCGTGAATCTTGTGGATTTTGGCGCCGGCGAGCCGGACTTCCCAACCCCCAATCACATCAAGCAGGCAGCCGTACAAGCCCTGGATGAGAATTTCACCAAGTACACGGCCACCGGCGGCATCAAGCCGCTGAAAGAAGCTCTGGTGGAACGCCACCGCCAGGACTTCGGCTCTCAGTACGCGATCGAGGAATCCCTGATAACCGTGGGCGGAAAGCAGGCGATCTTCGAGGCCATCGCCGCGACGGTGAATCACGGCGATGAGGTGATCCTGCCCGTCCCTTACTGGGTGTCGTTCCTGGATATCGTAAATTACGCAGGCGGCAAGCCGGTACTCCTCGAAACCAAGGAGAGCGAAGGCTTCTCCGTGCGCGCCGAGCAAGTGGAGAAATTAATTACTCCCAAGACGAAGGTCATGATCATCAATTCGCCATGCAATCCCACGGGCGCGGTGGTCCCTCCGGAGGAGATGGAGAAGCTTTTGGCACTGGCGGTGCGGCACAACTTCCTGCTGATGTCGGACGAGTGCTACTGCCATTTCCTCTATGACGGCCGCAAGCCCTTCTCGCTGGGAGCCTCTCCCGACCGCGAGCACCTGCTGATCGTTGGGTCTCTCTCGAAGACTTACGCCATGACCGGGTGGCGCGTGGGGTATGCTTTGGGGTCGGCGAAATTGCTGTCCAATATGCTGAAGCTACAGAGCCACTCGACTTCCAATCCCACTTCTTTCGCCCAGAAGGGCGGCGTGGAGGCTCTGCGCGGCCCGCAGGATTCCGTCCAGACCATGCTCGCGGAATACCATCGCCGCCGCGACCGCATTGTGAAGGGCCTGAACTCAATCCCGGGCGTTCACTGCCTCACGCCCCAAGGTGCCTTTTACGTCTATCCGAACGTGGGCGCCTACTTGAAGAAGGATGGCATCGCCAATACGACCGTCCTTGCGGATAAGCTGATCGATGAAGCGCATGTTGCCCTGGTGCCGGGTCCGGCCTTCGGCACGGAGGAGCACGTTCGCATCTCCTATGCAACTTCCATGGAGCAAATCGAGGAAGGCGTGAAGCGCCTGGCGGCTTTTTTCGCTAAACTAAGCTGATCTATGCTCACGCTGGATGGTCCGCTCCAACTCTCCTGCGTTTTCAAACCGAAGATATGGGGGAGGAACGATCTCTCCCCCTTATTTCCTCCTGCCAAACGGCCACACGGGCCGCGCCCTGCAAGCGACGGCCCGGGTCTGCGCCTGCCCGACCCTGCGGGGCCGGGCGAACTCATGGGCGAGGTGTGGATCACCGATGACACCTCGCGCTTCCTCAATGGTCCCGTCGCCGGCATGACGCTGAGCGAGGCGTCAGAGAAATATGGGCCGGAGCTTAATGGGAGGGCTTGGCGCGGCCAGCGGTTTCCCATCTTGGCGAAGTACATCTTCACCAGTGATTGGCTCTCCGTCCAGGTGCATCCCGACGACGAATACGCTCGCGCACACGAACCCGGGGAGGTCGGCAAGTGCGAAATGTGGTATATCCTCCGCTCGGACCCTGGCGCGGAAATCCTCTTGGGCTTGAAGCCGGGCGTCACGAAGGAGCAGCTCAAAGAGACGGCAGAGCGGGGCAAGTCCAAGGAACTGCTCAGGAGTTTCCGGCCGGAAGACGGCGAGGCCATCTATGTGCCGCCCGGCACCGTGCATGCCCTCGGCCCGGGCCTGGTCCTTTTCGAAGCCGAGGAGAATTGCGACCTCACCTATCGCCTGGACGATTTTGGGCGCGTAGGGTTGGATGGAAAGCCGCGCCCGCTTCACTGGGAAAAGGGCCTGGAGGTGATTCGACCTGCCCTGCCCGCCTTGCGCGATCTGCCGCGCCTGGAGTTTCGTGAGCCTTACGGGTCGCGCCGCTACGTCTTGGCTTGCCGCTTCTTCGCGGTGGAGGAGCTGCAACTAAAGCGCCTGGGCAAGTTCGAAAGCTCGCCCCAGCGCGTGGAGGTCTTCTCCGTGCTCAAAGGTGAAGGGCGCGTGGAAAACCGCGCGGGCTGGCTGGGATACCGGCGGGGAGAAACTTGGCTCATCCCGCCTTCGGCAGGCCAATACCGGATTGTTCCCGCGGAAAACACCAGCCTGCTGAAGTTCTACGTGCCTGACCTGGAGAGTGATTTCCGCCGCCCCCTCGCCCGCCGGTGGGCAAGGCCGGCAGAGATGAAGGGAGTCGTCTTCGAGTAAAGCAACCATGTCTCGAGATGCGGCCTTTGAACACGCCTATGCCGTGGTGATGGCCGGGGGGAGCGGCACTCGCTTCTGGCCGCTCAGCCGCCGCAAGCATCCCAAGCAGTTGCTGGAGCTTTTCGGCCCCGGCACGCTGCTCGAGCAAACCGTGGCGCGCCTGCGGCCGATTATCCCGCCTGCGAGGATCTACGTCTTCACCAACGAGCTGGTTTTGAAGGAAGTCCGCCGGCGGCTGGCGGAGATTCCTTCCTCGCAGATCGTGGCGGAGCCGGCCTCGCGCAACACCGCCCCGACCCTGGGCGTGGCCGCCCACGAAATTGCGCGGCGCGATCCCCGCGGCTTGATGGTGGTCTTGCCCTCCGACCACGTCATCGCCAAGCCCGCGGCATTTCGGCAGGCGCTGCACGCCGCCTGCAAAGTGGCTTCCACGGAGGGGCGGTCGGTCGTCCTGGGCCTGAAGCCCACCCGGCCTGAGACGGGCTTCGGATATGTGCGCCTGGGCGCACGCGCCGGTCGAGTGGCAGGGAATGAAATCTTCCGGGTGGAGAAATTCACGGAGAAGCCGCCCCTGGCCGTGGCGCGGCGCTACGTAACTTCCGGGCGCTATCTCTGGAACGGCGGGATGTTCATCTGGCGAGTCACCACGCTTCTGCACAACCTGGCACGCTTCCAACCGCACATGGCGGGTCAGTTGGCGCGCCTGGCGGCCGCCGGAGGAGTGCGGGCCGGTTCGAGCTTTCGCCGCCTCTTCCCCAGACTCGAGAAGATTTCCATCGACTACGCATTGATGGAAAAGATCCCCAATATCTTTGCCGTTGCGGCCGATATCGGATGGAATGATGTGGGAAGCTGGGCGGTCGCCTACGACCTGGCGCGCCGGGACCGCGAAGGGACGGTGCGCCCCCGCCACAGTTTGAGCCTCGACTCGCAAGGCAACCTGGTGGTGTCGCAGCAGGGGAAATTTGTGGTTACCGTGGGCGCCCGGGATTTGGTCATCGTGGATACGCCCGATGCCCTGCTGGTCTGCGCACGGGGCCGGTCGCAGGACGTGGGCAGGGCCGTGCAAGAACTCGAACGTTTGCGAAGGGATGAACTGCTGTAGCGCCGGTCTATGACCGGCGTTTCTCCCGGCCGTTCCACAGACTCGATGCCGCCGGTCACAGACCGGCGCTACAGCAGGCGGCGTCATGACTGACAAAATCAAATTCGGCACCGACGGCTGGCGAGGCGTCATCGGCGACGACTTCACCTTCGCGAACGTCCGCCGGGTGGCCGCCGCGATTGCCAGTTACGTCCGCGCCGAAAGCGAACCCGAGCGCGGCCTCGTTGTGGGTTACGACACGCGCTTCCTTTCCGCGGAGTTTGCCTGTTGCGCCGGCGAAGTTCTTGCTCGGGCTGGCATCCCCGTTGTCCTGGCGGAGCGTTCCACACCGACCCCGGCGATAAGTTATGCCGTCGTGGCGCGGAAGGCAGCGGGCGCCGTCGTGATCACGGCCAGCCATAATCCCTATCGCTGGAACGGCGTCAAGTTCAAGGCTCCTTACGGCGGTTCCGCCGCGCCGCCCATCATCCGGCGCATCGAAGCGCACCTCCACCGTCTCGACCGTACTCGACCACATCCGCAACGGTCTAAGCCAGGACGCATCGACACGGCGGACCTGGTCGGCCCGTATTTGGAGCGGCTGAAGGGGTTAGTCCACCTGGACCGCATCCGTTCTTCAGGACACCGGTTTGTGATCGACCCGATGTACGGGGCGGCGCGCGGATGCATTGCCCGGTTGTTCGATGAGGCCGGGATTTCCTACCGCGAGATCCATTCTGAACACAACCCTCTTTTCCCGGGCATGAATCCGGAACCCATTGAGCCGCATGTCGCAGACCTGCGCCGTGCCGTCTGCGAAGGAGGTTACGATGCCGGATTCGCTACCGACGGCGACGGGGACCGGATCGGCGCCATCGACCGCAAAGGCGCCTTCATTGATTCGCACAAGATCTTTTCAATTCTCCTCAAGCACCTGGTCGAGGACCTGGGCATGCGCGGGGAAGTGGTGAAGACTTTCTCGACCACCGAGATGGTCACCAAGATGGCGCGGAAATACGGCCTGCGTTTGCACGTCACCCCCATCGGGTTCAAGTACATCTGCGAGCTGATGCTCACTCGGGACATTCTGATCGGCGGCGAGGAAAGCGGCGGCATTGCCGTCAAAGGCCACCTGCCGGAGCGCGATGGAGTGCTGAATTCCCTGCTCCTCGCGGAGGTCATGGCGGACAAGGGACGCTCGCTCGGCGAACTGGTCCAAGAATTGAATGACGAGTTCGGCCCCCACTACTACGACCGCGTGGACCTCGAAATCGAAAAGGCCACAGCCCAGCGCATCGTCCGCAAGGCGGCGCAGAAGAAGCTCAAGCAAATTGCCGGGCTGAAAGTCACCCGAGTGGACGACCTGGACGGCGTCAAGATGTGGCTGACGGATTCCGCCTGGCTGCTGATTCGGGCCTCCGGCACGGAAAACGTTCTCCGCGTTTACGCGGAAGCATCCTCGCCGGAGCAAGTCCAAGCATTGCTCGGTGAGGTGACAGCTTTCGCCCGCCGCGAAGAAAAGACTCGCCACCGGGGGCGCTGAAACGGAAAGAAAGTTCCCAGTCATCAATCATCAGTTTTCAGTAGAGCCGCCAACCGGCCGCTGACTGGTGACAACTGACGACTGCTGCGGCCCGGGGCCGTGATGGTGAACCTGCATGGAAGATCCCCGTCAGGTTTAAGGAGAACATGCCTATGGCCGACCTGCTTGCTTGTTCGAAAACCCTTTGGAACGGGCGTGAAGCTTACACACTCCACAATGACCTCGTGCAAATGGTGACCCTGCCCGGGGGCGGCCACATTGCCGAATTTCAGTTCCTGCCCGGCACCGGACTACCCGTCGTCAACCCCTTCTGGGTTCCGCCCTGGAAGTCCATGGAACCCTACCAATATCGGGCGAAGAAGCACGCCGCAGTTTACGGCCCGGTGAACGAAGGGAAGCTGCTTTCGGGAATCGCCGGGCACAATATTTGCCTGGATTACTTTGGCCCTCCGTCGGAAGAAGAAGCCGCGCAGGGTCTTTCGACCCACGGTGAAGCTCCTTCCGCCAAGTGGCAAAAAACGAAGCTGGACGCCTCTTCCGAAGAGGTTGGCCTCACGCTCAGCGTGCGGCTTCCGGTGTCGGGCCTGCGCTTCAGCCGCGAAATCCGCCTGCGACGCGGCGAGACGGTGGCCTATATCTCGGAGACCGTATTCAATGAAAGAAAGGCCGACCACTTCTTCCACTGGACCCAACACGTCACGCTCGGCCCCCCTTTCCTCGGGTACGATACCAGCCGCATCGCGATATCTGCCACCCGCGGTATAACGCATCCCGCCGGCTACGGAGGCCATGAGTTGCTCGCCGCTGGGCGCAGCTTCCACTGGCCCCACGCGCCCCGCCGAGCCGGCGGAAGCACCGACCTTACCATCCCGTTTGCCCAGGAGGGACTGGGATTCCTGGCGATGGCGCTTCTCAACCCGCGCCGGCAACTGCAATACGTTGCCGCGCTCAACACGCACTACGGCCTTCTTCTGGGCTACTGCTTTCGCCGCAGCGATTTTCCCTGGGTGGCCATTTGGGAGGAGAACAAGGCTCGAACCGCCAAGCCGTGGAACAGGCGCTGCCAGAGCCGCGGGCTGGAATTTGGCTCATCACCCGTGCCCGTGACTCGCCGCGAGGCCTTCGCGGTGGCGTCCATGTTCGATACCCCAACCTTTTCCGTCGTCCCCGCACGCGGGACGTTGACCGCCAACTACCTGACCTTTATGGCCAAGGTCCCGGAGGGTTTCGGTGAGGTGCGCGACATCTACACGGCGAAGAGCCAAATCCAGATCCAAGGCAGCGACCGCCGAGCATCGCTTAGCCTGCCTGCCGCAGGGCTGACCGGATCCGGCTGGGTGTGAATCGGGTAGAGCGGCAAATACAGGGCAAAAGTCCGGCGCGATGTGGGGACCCACTACGGTCTGTCCCCGTGAAACTCTCATGGAAGATTCCCCTAGGGTCAAACGCTATCACCGGGTGCACCGCCTTCTGGGCGTCGCGGGTTTCCTGCTCGACCTCGCGATCCTCGGAGTCTTGCTTTTTACCGGCTGGAGCGTGAAGCTCCGCGCCTTGTCCGGCCATTGGAGCAGCCGGCCTGCTGTGGCGCTTCTGATTTATTTGCTGGCCTTCGGTCTCCTCACTCAATGCGTGGGGCTCCCCCTGGACTTCCTGAAAGGTTTCTGGATCGAGCATCGTTACGGGCTGTCGAACCTCACTCTCGCGGCGTGGGCCAAAGACCGGGCGAAAGGTCTTGCCCTCGGCGGGGCGCTGCTGGCACTGGGCGCGGAATTTCTCTACGGGACGATGCGGCGCTGGCCGGAGCATTGGTGGATCATTTGCGCGCTGGCGTTCGTGGGCTTTTTCGTGCTGCTCGCCCAGCTTGCGCCTGTCGTGATCTTTCCGATTTTCTTCAAATTCAAGCCGCTGGAGAACCGCGTGTTAACCGACCGGCTGCTCGCGCTCTCCGAGCGCGCCGGAACACGCGTCAGAGGAGTGTTTGAGTGGAAATTGAGCGAGAAGAGTAAGAAGGCGAACGCGGCGCTGGCTGGCCTCGGCAACACCCGGCGGATCATTCTTTCCGATACGCTGCTCGAAAACTTTCAGGAAGACGAGGTTGAAGCCGTGCTCGCTCACGAATTCGGCCATCACGTTCACCGGCACATCCTGCAAGGCATCGCCGTGCAAATGGCGGCCACGTTCCTGGGTTTCTATGTCGTGCAGGTGGTTCTGGGCCACTTTAGCGGCTTCTTCGGTTTCACCGGCCTGGCAGATTTCGCCAACCTTCCTCTCCTCTTGCTGGTCAGCACGCTGCTTTCGCTCCTGCTTCTCCCCGCCGTTAACGCTCATTCCCGCGCCATGGAGCGACAGGCGGACGCCTACGCGCTTCGGGCCATCCCCTCCAAATCGGCCTTCGTCACGGGCATGGAAAAGCTGGCGACGCTCAATCTGGCCGAGCGGCAGCCTCATCCCTGGATCGAATTCTTCTTCCACAGCCACCCCTCCATTGAAAAGCGAGTCGCCTTCGCAGAAAGGTTCAAGCGCCGTGAACTGAAGGACGAAATAGGCAGTATCCTGTAAGCATTTCGCGATTAACTTCCCCTAGTCAAGGTTGAGGCTATGCAGCAGCCTCGATCACTCAAGCGGACAGGCTTGTTTCACAGAACTCAGCTTGAGGGTCTTTGCCTCACCGCTTACAAGTGTAACCGTTTCAATCCATAGGACATCATTGCTTCCCGCTTGGCCACGAACCACGACCAAGTAATCGCCCGGCTCGATGTCACTGATGCTGAAAGCCCCTGTCTCATCCGTGTCCGTGGTGTAAGTGGGGGAGAACGGACCTGTCGCATGTTGCGCCGAAAGTATAAACGTCCCTTTAAAATCGTCAGCAACGGCTTTATCCAGGTCGTACAGGAAGGCACGACAGAGGCTTTCTAAACCAGGCTCGCCCATTCCCGCTCCCCTCAGTTTTTTCTCATCCTTATCCTGGCGAGCATACTGTCCGATTATATAGGGGCGAATGGGGTCTTTCGCGGAGAACAGATAAAGATGGGCCAGCAATGCTGGCTTGACATCGCCGCCCTTCGTGATTGCAAACGCCTTCCCGCTGAGCGATGCCGTGGTCGGTCGCGCGGCCTTGGGTCCATTTGTCTTAGCAGATGTCTGAGCCAAGGAAATAGCTGGAAAGAGCAGGAGGAACAGGACGGCTTGGTGAGTCTTATTGGTCCGCATTTGGGCATCCTCCTTCGCCCGTATAGTACAACAAGACTTCAAGGCGGACTCAATCTGCCGACTATATCAGCAAGACGCTCTTAGCCCGCTACCGAGCTCGGAGCCCGACGCCCTTGACCAGCGTGGGAGCCGCTGACGCATCACCCCTCCCACCTGTGAGATGTTGGAGCGTTTTGGACGTGTCGGGACCAGCATTTTTTCGGTACTGTCCTGGGTCGTGACATGCTGTTGCGACGCGTAGATTCAGGGTCCGGCTATGGAACGAGAAAGCCGGTCGCGGGTGTCCATACCTTGACGCCTAGCCTCGCGCAGACTTGCTCCAACAGCTCGTCTCCCCTTTCACAAACCACAACGGGCACGGCGACCGAAACACGATGTTTAATTTCGAGCAAATGCTTAGCGACGATGGCTTGGCCAATCACCCAACGATGAAGCGAGTCATCGACGACCTCGATGGCTTCCACGATTTTGCCGCCTACAGCAAGGGCAAACCCCTCATGATCCCCAGCGAATCTTCCTATCGCTGGCTGTGCCGACGGAATGCGAACGCCGTCGATCTCTCGGTGTCTCGCCTTCTGCGAATCCTTGCCGACCCTTACGCTGACAAAGACTTTTCCTTTAGCTCCTTTTGCGTAGCTTTCAAGCAACTTCTCTTGAGGCGTCGAAGGCCTAAACCTAACCTGGCGCATATGCCCACCTCCACGATAGGAATTGTAATGAACCGCCGACCTCGCCGGCAAGCACTCTCACAGAGAGGTAATCTACAGGCGTAGCCGTCTTATAATCCTCACGCTTTGTCAGTTACATAATTCCGCCTCGGCGCCACCTATGAACCCCCTCCGCCTGACTCAGGCGGGCAGGACGGCTTCGAGGGTTCGATTGAATCTGCGCAATCTGTGGATTCAAGAGAGGATATTGCGGGGGGGGCAAAAAGGACAGAAGAAGCCACTATGTGGTTGAAAATAAGCATGATAGTTGCTTCGATGGGCGTAAGAGTGGCATTTCTTGGCCAAATTCAGGCTGATTTTGGGGCAGTTTCGAGCGCCACACGCGTCATGAGAGCCCACTGTCGGGAGGGCCGCTAATCGCGGAATTGAGGTCAGGGGTTAGTTGGACGGGCGGGGAGGGTTTTGCGAATTCCATCCAGGATGCCGTTGACGAACTCCACAGAATCTTCGCCGGAAAAACGCCGTGCAATCTCCAAGGCCTCGTTGATGACGGCGGCCGGCGGGGTCTCGGGATGGTGGAGCAACTCGAAAAGCGCCACGCGGAGAATGCTGCGGTCCACGGCCGCCAGGCGCTCCAGTCGCCAGTTCTCAGAGTGCTCGCGAACCAGCCGGTCGAGCTCCTCGCGGCGGTTGACCGCCCCCTCAAAAAGCTCTCGCGCGAACCCTTCGACCTCCGGCTCAGCTTTCTTTTCGAGGAAGAACGTTGACGAGACCTGGGCGAGCGTATGCTTTCCCATCTCCCACTGGTAGAGCATCTGCATCGCGTATTCACGGGATTTACGTCGGGAGGCCATTGTAAGAACGAGGAGTCGGGAGCAAGAAGTCAGGAGTCAGAATAGGGAACCCTGTTCCTTCTGGCTTCTGGCTTCTGGCTCCTGGCTTCTGACTCCTGACTCCTCAAGTGCCGGGCTCACCGTCAGCGGACGGGGACAGGTTCCGCCCGGCGCTACTTCCCCGTGAACTTCGGGGGCCGCTTGTCAAGGAACGCGCGCGTTCCCTCTTTCATGTCAGCCGTGGTGCAGCAGAGGCCGAAGAGAGTTGCTTCCAGGAACTGACCTTCCGCCTCCGACATCTCCAGGCCGTGGTTGACGGCTTCCAGGGCAAATTTGATAGCCAAGGGCGCGAGGGCCGCGATCTTCTGCGCCAGCTTCTCGGCGGCGGCCATCAGCTCCGGCTGCGGCACAACTTGATTGACCAGCCCGATGCGGTAAGCTTCCTGGGCGGTGATGGGTTCACCGCTCAAAATGATTTCCAGGGCTCTTCCCTTCCCCACCAGGCGTGGCAGGCGCTGCGTTCCCGCGTAACCCGGGATGATGCCCAGCTTGACTTCCGGTTGCCCGAGGCTCGCGTTATCGGACGCCACGCGGAGGGTGCAGGCCATAGCCAGTTCGCACCCGCCCCCCAAAGCATAGCCGTTAATGGCGGCAATCACCGGCTTCCCGAGGTTCTCGATGAAATCCAGCACCTTCTGGCCATGCAGGGATGTCTCTTTACCCTCGACCGGCGACTGCACGGCGAGTTCGTTGATATCGGCCCCGGCGATAAAGGCTTTCTCGCCTGCCCCAGTCACGACTGCCACCCGCACTTCGTCGTCCTTCGCGAGCGCTTGGAAGCAGTCCAGCAGTTCCTCCATCACCTGGCGGTTGAGCGCGTTCCGTTTGGCCGGCCGGTTTACCGTGACGTATCCAACGCCATTGCGTTTCTCGTAGAGCAGGGTTTCGTAGGACATGCTTTCACCTCATCCCTCCTGGCTGAGTGCGTCCCAAATCAGCCCTTCACACCACTCCAGAGCCTCCTTTTCGCGGTCCTGGTCGCTGCCCATTTCTCGGTAGGCGGAGAGTAGCTGTGCGTCTTTTGAGTCTCCGAACTGTTCAATCATTTTCGTGACAGCAGTCGAGGGGCTGCTGCGCTAGATGAAAGTTAAGAACCGCTGCCGGCGGGACAAGTACCGGTCGCCTTCTAACTCGTCAGCAGCCTATTCGGCGTCGGAGACTTCGGATCTGCATAATCGTAGAATCCCTTCCCGGTCTTCCGGCCGTACATTCCCGCCAGGACCATGCGCTTAAGGAGTGGGGGAGGAGCAAAGCGCTTCTCCCGATACTCGTTGAATAGGATTTCGGCGATGTAGTAGGTAGTGTCGATGCCCACGAAGTCCAGAAGCGTGAAAGGCCCCATGGGATGGTTACAACCCAGTTTCATGCCCTGGTCAATGTCTTCGATGGTGCCGAAGCCCTCCTCCAAGGCACGGACGGCGTCGAGAAGGTAAGGGACAAGCAAGCGGTTGACGATGAAACCGGCACGGTCGGTGGTGAGGATGGGGGTCTTGCCCAACTTGCGGGCAAAGTCGAGGCCCGCTTGAACGACCGCCGGATCGCTAACCACAGTCCTCACCAGCTCCACCAGTTTCATCAAGGGAACTGGATTGAAGAAGTGCATCCCCAGGAATCTGGGTGCGCGCCGCGTGGCAGTCATCATCTCAGTGATTGAAAGTGAAGAGGTGTTGCTGGCAAAAATAGCGTCCGGCTTGCTGAGCTCATCGAGCTCTCCAAAAAGTTCTCTTTTGCGGTCGATGTTTTCAACAACCACCTCGATGACCAAGTCGCAATCGGCGAAGTCCTGCAGGCGCAGGGTTGGTTTCAAGAGGGCAACCGCTCGAGACTTCTGCTCGGCGGAAAGGGTGCCCTTTTCCACGAATTTGGTCAAAGACTTCTCGATAGAGCCCAGGCCTTTGTCGAGCAGTTCTTGCGACACTTCGCGCACGACAGTTGGAAAGCCTGCCATGGCCGAGGCCTGCGCGATCCCTGAACCCATCAGGCCGCAGCCGACTACTCCCACTTTGCGGATTTCCATGGTTCAACTCCTAAGATCGGAAAAGGAACTTCGGATCATGAGAAAGGCGCTCGGATGATGGGAACAGCACCCGCCGCAAGGCCTCCTGGCCTGACGCCATCAGCCCGCGAATTTTGCAAGCAGGATGCGCTTGCCGCCTTCTTTGCGTGCCTGCTCCATGGACGCTTCCAGGCGGTTGATAACCTCTGTCACGCCGTCCACCGCGTTGAAATTAGGTCCCAGAGGGACATCGCACACGGCGGCGCAAAAATTGGGTGCGGAGACCCCATCGAGTCTGACTTGAGAGATCACGCGGCGCACCTTTTCGACAGCCAACCCCCCCTGCGGCAGGGCCGTGTCCGGAAGGACCACCGCGATGCTGAGAGGACTGTAGCGAATGGCGATATCGTTCTGGCGGAGCGAAGCGGTCAGAGCCTTACTCACTTGGAGGGTGTAGCGCTGCACCCCCGCCTCGCCCAGAGTCCTGATGAGGGTTGCCGTATTCTCCGGTTCGATCAGGCAGACGGAAAGCGGCTGGTTCTGGTCCTTCGAGCGCTGGGATTCCGCCAGCAGACAATCCAGGTATGAGCTTCGCGGCAAGAGACCCGTCTCCGGGTCGGAACCCGCCAGCGACCGCACCAAGCGGCGCAACTTGGTGTTATTGACGGCAATGACGATCTGGGTCGAGATCGCCTTAAGAAGCAGGGTCTCGCCCGGGGACCAGACGCGAGGACCGTCGCATTGTTCGAGTAGCAGCAAACCCGCGGCTTCGTCTTTATCGAGCAAGGGGAGCGCGATGAGCGACTTGATTCCCAGATTCTGGATCTCGGGCATCACCGGCGCAAGGACAGGGGCTTGCGTTACGTTCGTGACGGCCCAACCGTCCGGACTTGTCACGGCTTGGCGCATCAGCGCGGCGTGAAGCTTTAAAGCCGCCGCCAGGTCGGAGGGTGAAGCCGCCGGGGAACAGTACTCCACGGTGAGCGCAGGGGACCGGTCAACGCCCCCCAATGCGCCCCAGCAACGGCTCGTGTTCAGCGCGCGTCCCACTTGGTTTACGGCCACCTGCATAACGCCCTGCGGGGTTGCCTCGCGATAGATATTGGCGGTGATCTCCGAGATCTTGCGGAGCTCATCGATTTGAGCCGAAGGCGCCGGCGCCCTCGCGGGTTCCGCTGGGGCCGCCGCCGGCGTGGCAGCTTGGACGCCGGCTGGCGGAATTTTCGCCGTGAACCCCGATACGTCGTAGAGCTCGCGTAACCTGGGGTTTTTCTCCTCGGCCCCGGGGAACGACCGCTGAATCTTTTCCAGGGTTTCCGTCAGCTTCGAGGAGAGTTGGTACTGGAAGTACATCTCCCCTTCGACAAGCAAGTCATCCAGCGATTCGGTTTTCGCGCCCGCGGCCCCGCCTCCCCCTGCTCCGGAAAGGGCAGCGGCGCGGCCCGAGGAGGGCGGCTGGGCCCGCGCCATGATGTTCTTGTACCACATGGCGTCGATATGGCCTTCCAGGTTGAGCACACGGTCGTAGTGACCTTCGCCATAGGGATCCACGTCCAGGATCCTCTCCAGCGTATCGGCTGCTTTTTCGTATTGCTCGCCCGCCAGGTAAAGGTTGAACAGGCGGGTCAAGGACCGGCGCAGGCCGTCCTCTTTGTTCATCTCATTGTAGAGGCTGCTGAGCATCTCGAGGACTTGCAGGTTCGATTCGTCGGCCTCGTAGACTTTCTCCATGAACTTCAAGAAATCATCCCGCTTGCCCTGTTTGAAGAGGCGCTCCCTGAGCTTCCCAAGCAACGAAAGCGCATCATCCGCCGCACCCGTCCGCAACAGTCCCTCCACGAGCTTCAGCACCAAGGCCGGGGTCTCCGGTTTAGCCTGATAAAGCTTCCAGCACAGGGGCTGCGCCTTGGTGTAGTCGTCGACCGCCATGTACCCGCGCGTCAGCAAATCCAGCAGGACCAGGTCATCGGGTTTGGATTGGATCAGGGGTTCGAGGAGCACGACGGCGTCGGCAGGGCGATCCTTTTTCAGAAAAACTTCCGCCACCGCAATGCAGCCGGCCTCATCGGAAGGGTCCAGAGCATGCGCGCGCTCCACCAGCTCGGCCCAGCGGTCCTCCTGGCCCGCCTCTCGCAACAACTGCGCCGCCCGGAGGAAGGATGGGGCGGCGACCTTCGGGTGGCGCGCTCGAGACGCCAATTCACCCAATTCAATGTGCGCCTCGGCGTTTCCGGGGTCCAATTTCACGATGTGCTGCAGGCAATCCATCGCGTGCTGGGAGGACCCGGGTTTGCGATGGAGCTCCAGGAGTTCGCGATAGGTCTGCAGCGCTTCGTTGCTTTTCTGAGTCTTCTCAAGCAGGCCCGCAAGTTTGGTGAGGGTCGACACGTCCTGCGCAGATAACTTCAGAATCTTGCGGCAGGTGGCGATGGCCTTGGCAGCATCGTTCCGCCTGATATAGTGGTCCGCCAGTTGCGCCTGGTACCGCAGCCCGTCGGCGGTGCGGTTCAGTTTCAAACTGAGATCGCCAAGGTTCAGAAGGACCTCTTCCTGGTTGGGATCGTACTTGTAGATTTCCTGATAGATCTCGAGAGCAGCCTCGAACTTCTGCTTTAGCAGGTACTTGTCAGCTTTTTCGTAAAGCTTCTCGAGGTCAGGCATAGCCGTGCAGCTCGCTCCCAGGAATCCCGTGGCGCTGATTGCGGAGTCAACTCGAATTTCAGAGCATAGCTCCCTTTTGTTAGATTTTCAAAGGGTTTGGATATAATAGATGCGAGCGAAACTACCTGAGTTCAGAAACGGGGTTCATGACCGAAGCGCTCTACATCCGCAATTTTTCCATCGTCGCCCATATCGACCACGGCAAGTCCACACTGGCGGACCGCCTGCTGGAAATCACCGGCGCGCTTCCGAAACGCGAGATGGCAGCCCAGGTCCTGGACACCATGGACCTGGAACGCGAGCGGGGCATCACGATCAAAGCCCACGCGGTGCGTCTGGCTTATCAGGCGCGCGACGGTCATGCCTACCAACTGAACCTGATCGACACGCCCGGCCACGTGGATTTTTCTTATGAAGTCTCGCGCAGCCTTTCGGCGTGCGAAGGAGCTCTGCTGGTCATTGACGCTTCACAAGGGGTCGAAGCCCAAACCCTCGCCAATGCCCACCTGGCTTTGCACAACAAGTTGGCCATCATCCCGGTGATTAACAAAATCGACTTGCCCGGCGCGGACATTGAAGCCACCCGGCAGCAGATCGAGCACGCCTTGGCCCTCGATCCCAGCGAAGCCCTGCTGATCAGTGCCAAACAGGGTACGGGAGTTCAGGACGTCCTGGAGGCCATTGTCGCTAGGGTCCCGCCGCCCGCGGGTTCTCCCCAGGCGCCACTGCGGGCGTTAGTATTCGATTCCTGGTTCGACCCTTACCGCGGGGTGGTGGTCCTGGTGCGCGTGGTGGATGGCACTCTCGCCGCCGGCGCGCGAGTCCGATTTTGCTCGAACGGCCAGGTGTACACGGTGGAGGAACTGGGCATCTTGACGCCCAAACCTGTCTCCGTTGAGGCGCTTCAGACCGGCGAAGTCGGCTTCATGATTGCCAATATCAAGCGCATTACCGACACCCGCATCGGCGATACGGTGACCGACGACGAACGGCCCACCTCGGAGCCGGTGCCGGGCTTCGAGGAAATCAAACCCATGGTCTTCGCGGGGCTTTATCCGGTGGATGCGAGCGGGTACGAGCCCTTGCGCGATGCGATGGAGAAACTGCGCCTGAACGATTCCTCATTCTTCTACGAGCCGGAGAATTCCGTGGCGCTGGGCTTCGGGTTTCGCTGCGGGTTCCTCGGACTTCTCCACATGGAAATCGTTCAGGAACGTCTGGAGCGCGAGTTCAACCTGGACCTGATCACCACCGCGCCCAGCGTCCGATTCCGAGTCACGACCAAGGCGGGAGAAATCCTGGACGTGCACACGCCCACCAAATTCCCTTCTGCCGGCGATATTGCCAAGGTCGAAGAGCCCATCATCAGCGCGCAAATTTTCACCCAGGACGAATACTTGGGCGGAATCCTGAAACTGCTGGAAGAGAAGCGGGGCGTCCAAAAGGGTTTCGAATATGTCTCGCCCAAGCGGGTGCTCCTGACCTACGAATTGCCACTCAACGAAATCGTGCTCGACTTCTACGACCGGCTGAAATCGGTCTCGCGGGGCTACGCCTCGCTCGATTACCACTTCGCGGGCTTCTGGGTCTCCGACCTGGTCAAGGTGGACTTGCTGGTGGCAGGCGAGCCCGTTGATGCGCTCTCGTTCATCTCCCATCGGGAGCACGCCTTCGCGCGGGGCCGCAGCCTCTGCGAGAAAATGCGCAAGCTGATCCCCCGCCAGATGTTCGAGGTGGCCATCCAGGCATCCATCGGGTCAAGGGTCATCTCCCGTGAAAACGTCCCGCCCATCCGCAAGAACGTCCTCGCCAAATGCTATGGAGGCGACATCACGCGGAAACGGAAGCTGCTCGAGAAACAGAAAGAGGGCAAGAGACGGATGAAGCGCGTGGGGCGGGTGGATATACCGCAGGAAGCATTCCTCGCCGTCCTCAAGGTCACGGAATGAAGGGACGGCTGGCTTGCAATGCGGGAGGTTGCAACAAGGCAAGCCGGGTGGCGGGCTCTGCTAGTCTACGCCGCTCCGCGTAAGAACCTCGCGCACATTCACGCACTCAGGAGGGTCAGGTGGAACTGAAAACCGTCCCAATCGTAAAGCCTCCGGACCTCAACTTCATCCTCGGCCAGTCGCACTTCATCAAGACCGTCGAAGACCTGTACGAGGCCGTCGTCCAAACCGTACCCGGGATAAAATTCGGGATTGGGTTCTGTGAGTCGTCGGGGCCCGCGCTGGTGCGCTATGCCGGGAACGATCCGGGCCTGATCGACCTGGCGCAAAAGAATGCGCTGGCGCTCGCTTGCGGACATTGCTTCATCATCTTTATGGAGGGCGGCTTTCCAATTAATATCCTCAACACGGTCAAAAACGTTCCGGAGGTCTGCCAGGTTTTCTGCGCCACCGCGAACCCGACGGAAGTGATCGTGGCCGAGAGCGAGCATGGC
>Ga0209777_10003289_pt1 | contig 20194 bp, 14 predicted proteins | sample FrelakmetHBP12HB_FD_187147 | JGI IMG/M metagenome (GOLD analysis project Ga0209777, IMG submission 187147) | Freshwater lake sediment microbial communities from the University of Notre Dame, USA, for methane emissions studies -HBP12 HB (SPAdes)... | ecosystem: Environmental > Aquatic >...
ATCTATCGTGCTGTTTTTACGATTTAATTTACTTTGCTATGATTAAACCACTATATTATTCGTTTAGGTATTATAAAATAAAACATACTGCTGCGCAAAAGTGAACTGGAGCCCCAGCCAGGGCAGCGCCTGTGATATAATGGTACTGCAAACAGCTCCCTTGGCCTTTTACATGAATAACGGGTTAATGGTGAATTACAGGGAAATATATGATCAGAGAAGTTAAAAAGAAAAGAATATTTTCCAGAGGAGCGTTACAGGTACGTGCCCGCTGCAGGCTGAAAAACAGACAGAGAAAATGTTATATGACCAATCTGAGTGAGGGCGGCTGCCTGATCTACTGTTATTCTTCTGCTGCTATCAGTGCCGGTGAAACACTGGAAATTTCCTTCAGGCTTAATAATGCCTCTGAGGAGATCGTGGTCGAGGGCACGGTTGCCCGGGCTATGCCGTTTAACCGCGGCACACAAGATATTAATTACACCCTGGGAATACGATTCTCTGACCTTGCGGAAAAACAGAAGAAGGCAATAGTCAATTTCATTCATCAGTATCTTGCTGATATGAGGCAGGACCAGACGGTCAGTTAGCAGGCAAACGAGACGTACCGGACTGCTGTATAGTTCCGAGGATCTCTTTTGCAAGCTGCTCTCCGGTTTGAATGTTTGAGAGACCGGTAACGCACACTATATAATTGCGCATCAGTGCCGCGACAATATTCTTCTGATACTGCTCGTGCGCAGTAAAGCTTTTCTCGCCAACTCCCGCACGGGGGATAACCTTTTCACCAGCACCTGCCAGGTATTTTTTATACTCCTCAAAAGCAGCTCCTGCCTGCGCTGCACCGGGAAAGAGCACGATATAGGCTTTCATCAGCTCACGGTTGCGCCGGTAGTCACTCGCAATCCCCCTGGCCAAAAATGCATGGCCGAGAACTCCGCCCACCATATAGTTTTCAGAGCCGGGAACCCTGCCGGATGAGGGGAATAATTCAAGTACCTCAGGCTTGGAGTTTTTCCCTGGGATCTTCGCGGCAACCATGCGGGCAGCAGTTTGCGGCACTGACCGGTTGCCGGGGCGTGAAATGCCCGCCTGTATTTCAACGTAGAACCGGCCCTGGTAAAATACGGCAAGCTGTTCATTGCCAAACGATTCAGCGCCGATGCCCAGCGTGGCGCTCGCGGGGTCTTTCTTGGAAGTAAACATGCCGAAGGCACTGAGCGCGCTTCCCATATCATAAACATCAACCGTGATGCTCTCCTTCTGCTCTGCAGTACACACATACTCAGCACCATGCAGCTTCACAAAGCCGTAGGCAATAAACTGGTCTGCCGCACCGTCTATGTAGGTGTACAGCTTCTCAGGCGTATAGGCATAGAGTGCGCCGCTGCGCTGCCAGCCGCTTATTTCATTAATTCCCGGCAACATATTCTGAAGTGACTCTGCTGCACACTTCCCTGCCGCTTCAGCACATGACTGCTGCGGTTGAACAAGCATGAAGCTGCACAACAACCCAAGAGCCAGCAGCCTCAGGAGCAACGGTCGCCGTTCATGCCAGCAGGCGGTGGGCATAGCGCAACCTTTCAGCCAGGTTAATACCGTTTACGCAGCGGCAGGTGCGGTCGCGGCAGGTTGCGCAGGACCGGGCATTTTCTTCGCACCCGAGGTCCCGGTACGTGGCGCGGGCAAGCTCTGTGTTGCCATACCCTTCATGATACATAAGTGCCCGGTTAACGATCGGAATCGCTGTCGCATACGGGCAGGTCCCACGGCATTCCCCGCACCTGAGACAGTAGCGATCCTTAATTGAGCTGTAATAGGCGTCAAGCACCTTCCGTTCACTCCAGCCGAGTTTCTTGCCCACAGCTCCAGTATTTTCCACGACCTGGTCTATATTCACCATCCCGGGTATCGCACAGTCAACAAAATCCTTCTGCAGCACCCAGCTCAAAGCGGCCTGGTACGGGCTTAAAGAGCCGCGCCGCGCATCCTGATAGCCGCCGGCCTGAGTTTTCATGGCAATGATGCCGATGTTCTTCTGCCGCGCCTTTTTCAGGGCTGCAGCATGTTCCGGCGGGCTTTTAAAATTAAGCGCTGCTAAAAAAACATCATAGCATGGTGCCTGAAGCCCGGCATCTACCACATCAACCAGGGTTTTTCCGTCATGGAATGAGATGCCGACAAAGCGCGCCTTCCCCTCCTTCTTCATCTTCCCGAGAAATTTCAGCATCGGCTCATAGGTTGCCCACTCCGGCTGCACAATATTATGCAGGAAGAGCACGTCCACATAATCTGTCTGCAGCCTTTTGAGGCTCTGGCCCATTTTCTCTTCCATTTTTTCGGGCTTTTCCATGGGCATCGTGTCCTTTGCTCTGAAGCTGTAAACAGGCGCAATCTTGGTGGCGACAAAAACTTTTTTTCTGCCGTAATCCTTTAATACCTTCCCGAGCAGCTCCTCGTTTCTGCCATACTGGTACATCCAGGCTGTGTCAAAATAATTAATGCCCCGGTCCAGCGCCTTGAAAAGCACCGCCGGATCGGTCAGCGTCATGACCCCGAAGCTCACCGCTGACACCTTCATGCCGGTTTTTCCCAGGTCGCGGTATTCCATGGTTGCCGGGCTGCTGCTCTGCGCACCAACATGCTCTGCCGCATGCACACCCGGAACATCCAGTGCCTTGAGCATAAGGCCTGCCCCGGCTACTGAAACGCCCAGGTCTCGCAAAAACTCTCTGCGGTCTATTTTTATCTGTTTCATATATACCTCGCCGTGATAGTAGATGATTGTGTATGGGTACCTGCTGATATATGTAATATATTGTCATTTAAACGGGAAGTAAAAAATTATCTATGCAAGCTCGGAACTCGTGAACAGTGCATAGTGAAAAGTGTAAGGTGAAAAGGTTAATAGGCCAAAAAACTAAACCTCTTCACCTTAAATCAGTGACCAGTGACTCGAACTCATCGCTCGTTACTCAGCACTTTTCTTTTTGCCTTTTTATCTCTTTGCCTTTTTACCTATTTACCCATTCACCGACTCACCCATTCACCGACTCACCGATTTGCATATTCCGATTGACACGAGCACGTATAATCTTATATCCTCACTTCCCAAGTATCCAATGCACTCTACTTATAATTACTGACAGCGAGGAAAGGACAGTCAATGCCAAAGCGAAATGACATAAAAAAGGTAATGATAATCGGTTCCGGCCCCATCGTCATCGGCCAGGCCTGCGAGTTTGATTATTCGGGAACCCAGGCATGCAAAGCCCTGCGTAAACTCGGGTATAAAATTGTGCTCGCCAACTCAAATCCCGCAACCATCATGACCGACCCCGGCATGGCTGACGCCACCTATATCGAGCCGCTAACCACAGCTGCCATGGAGGACATTATTGCTCAGGAGAGACCTGATGCGATACTGCCTAATCTCGGCGGCCAATCAGGCCTTAACCTGACCTCAGACCTGGCCCGCAAGGGGGTGCTTAAAAAATATAATGTACAGGTAATCGGTGTCCAGGTTGATGCTATCGAGCGCGGGGAAGACCGGCAGGCTTTTAAAGATACCATGAACCGCCTGGGCATCGAGATGCCGCAGAGTAAAATTGCCTACAGCATCGAAGAGGCGGAAGCCATTGCCCAGGAGCTTGACTACCCGGTGGTGGTGCGTCCGGCCTACACGATGGGCGGAACCGGCGGCGGTCTCGTGTACAACCAAGAAGAGCTGCAGGTGGTGGCCAGCCGCGGCCTGTCCGCAAGCCTGGTGGGCCAGGTGCTGATCGAGGAGTCGGTGCTCGGCTGGGAGGAGCTTGAGCTGGAGGTGGTGCGCGATGCCAAAAACCAGATGATCACAGTCTGCTTCATCGAAAATATCGATGCCATGGGCGTGCATACCGGTGACTCCTTCTGCGCGGCACCCATGCTGACCATAGACCCGAAGTTGCAGCAGCGCCTGCAGAAGTATTCCTATGATATTGTCGAAGCCATTCAGGTCATCGGCGGCACCAACATCCAGTTTGCCCATGACCCCGAAACCGGCCGCGTGGTGGTGATTGAAATCAACCCGCGCACCTCGCGCTCCTCAGCCCTTGCCTCAAAGGCAACCGGCTTTCCCATCGCCATGGTGTCGTCAATGCTTGCCGGCGGGCTTACCCTTGATGAAATCCCCTACTGGCGTGAGGGGACCCTGGAGAAATATACGCCATGGGGTGACTATGTGGTCATAAAGTTCTGCCGCTGGGATTTTGAAAAATTCAAAGACGTTGAGGACAAGCTCGGCACCCAGATGCGGGCGGTCGGCGAGGTCATGAGCATCGGCAAAAACTACAAGGAGGCGGTACAGAAATCGATCCGCTCCATTGAAAAGGGGCGCTACGGGCTCGGGTTCGTTAAAAACTTTAACCAGCTGACGCGCGAGCAGCTGCTCAGGCTGCTCTCCGAACCCACAAGCGAGCGGCAGTTCGTCATGTACGAGGCGCTGCGCAAAGGCGCGGGCGTTGACGAGCTGTTCCAGCTTACCTATATCAAGCCCTGGTTTATTCAGCAGATGAAGGAGCTGGTGGAGCGAGAGGAAGAAATCCTGAAACACAAAGACACCATGCTGCCGGATGCACTGTTAGTACAAGCTAAGAAAGACGGCTTTGCGGACCGCTATCTGGCAAAGCTTCTCGGCATTCCTGAAGCCACGGTCAGGGAGCGGCGCAAAGCACTCGGTCTGAAACAGAGTTATTGCGCGGTGCCGGTGAGCGGTGTGGAAAATGCCGCATATTATTATTCAACCTACAATGCGCCGGATGAAGTTCCCACCAGCGACAGGAGAAAAATCATGATCCTCGGCGGCGGCCCGAACCGCATCGGCCAGGGCATTGAATTTGACTACTGCTGTGTGCATGCAGCATTTGCCCTGCGCGACCAGGGCCTTGAAACCATCATGGTCAACTGTAACCCCGAAACCGTCTCCACTGATTACGACACCTCGGACAAGCTCTATTTTGAGCCCCTCACCGTGGAGGATGTGCTGAGCATCTATGAGAAGGAACAGCCCGAGGGCGTGATTGTGCAGTTCGGCGGGCAGACGCCGTTAAACATTGCCGATGAGCTCTATGCCGCCGGGGTTAAAATTTTAGGAACAACGCCTGAAACCATAGACCTTGCCGAAGACCGCGACCGCTTCCGCAAGGTGATGAAGAAGCTGGGCATACCGCAGCCTGCATCAGGGATGGCGAAAAACTTCGATGAGGCACTGGAGATTGCCCATGAGATCGGCTATCCGCTCATGGTCAGACCCTCCTATGTTCTGGGCGGGAGGGCAATGGAAGTTGTCCATGACGAGCAGATGCTGAAACACTACATGGAACGGGCAGTCGATGTAACGCCTGAGCGCCCCATCCTTATTGATAAATTCCTCGAGAACGCCATCGAGGCCGAAGCTGACGCTATCTCAGACGGCACTGATGCGTTTGTGCCGGCAGTCATGGAGCACATCGAGCTCGCGGGCATCCATTCAGGTGATTCCGCCTGCGTGATACCGCCGGTGAGCATCCCGCAGAAGCACATTGAAACCATAGATGAATTTACGCGCAAAATAGCACTTGAGCTGCACGTGGTAGGGCTCATAAACATCCAGTACGCGATTGCAAACGATACGGTCTATATCCTTGAGGCAAATCCCCGTGCATCACGCACCGTGCCGCTGGTCTCCAAGGTCTGCAACATTCCCATGGCGCGGCTGGCAACCCAGGTGATGATGGGCAAAAAACTTTCTGACCTCGGGCTGAAGCGCAGGCCCATCCCACACTTTGGCGTGAAAGAGGCGGTATTCCCCTTTAATATGTTCCCCGAAGTTGACCCGCTGCTGGGGCCGGAGATGCGCTCAACCGGTGAAGTCCTGGGCATGGCTGAATCCTTCGGCCTGGCCTTTTACAAGGCCGAGGAAGCTGCCAATCAGCGCCTCCCCGTTGAAGGCACGGTGCTGATTACCGTCAGCGAAGAGGATCGGCCTGCGATCCTTGATGTGGCCCGGCGCTTCCATGACCTTGGCTTCAATATCGTGGCAACAGACGGCACGCAAAATTACCTTGTTCAGAACGGCATCCAGGCAAAGCAGGTTAAAAAACTCCAGGAAGGCCGTCCGAACATTGTTGACGCCATGACCAATAAAGAGATACAGCTCATCATCAACACCCCGGTGGGCAAGCTGAGCAAGCATGATGACTCTTATATCCGCAAGTCGGCAATTAAATTTAAGATTCCCTACATAACAACCATCGCTGCCGCCCTTGCGGCTGCCCGCGGAATTGAAGCATTTAAAAAGGGACGCGGCACGGTAAAATCCCTGCAGCAGTATCATGCGGATATTAAGTGAATTGGTGAGTCGGTCAATCGGTTAATTGGTGAATAGGTGAAGGGGTTAAGAGGTAAAAAGGCGAAGAGGTAAAAAGTTTTAGTTTTTTGGCCTATTAACCTTTTGGCCCTTTAGCCTTTTGACCTTTCAGATAGTCATGGGTCACGAGCTATGCTCACTATAGACAATACGGCTTTAATTATTATTGATGTGCAGGAAAAGCTTTTCCGTGTGATTAACAATAATGAAGCGCTGCTGGAAAATCTGCAGAAGATTATCAGCGGTGCCCGGGTGCTCGGCATTCCCCTGCTGGTTACCGAGCAGAACCCGGCTGGTCTTGGCGCAACTTTACCTGAACTTAAAAACCTTCTTGCGGATATTCAGCCCATAAGCAAGTTCAGCTTCAGCTGCTGCGGGGAAGAGCGCTGCATGGAGGATCTCGCTGACCTTAAGCGCACGCAGCTTCTGCTGGCAGGCATCGAAACCCACATCTGCGTCTATCAGACCGCGCTTGATCTGCTGGAACAGGGCTATGAAGTTGAAGTGCTTGCCGACTGTGTCGGATCACGGACGGTTGAGAACAAAAGCCTGGGGCTGGAGAAGATGAAGCAGGCCGGCGCGCAGATAACCGGCATTGAGATGGCGCTGTTTGAACTGCAGCGGGTTGCAAAAGGGGAAGCGTTTAAAGAAATCAGCAGGCTGGTGAAGTAGCCCTTTGAGATTGCTTCGGGCGGACTTCATCGCCTTCGCAATGACTTAATAAGGGCTTTTCACTCACCACACGTCACTCACCACTCGTCACTTCCCCTTGTCCAGCACCCGGCGCACCACCTCCCCCAGTTTTTTCAGGTTCAGGGGCTTTAACAAAAACTCGCTGATGCCTGCTGCCAGTGCCTTCTCCTGTGAAATCGTCTCATTATATCCGGTATTCATAATAATGGGCATACCAGGCCTTACTGCCATCATCTTCTGCGCCAGCTCATACCCGTCCATTTTCGGCATGGTATAATCGGTAATAACCAGGTCAAACGCATCCGGTCCCTTCTTAAAAATCTCCAGTGCCTCAATACTGCCCTTTGCCCCTGTAACCCGGTAGCCAAGCATCTCAAGCATCTTCTGCCCTACCTCTACAATTATTGCCTCGTCATCTACTAAAAGGATTTGCTCTGTACCCCGTGGCACCGTTTGCTCCACGTGTTCTTTCTCAGCAGCCTTCTTCTCAATTCTCGGCAGCAGTATATGAAAAGTTGTTCCTTTACCCGGCTCACTTTCCACGCTTATGTCTCCCCCGTGGCTTTTTATAATTCCATATACCACGGAAAGCCCCATCCCGGTACCCTCGCCAACTCCCTTGGTGGTGAAGAACGGGTCAAAAATGCGGTTCATAATTTCCGGGGCAATACCCGTGCCGTTATCAATGACTGAAAGCTTTACATAGTCACCCGACATCATATCGTTAGATACATTGATATTCCCGGCCTCTATATTTACGTCATATAAATCTATTCCCAGCACCCCGCCCTTCTCGCGCATGGCATGGAACGCGTTGGTGCACAAATTAAGAAGCACCTGATGCATCTGTATCACACTGCCCATAATCCACGCATCGGATGTGATGTTTTCCCGTATCTCAATTGTTGCCGGCAGTGTTGACCTGAGCATTTTGATGGCTTCCGTGACTGCCCTTTTTATCTCCAGAGGCTCCCGGTCTTCCTCTGCTTTGCGGCTGAAAGCAAGTATCTGTTTCACCAGGTTCCTGGCCCGCTCTGAGGATTTGAGAACCTGCTCCAGGTGCTTGTGCGCGGTTGAGTATTCGGGGAACATCTGCAGCGCCATCTCCGTGTTGCCCATGATGGCAGCGAGGATATTGTTGAAGTCATGGGCAATTCCCCCGGCCAGGGTGCCGATTGATTCCATCTTCTGACTCTGGCTGAGCTGTTCTTCCATCTGGCTCTTTTCAGTAATGTCCCGGGAGATGGTGCTTAACATAAAGCCACAGTCAGTTCGAATAGGAAACGTATATTCCTGAACCATCCGCTCGGTTTTGTCGTGCCGCAGCACGGCATGCTCATGCAATGTATTGAGCCATGGGGACTGTCCAGTCTGTAGGGCTGCGAGGGTCATCTGTTTCAATCTTTCATATGTTTCCGGCGTTTTACTCGCGTCCGGCAAAAAGTCAAACAAAACATCCCATATGGGCCGGCCCATGGCATTTTCCCTTGCAAGCAGGCTTATTTTTTCCGCACCCTGGTTCCATTCAACGACTATTCCCTGTTCATTAATTAAATAGATGCTATCAATTGACTTTTCAATAATACCCCGTAGCTTCGACTCGCTTTCGCGCAGGGCTGCCTCTGCCTGCTTGCGTGCGGTGATGTCGCGGTTTATGACGACAAAGTATTGTTTTCCTGCCAGCCGGAAGGATGCTGTTGAAGCCTCGACGTAAAATTCTCTGCCATCCTTGTGCACACTAACACCGTTATTGACTGCTCCTGATAACACCATTTCGCCGGACGATAACTTATTCCACCACGCTTCATGCCTGTCTCTGAATCGTTCCGGCACCAGAATGCTAATCGGTTTTCCCCGGATTTCTTCTGCGCTATAGCCGTATAACGCTTCACCCTTCTGGTTCCAGTATTTTATCATTTTGCTGTCATCAACAATGAATATGGCATCGTTTGCCTGCTCCATTACGGAGCGGAAGCGTTCCTCGCTTTCCTGCAGAGCCTCCGCCGCCTGCTTGCGGGCGGTGATGTCGCGAACCATAATGAGGTTGGCCGGCCTTCCCTGGTAGATAATAACACCGGCGCTCAATTCAGAGGGTACGGGGCTGCCGTCCCGGCGCTTTAGAACTGTCTCGTAGGTAGCCGGAATGTTCTCCCCGGCCATGCGCCGCTGATAGTTCTCCATCAGTCGCGGCAGTTCATCGGGATGCACGTGGTCGGCGAAAGGTGTGCCGACAATCTGCTCAACAGTGCTGCCGTCAAGCTCGGCCATCTTCTTGTTGGCAAACCTGACGATTGCATCCTGCACAATAATGATGCCGTCGTTAGCACGTTCCACCAGGATGCGGTACTTCTCTTCGCTTTCCCGCAGCGCCTCATCAGCCTGCCTGCGCTCGGTGATGTCAATGAAGCTCTCAAGCAGAAGTGTGCGTCCGCGTAATATTGCTTGATTAACGCTCTTCAGGATTAATATGCGTTCACCGTTTGCTTTTATCAGTACTCGCTCTGAAAAGTTGATTTCCTGTTGAAGATCAGTAATGGGACATTTACCGATTTCTGCAGGGCAGATGAATGTATGACATATCTTATTGATCACCTGCCCCTTATGAGCGCCGATCAGATTTAGCGCATGGGCGTTGGCGTCGACAATCATGTGGGTTTCGGGGTCAACCAGGATGATGCCTGACTGCGTGTTATCCATGATCTCTCTTAAATCATTCTTGCTCTCCTCAAGCTCTTGTTGTAGTCTCCGCAGTTCTTCGTTCTGCATTTCACGCTCAACCTGGTGCACCGTTGGCTCCTGATTCATCATAAGTTTTTTGTGCCGGGGCTGTTTCAGCGATGGAGTTATTTTGGATGAGATTTTTCTTGGGTGAGATTTTTTGCCCGTTGGCATCGTATCAGCCTTTCTCTATGCAGTGCGGTTGCATGCTGCTCTCACTTTCCCCTGGGCGTTAGTTCAAGCAGTGTCGGCTGAGCAGCGGATCATGAGACCTGCGGCAGATGAATCATGAGACTACGGAGAAAATGTGAAACCGGTCCTTTAATTATAGTACTTTATACTTTTTACTATGTAATAACAATTTAATAATATCGCCTTTTTATTACTTTCTCTTTCTGCGCGCATAGCTAACTGCCGCAATCAGGCGGTCCGTTTCAATCACATCAACCCCGCGCCAGTCAAGGACTGCATATCCCAGCCTGCCCCAGGAATCAAGAGACCCGGAAGCGTCCAGGTACACCCGTGCTCCTGCAGCGTTGATCGCCGCAACAATCTCAGGAGTCAGAAAGGACAAATCAACCTGCACAGCCATGGGATGGAGCTCATCAAGATAGCGGTACACCTCATCTGAGCTGTGAGCGCGGGCCTGCAGCTTTATGTCCGGGCTGGCGGCACGGAACCGATAGCCGCTGTCCATGCTCTTGGTAAGCATATACGCCTGGTCAAGCATATCCTGCTCTTCCACTTCCGCGGCAATTTTTTCCAGCTGGTCGGTCTTCACATCCACATCTATAGGGATGCGGTTTTTAAGAAAGGCCAGCGCCTCCTTAAACGTCGGGACTTTTTGCGGCGGGATGCACGGGTAATGAGAACGGATGCTGAGCGCCTTGATCTCTGCCAGAGTCATTTCATCAACCCTCCCGTGGCCGTCCGTGGTCCGGTCGACTGTTCCATCATGGATGACGACCAGAAAACCGTCCGCGGTATCGCGCACATCAAGCTCTATGACATCTGCTCCAAGCTCAATGGCGCGCTCAAAAGCCGCCAGGGTATTCTCCGGCGCAAAGGACTCTGTGCCCCGGTGCCCGACGATGAGAAGGTCCGCGCAGGAGGGATTGTCAAAACATGCGGAGAGGGTTGGATAGAGTGCGTGCGAGGTCAGCGTGCCGATGGAAAATGATTGCGCTAAAGGATGAAGAGAGCGGTTGAGATTACCCGCTGCACAGGCTCCCGCGGTGCAAAGGGTGAGGAAACAGCAGAAGAGCGCTGCGATGCGCGTTCTTATAAGGGCCATGGGAGCACGAGTGTTACTGCCTTTTCGATTTACATCCCCTCTTCATCATTATTTTTGAAGAGATTTAGCGATCAGGGAAGCTTTATGGCACACAGCTTCCAGTGAATAAGCCGACTCCGCTTAAATACCAGGGCAATGGGCTCTTCTCCGGAACCCTTCTTTTTAACCTCAACAACAAATCTATTCAGACTCTCGTAATACATCAGGGTTTCGGGGCGGGCAGCAGAACGGCTAGACTGTTTATCGCCGGCATGTTCTGATTTCTTTTCCCCACGGCGCTCTTTTTTTATGAGGGACGGCAGATTTCCCTTCATCATCATGCTGATTGTTTCAGGCGTAACAAAAGCATCAACAAGGGGATTGATAAAAGCTGAAGCAATTGCAGCACCTATGCCCGCAAATTTATCTCCGTCTTTTTTTTCAGTTACTTCAATTTTAGCTTTAAAGTTTTCTTTCAGGCTTTTCTTGATCGCGGGAAAGTCAATATACTCAGACAGTGCTGCCGCGTCCCTGTTTTCGGCTGCCATGCGTATGCTGCGGTATGTCAGATACGGCGTGCAATAAAATGCAATACCGGCAAGCACAATAAGTATGCTGACCAGGGCGATTGTTATCTTTCTAATCATGCTGCCTTTCCTGCCATATAATCGAGCATAAAAAAAGACGTATATGTTTAGCTTTGTGCCCGGGCCTGCTCGCCCGCCGTAGTCCCGCACTACGGGACGAAGGCGGGCTGCCTCTGTGCCTATTTTTCCAGCACCGCCATCACGGAGAGCCCGATGGGAGCCTCACCCTGCTTATCATCAAGGGCAAGAACCACTTCCTGGAACTTGGTGTCAAACCGCTCCTGGGAGTCCTCGGTCCTGAAATCGCGGCGGCCGACATAGGGGAGGGCAAACAGTATTTTCCCTGGGCCGATCAGCTTGCTGGTCTCGGAATTATAGACCTTGTACTGCGCGCCGGGCTTCACCCGGTCCAGCCAGTATGATTCCACGAACAGCCGCACCCACAGATCTTTTGCCCCGAGGATAATGCGCGTGTTGTCCCCGGCTGCAAGCGTCTCACCGAGCCGCACGTCAAACTTATAGACCATGCCGTCGATAGGGGATTTCAGCTGCAGCTCTTCAAGCTGGGCCTTAGCGAGCTGGGCTTCGCGCTCTGCCACGGCGATGCTGTTTGCATCGAGCTCTGATTTAAGCCGGGACTGGGTGTAGGAGAATTCCGAATCGGTCTTCTGCACATACAGGTTCTTTTTTCGCTTGAAATCGTCCTGGGTTATTTCAAGCGTCTTTCTGGCTGATTCAATTTTAGAAAGGGTAAGATTCACCTGTGCGGTCTCAACCTCTGATTCAAGCGAGCAGAGCGCCTGGCCTTTCTTAACCATGTCACCCTCTTTTACATAGATAGCAATCACCCGCTTGGTCATGGGCGGGCTCACATATACCTCGCGGCCGGCAGGTTCAATTTTTCCGTAAACCCGCGCCGGCGTCTCGGGCAGCACCGGCGGCTTTGCGACCTGCGGCGGCTTTGAAGACTTGATAAAGCTGGTGAACATGAAATTGATTAAGGCTCCGACAACGATAAGGCCAATAACCCATTTAATAATCCTCATTACTGCTGTCCTCCTTCTGTGCTGTTCCTGGAATCATAGGTTATGCCGCCGTCCTCAAGCTTGATGAGCCGGTCTGCATAGGGAAATACCCGGGGGTCGTGCGTGACCATAACCACTCCCCGGCTGCTGTCTTTTGACAGGCGCTTGAGCGTATCAAGCACTATGGTGCTGCTTTCAGAATCAAGCGCTGATGTCGGCTCATCACAGAGAAGCACCTTCGGGTCATTGATCAGAGAGCGGCCTATTGCAACGCGCTGCTTCTGCCCGGTTGAGAGCTTCTGCGCTTTAACGTGGGAATACTGTTTCAGCCCGAAACCTTCAAGCAGCGAAAGCGCCTTTTCCCGTAATGCTGATGAAATGGAGCCTCCCTGCACCCCTGCCGCGATGAGCAGGTTCTCGACAACTGATAATGCCGGGATGAGCTCGGCCTGCTGGAAAACAAACCCGAAATTACGCATGCGCAGGTTGGCAAGCTCGGTGTCTGAATAGGCGGCTACTTTTTTATCGCCGATATAAATAGTTCCCTCTGAAGGCTGCAGCACCAGCCCGATGATGGTCATAAGCGTGGTTTTGCCGCTCCCCGACGGCCCGGCAATTACGGTGAATTCAGCGGGGTATATTTCAAGGTCGGTTTTTTTCAGAACCCGCCGCAATTCCTTGCCGTCATAAAAATCCCGGGCAATGCCTTCAAGTTTGAGTATTGATTGGGCCATAGTATTTATCTGAAACTGAGGGTTCCAGGGGCCCAGGGTTCAAGTGGTCGAGTGAAAAGTTATCAATCACTTGAACCCACGAACCCTTGAATCCTTGAACCCTATTTGCGAGTTAATGTCTGCTGCATAAGTTTATATGCAAGCGTTTCTAGCGAAGTCTATAGCCTAGCGAAAGACGGTGGCCGGTTCTATCTTGATTGCCCGGCGCATCGCGAGTATTGAACCGAGCAGCGCCATGATGAGGGTAAACCCTGCGTGATAAAATAGAATCCATGTGGGCATGTAGCTTGGCAGCACGGAATCGAGCGTTCCCGCAAGAAACAGGGCCAGGAACAGAAACCCGATAAAAATGCCGATCACCGCAATGATGAGCGACTGGGACGCAACCACAATTAATATATCAATCTTCCGCGCTCCCAGCGCCCGCAGCACTGCGAACTCCTTGGTGCGGTTCAGGACGCTGGTGTACATGGTGAGCATGATAATAATAATCCCAACCAGGGCGCCGATCAGCGTCGAGAAGCCGAAGCTGCCGCCGATGCCCGTATTCTTTATGTAATACGCGCGCGTGCGCCGGGAAAGCTCCGCCGTAGTGAGCACCTCATTGCGGGGAAGCATTTTTTGCAGCACGTCGATCATTGCGCTGATGTCCGTGTCTGGCTTCACTTTGATGATGATGGCCTTGCAGCGGCCCGCAGGTGTTTTCAGAATCTCTTTGGCCTTGACGATATTAGTGAATACAAGCGTTCCGGCGAACCCGCGGATGCTCTGGGTAATGCCGAGCACCTTGGTGCGGATGTCACCTATTTCATAATAATTATTCATCTGCGGGCCGCCCAGCACTGAGAGATCCAGCCGGTCAAGGGTTATGCCGTCGTAATCAAAGAGCGCGTCCTGCGCCCCCTGATAAAAACGCCACGGCCCGCACGCCTGGCGCGGGTTGCGCAGCCCCACCACCTGCACCGGCTGATACTGGCCTTCCCTGGTTCTGAAGGAGGCGCTGCCGAAAACCAGCGGCTCTACCCATTCGATTTCCGGCAGGCCGCTGATGCGGTCAACATAGCGGACCGGCATGAACCCGGCGCCGTTTATGTTTTGAATATTCTGCGTGCACACCCAGATGTCAGCGCCGCTGTGATCAACAAGCACCGACATGTAATTGAAAAGGCCGAACAGCACCGAGAGCTGCTGGCCGACCAGGAAAACAATAGCCACTACGCCAAGCACTGACCCGGCGGTTGTTGAGCGGTCGTGCAGTAACATTTTAAGAGCTGCAAGACTACGCATGGGGCACCACCGCTTTAAGCAGCGCTGCATGTCCTGCATCAAAGCCGCTCACTATTCCCTCAACCAGCGGCTCAAAGGCGCTGCGGCTAAGCTGCACTGCCCGGCCCTCGAGAAATATTTTTACCTGGGGCGCTGATGCGCGGATCTGCCCGATCAGTTTTTTTGCGGCAGGGAGCCGGGATATGGAGGCTGCTGACAGCACCACCACCTGGGGCTTGCCGGTGTCAATCGCGTGGAGAATGTCCTCGGCAGAAAAGCCGTGGCCGATATAGGATATTGACCAGCCTTTTATTTCGAGAAAATTGGCAAATACTTCGCTGCCCAGCACGTCTTCCTCATCGGGCACGCAGGCCACCAGCGCCTTGAACGGATAGTTGCGCTCGCCGAAGATGCTGTCCATCACCCGGAAAATAATATAGCGGCAGATGTCGCTCGCCACGTACACATCCGCGGCGCTGGCCCGGTTTTTCCGCCACAAGTGGCGCATGCGGGTGAGCGCCGGCAGCAACACCTGCGTGTATGCCTGCTCGATGGTTGCGCCCTCACGGATATGCGCTATGATGAATTCGGCGGCGAATTTGCGGTTTTTGCGCAGCAGTTGCTCAACAAATTGACCGGCCTTTTCATCAAGAGCGTGCTCCTGTGCCTCGAGCTGCGCGTACACCATGGGCAGATAGCGGTGCAGGCAGTCAAGCGGCTGCACCAGCTCCGCCGACTCAGGCCGCCTGATCATGGAGTTAATGCCCAGAATCCAGGCTTTCAAGTCCGGCTCAAGGAACGCTCGTATGAGCCCCCTGCTCTCCTGCTCTGCCAAGAGCCATGAGAATTCATCAGCGAAATGTTCAAACAGGCTGAACTCATAAATGCCGGAGAGCAGTACCCCGAACTTCCGGTTGAAATCTTCAACCAGGCCGGTTTTTTTACAGCACGCATCCTCGCAGAGGAATTTGTTTTCGAGCTGAAACTTCTCATTAACAAAGACCAGCAGCTTCGGCAGGCTCTGGATAAAAAACTCAAGAGCAGCGCTGCTGACCGGTTTGAAATGATGAGCATTGGGATTGGCTGGCGGTGATGTGTTTGCTTCAGGCATATGATGAAACGCAGACATTATAATTATTATCAAGACCGGGGATTGCTTCGTCCGCCGCAGCGGACTCGCAATGACCTCTCCGTGCTGTCATTGCGAGGAGTCCCGATGAATCGGGACGACGCGGCAATCGCTAATTCCCCGTATCATTGCAGACAGACATGATCATAAATTAGAAATAACTATAACATGCCGTCATCATTCTGCAACATCTTAAAAACAGGGTTCCCCGGGCTGCCCTCAGGGGCACGGGTATGCGGTATAAGTTTTTTGTTCTGCATCACATCCGGGCTATGTATTCTTTTTCCGCTCATCTGTTGCCTACTGCCTATTGCCTTTTCACTGTTCACTTTTCACTGTTTTTATCCGTCCAGAAACATAAGCTCGCCAAGCCGTATTCCCCGCTCCGGGGTGTTGAGATTCGGAATATCCGCCAGTATCTTCGGCGACGCCTTGGCAAAGTTCCCCAGGAACGCTGCTCGTATTTTCTTTCCTTCCTCAATAATCGCCGGGTCTTTCAGCAGCGGGTAGCTGCCGCGGTTGTCGAGGAAACTCTTATAAAGATCTCCATAGGCAAACCACCATGCAAGAGTTTTATCTCGATACGAGATATCGAAATTACCGGACAGCATTCCTCCCGAGGTGGCGCCTTCAGGCAGGTTCGGAGTTATTACTCCCGGAGCCACATCAGGAAGGTTCTTGTATTTTGTATGGAGTGCCTGCACCGGCACGCAGAAGGTTTCCTTGTAGCGCGGGTCGCGCGATACCGGAAACAGGTCGATATTGAGATGGTCGTATTTGTCGTAATGCATGGAGGCTTCCAGGGCAAGTATCGGCAGCGGCAGGTCATCGGCAGTTAGAAAAGACCCGACGACCAGCTCGTCTTCATCAAGTTTTGTTTTATCGTCCTTGTTCCAGACCAGGCCGAAATCAAGCACCATGAAGGCTGCCTTCTTCAAAGGGAACTCCCCGTTACCCTTGCTCCGGTAAATTCTGAACCACAGTTTCTCTTTTCCCTTCTCGGCAAAGGGAATGTCCTCCCGCTCCATCTGCTGCAGGTACGGAGAAAAATCTTTTTCAAGTTTTGCCAGAATATCATGCGCGCTCATCATATCAGGGGCCCTCCCGCCAAAATGTTTTAAATACGTAACCATAGTGGTTTTCTCTGCAAGCTCTGCGATTCTATAATTTCTCTTCTACAATACTGCACGATAAAAATCTATACGCTTTTTACGTTTATAGAGAACCTCTAATAATTCCTAATCTGTCACCCCCGCTTTCACGGAAATGACATTTTTAGAGGTGGTCTTACATAAATGTCAGATTAAAATATCACCGGGGCATACGATTTTACATAAATATATATTGTTTTAAAAAAATAAAAAAACAGTACTGAAAATCAGCTTAATGAATCCTCTTCCGATACCCGAAATTAATTAAAAACCAATTGCAGTTTCTCCAGGCCGCTCTTGACAGCACATCAGGACAAAACCCTGCAAACATAACGACAGCAAAGAGGATAACCATATGAAACAGAATATAAAAGCTTTCTCCATTATGAGCATACTGATCGCGCTCGGACTCCTGCTTATTTATTCCGCATCACATCTGCTCCTGCTGCGCGGATTTCTCACTATTGAAAATGAGGCCATGAAGCAGGACGTCAAACGCGCCCAGGACGCCATAGCTGACGACATTGGTAAAGTTGACTATATAGCGCATGACCGGGCATTGCGGGATGATAGCTATACTTTCATTCAAGATCGCAACGAGGCCTATATTAAAAACAATCTTTCTGCCGAATGCCTCATAAGACTCAAGCTCAACTTTATATTATATATCAATACTGCAGGTGAAATCATATATCAGGGGGCCGTTGACGTTAAGCAAGCGAAATCAATTCCGGTTCCTGATGATTTGCTGAAACAACTTTCTACCGACACTTTGTTTGTCAAGCACGCTGACGGCAACAGCAGCATCAAGGGTCTCGCACTTTTCCGTAACCAGCCACTTATCATTGCGTCACGGCCAATACGTACCAGTGAAGGAAAGGGGCCGATACGCGGAACACTCATTATGGGGCGCTACCTTGATGCGCAGGAGATTCAACAACTGGCTGCAGCAACTCACCTGCAATTCAGCCTGCATACAATTGACAGCGGGCTGCTTCCTGACGTAAAGGCGGCGCAGGCCGCCCTGCTAAAGGAAAGTTCAGTTTTGGTTAAACCGCTGGATAAAAAATCCATTGCCGGATATGCCATGCTGAATAATGTTTATGGCAAACCTGCCGTAATAGTCCGAGTGGATGGCCCCCGGAAAATCTACCTCCAGGGCAGAACTACGATCAACACCTTCATGGCTTTTTTGATGCTTATCGGCATTCTATTCTGGGCCATTGCCCAATGGCTGCTAAGTAAATTACTTCAGTCCCGTCAGGAGTTGCAGGATAGTGCGGAACGCTACCGCTCGCTTATTGAAACAGCAAATGATGCCATCATCTGTATTGACCCCAGCGGAACTATCGTTTCCTGGAACAGCTATGCGGAAATTATTTTTGGTTACGCGGCTGAAGAAATAATCGGCAAATCGTGCACCACGATCCTCCCGGATCGATTGCGTAACGCGAACATGCAGTTTCTTAAAAAAGTGTTTGCAGCAGGAAAGACAGCTATCCCGGTAAAACTGCCTGACGGAATCTGCCGGCGAAAAGACGGCACCGAATTTATCGTAAGCCAGTCATTTTCTCTCTGGAAAACAAAGGACGGTGTTTTAGCCACCCTTATCCTGCGCGATATCACGGAGCGCAAAAATACGGAGAAGTACCTTGAAGCGGAAGTCACTAAGCGCACTTCCGAGCTCATGCAGATGAACAGGGAGCTCGAGGCCACCGTCAGCGAGTTGCATAAGGCCAAGGAGGCTGCCGAATCTGCAAGCCATGCCAAATCAGAATTTCTCGCGCGCATGAGCCACGAGATACGCACACCCATGAACGGTGTTTTGGGCATGACAGAGCTGCTGTTAAAAACCTCTCTCGATGATCGGCAGCGCAAGTTTGCCGAGACCGTGCACTACTCGGGTGAAACACTTCTCTGTATCCTGAACGATATTCTGGATTTCTCCAAGATTGAAGCGGGCAAGCTGACCCTGGAAAACATCCGCTTTAACCTGCGTGAAACCATTGAGGAATCACTGGAGCTGCTTGCCGAACGCGCCCACAGCAAAGGCCTGGAACTTGTCTGCTGCATCCCCCCTGACCTGACCACTGCCCTGTATGGCGATCCGGTGCGCCTGCGCCAGATATTTATCAACCTCATCGGCAATGCCATAAAATTTACCGATGCCGGCGAGATCACGGTCATTGCAGATGCACTGAAAATAGAAGCAGACAACGTGCAGCTGCGTTTTGCAGTGCGTGACACGGGGATCGGTATCGCTCCCGACGTTCAGGCAGCTATCTTTGACTCCTTTTCCCAGGCAGACGGTTCAACCACCCGGCGCTTTGGCGGCACCGGCCTCGGGCTGGCCATTGTCAAGCAGCTTGTCGAGCTTATGGATGGAAGCTGCGGCGTAGAAAGCGAGCCGGGCAAGGGCTCAACATTCTGGGTTACCGCATACTTTAAAAAACAGCCGGCGCTGCATCAAAGCCTGCCTGATCAAAAGACGGTGCTGAGCGGCCTGCGCCTGCTCATTGTTGATGATAATGCGACCAACCGGACCATCCTCCATGACCAGATCATATCCTGGGGCATGCACAATGGCAGTGCTGAAAACGGACCGCAGGCGCTGGCTATGCTTCGCGCTGCTGTTGACGCCGGCAAACCCTACGACATAGCCATCCTTGACATGCACATGCCGGGAATGGACGGCCTGGAACTGGCCCGGACAATTAAATCTGACCCGGCACTATCATCGGTCCGGCTGGTGATGCTCAGCTCTGTAGGTCAGTACGTTGGTAATAGAGACATCCGCGCTGCCGGCATCGAGCATATTTTGTGCAAGCCGGTGCGCCAGTCCCACCTGTATAACTGTCTCGTGACCTTGATGGAAAACGCTCTCAAGGCTGCGTCTTCACATCATGCTCAGGCAGCTGCCGGTGAGCTGGATCATGAGCAGTTCAGTGCCCGGGTGCTGGTTGCTGAAGACAACCCGGTCAATCAGGCGGTAACCGTGGGCATGCTTGAGCACCTCGGCTGTCAGGCTGATGTTGCTGAAAACGGGCAGGCAGTTATTACGGCGCTGGAGCAGCAGCCCTATGATCTGATTCTCATGGACTGTCAGATGCCGCAGATGGACGGGTTTGAGGCGACAAGGATGATCCGGGAGCAGGAACAGCGTGATGGGAGCAACAATGGCAGCGGGAAGGCGACACGCATACGGATACCGATCATCGCACTGACGGCCAATG
>Ga0209777_10003290_pt1 | contig 20193 bp, 19 predicted proteins | sample FrelakmetHBP12HB_FD_187147 | JGI IMG/M metagenome (GOLD analysis project Ga0209777, IMG submission 187147) | Freshwater lake sediment microbial communities from the University of Notre Dame, USA, for methane emissions studies -HBP12 HB (SPAdes)... | ecosystem: Environmental > Aquatic >...
TGGCACTCGATCAGCTGGGATAAATGCAGCATCCGTCGCGTTGGCCGACGCGGGGGTGCCGATGCGTGGTCTTATATCCTCGTGCGCTGTGGGCAAAGTAGATGACACCGTCGTGCTCGATCTCGTGAAGGAGGAGGACAATTACGGTCAAGCAGATATGCCAATCGCTATGGACGTACGAACAGGGGAAGTTACACTGCTCCAAATGGATGGTCATCTAACACTAGACGAGTTTGAGCAAGCGTTAGAACTTGGGAAGATCGGTTGCGCGAGCATAGCTGAAATGCAGAGAGAGGCCCTAATTCAGAAATATCAAGGAGAAGAACATGAATGAGGTCATTGCTGAGATAAGAAAAGATTACATATACGGGCTTGCCAAGCGAAGTGAGAGAGCAGACGGACGGGCGCTCGATGAGTATCGTCCAATACAGGTCGAGGTTGGATTAATAGGCAAAGCTGAAGGGTCGGCGAGAGTAAGGATAGGCAACACGCAGGTTCTGGTTGGCGTAAAGCTACAGCCTGGAGAGCCTTTTGCCGACGCTCCTGATACCGGCGTGATAATAACCAACGTTGAGCTCGTGCCGCTAGCCTCTCCGTCCTTTGAACCAGGTCCGCCCAATGAAAATGCGATAGAGCTTGCGCGTGTGGTAGATCGCGGCGTTCGTGAATCGGGCGCCATTGACTTGTCTCAACTAACCTTGCCTGATGGTAAGGTATGGCTCATTTTCATCGACGTGCATGTTCTAGACCACGAGGGAAATCTTATAGACGCCGCTGCCTTGGGCGCACTCGCGGCTCTCGTAAACGCAAAAATGCCGTTAGAGCGATACGGCTATGGGCCTGACGCAGCGCTTCCAATCAAAGAATCTCCGATCGCCGTGACCGCTGTTGACCTGGATGGTGAGATCATGCTCGATCCGTCATTAGATGAAGATACTATCGCGTCCTCAAGAATCACTGTCATCTCCGGCGAGCAAGGTACTTTAGCCGGAATGCAAAAGAGCGGGACCGGCACTCTTTCTACCGAAGAGATCTTACGTATCGTGAAGCTCGCGAGCAGTAAAGCGATGCAGATCAGAGAAGATGTTTTTGGTGGTTCCACGGATGGTTAAGAAGAGTGCGCACAAGAAGGGAAGAAAGACTCGTTCAGCGGGCCGCTTCGGCCCACGATATGGTCGCAAGATCCGCAAGCGAATTGCCGATGTTGAATCGACGATGAACCAGGCACACAAGTGCCCAGCGTGCGAACGGAAGGCGGTGTCACGAAAAGGGACCGGTATATGGACGTGCGCAAAATGCCACACGACGTTTGCCGGCGGTGCGTACATACCCGAAACCTCAGTGGGAAAGACCGTTGCACGTTCTATTCGTCGCGCGAGCGAAGAACAAGAATAGCTTTGACAAGATTCATAAGGTGATCTATACGGTTTACAAATGTATTCGCTGTAAGCGCGAGGTCGAAATAGAATCTGAGTACGGCGGAATCAGATGTCCCTATTGCGGCCATCGCATATTAATAAAGGAGCGGCCCACGATTATCAAAAAGGTGAAGGTGCTTTAGGAAAAGTGCCCGTGTGGCCCCGCAACAGATCATCGCACGTAGGAAATGAGCGGCACTATGAATAACGCACCGAATCACAAAGCACTGAGTTCAACGTATCTCATAGATGCCCGCAATGTTGTATATCTGTACCGATCGATCTCTCCCGAGCTAGAGACCATTGCCATAGCCGGAGCGCGATCGTCAGTCAGAATCTACAAGACGGAGAAGAAGTTAGTCATCAACATCAAGGCCTCCGATATAACCTCGTGCCGGGCCGCAACTAACTCTTGGCTCAGATTAACGCTCATTGCAACTGATGTTGATGAACTCGTTGCCGAAACATTAGAGAAGTGTACTCAACAATTTCGTTTTGCATCGATTGACGAAGATACTTAGAGGAGAATACTTAAATGAGTGCCGAATTACCACCGCAAATACAAAATCAAGTGGCGCAGCTGCAGCAACTTCAACAGCAAGCACAAGCGCTTGCTGTTCAAAGAAGTCAGCTTGAGCTCGCGTTGAATGAGGCTAAACAAACCCTAACTGAGCTCGATAAGCTCGACGAAAAAGCAGTTATCTTCAAGACCGTTGGAACGATCCTCGTTCGCTCGAACAAGGATCCGGTTAGCGTTGAGCTAAAGGAAAAAAAAGAGACATACGAAGTGCGTTTGAAGAGCCTTGAAAGACAGGAAGAGCGCGTTCAAACGCGTTTCCAGCAATTACAACAGCAGCTTCAAAAAGCGCTCGGCGGTGGAACCGCACCACAGGGTGCGTGATCCATTCTTTTCTTTTGGGGGGGTTTCACCTTACGTCGGCTTTGAGAAAACTTCTTCCCCTTCTTTTGGCATAAACCTGTTTCTGCTAACGATTCCCGTAGCAGCCGTCTCGTTCAATATCACGACGACGTCGGCGAGATTCTTCAATGCAGTTGAAAATCCAGGCTCTGCTCCGAAGATTATGGTCTCTTTGCCATGCTCCATCGCTTTCGACAGGACCGGCTTAAAATCAGCATCCCGGGTAACTATCGCGATAATATCGATATTAGGGTTGAATATAAGCTCAGTAGCTTCAACTGCAAGTCGAACATCTACATCGCTTGAGCTGACTACTGGTTCAAATCCTTGGTTCTCAATTGCTTCCACAAGTTTCTCAGACGCATATTGATTAAGGTAGACCCTGCCTACTTTGATGTCACCAAATTCCTTCAAGGTGTTTCGTATTTCCTCAAGGTCAATTTGAAATTCCTTGCGCAGCATATTGGGCCCATCAACTAGCAGTCCAATACCCTTGCGGGCTCTTTCTCTCCTGCTGATTATCGTCCGAATCTTGTATATATCTTTTATATGTGGGATAGAAGGCATAAGGACAAAAACTCCTACTAAGACAATGATCGTACTATAATTATATTAGTTTAGAGCGGCGTATTATATATCTTTTTCTTTATAGGTGCAAAATGACCGTTCTAAACAAGATTAAAAGCACTACAAGTGTTTTTCATAATTATAGAGGCTGTATCTTCAAAGGTCATATCCCATATCCGCGATATGGCAACGACTGCATCTCCGACCAATGCAGGTTCGTTCCGACCATGATGCGCTGCCTGATATGGGCTATCGGTTTCCACCAAGATTGCTTCTCGCGGAGCGCCATCCACGAGCTTTTGGTGGTGTTTCGATGTACAAACCCTAGTTGGAATTGAAATATAGTGTCCACAGTCAATTATAGCTTTAAGCAACTCGGCGTCGCCACCGTAGCAGTGATATACTGCTTGGCCAACCCGGTGTGCGATCTCAAAAACACGTTCTTCGGCATTACGACTATGAATGACAAGCGGCAAGTTGAACTCTTCACTTAGTCGAATAAATATGCGAAACGTATTCTCTTGCGCTGCTCGTTGATGTTGCTCCGTAACATGATAAAAGTCTAATCCCACTTCACCAATCGCTATTGCTGAATCCGCGTTTTTTCGAATGAATTCTTCGACGTGTTTTTTTTCGTCTAAATTTAACGGGCTTAACCCATATGCTGCGTAAATGTTCTCATGCTGAAGCAAGTCTTTGGTTATGTGGTTCGAGCTGAGGCTTATACCCGAATTAATAAGAGCGATTCTTGCATCAAACGCTCTGTTAATGACCGATTGACGATCTAAGTCAAACGCAGGCATATCGATGTGGCAGTGGGTGTCTAAAAGATGCCATCGCAAACTACGCACCGTCTCTTGCCTTAAGTCGGTTTATTGCGCTGATCATTGCTTCAACTGATGCAATAACAATATCACCTCGGGCTGCCCGAGCCGTTACGAAGTTACCTTGCGAGTCTTCAACACCAACGACGACGTCAGCAAGCGAATCGCTTCCCCCACTGATAGAGTCGATCCTAAAAGTCCGTAATTGCACGTCAGCCCCTCCAAGGATGTCTTGTACTGCATTGATAGCTGCGTCGACAGGACCAATGCCGACTCGAGCACCGATTTTAGTTTTCCCTTCCACAATTGCTCTCACGGTAGCAGTTGGCGTAACGCGATTGCCAGTCATAACCGATAGCTCTTCAAGGAAGATTGTGGGTTTTAACACCTCACTTGTGACGGCTTCTGTGATAGCATACAAGTCTACGTCCGTAACTCGTCGACCTTTGTCGCCAAGTTCCTTAACGCGACCCATTATTCGAATTAGCTCTTCTTCGCTAACGTCAAAGTGGGCATCTTTAAGCATCTGGCGCACCGCATGCTTACCAGCGTGCTTACCAGCTACGAGTCTACGGCGTTGTCCTACCATTTCTGGCGTCATGATTCCAGGTTCAAACGTATCCGTGCGTTCTAGTACCCCACGCGAATGAATTCCGGATTCGTGCGAGAATGCGTTATCCCCAACAATTGGCGTCGTAGGGGGCATATTTATTCTCGTTAATCGTTCGACCAGTCGAGAGGTCTCGAGAAGGTACTTCGAATTAATGTTCAACTTCGCTCCAAAAATACTTGACAAGCTCATTGCCGTTTGGGCGAGGTCTGCGTTCCCTGCCCGCTCACCAATGCCATTAATCGCTACTTGGACTTGATTAGCGCCTGCTTCGACTGCCGACAAGCTGTTCGCCACTGCCAATCCGAAATCATTGTGACAATGCACGTCGATGGGGACTTTCACGACTTTCCTGATCTCCTTAATAAAGTCAAACATCTGCGAGGGGGCCATTATTCCCACCGTGTCAGGTATGTTGATGATATCGGCTCCTGCAGATTCTACCCCCCTACAGATGTGTCGGAGGAACTTCATTTCAGTCCTCGTTGCATCCATTGGAGAAAAGAGGCACTTCGTTCCGTGATCTCGTACGTATTCAACTGCGTCAACTGACAGATCGTAGACCTCCTGTCTCGTCTTTTTCATTGAATATTCGAGCTGCACGTCTGACGTTGAGGCGAAAACGTGAATAAGTTCAACGCCAGCATCCAAGCACGCATCAATATCCGGTTTTACAACGCGCGCGAGACCGCACACAGTTGCCCGCAGACCTGCATCGACAATGCTCTTCACCGCGTTGTATTCCCCTTTTGAGGAAATAGGAAACCCCGCTTCTACGACGTCAACGCCTAGCTTGTCTAGGGCTTTAGCGATAGTAAGCTTCTGTTCGTCAGTGAGCGAGACGTTCGGCGTTTGCTCTCCGTCTCGCAATGTTGTGTCAAAAAAAGTGATAATTTCTTTATTCATTATCGAACTGATGTAGCAGTCTGTCTATCAAATATACGTGTCTTACGACAATTATAGTGAAGCTATATAAAAACACTTTCTTTGGGAGGAACGCGCATTTTAAATTTTTCAGCTTGCTTATCCTTAGTTTGGAAGCAACACTACTTTAATGCCAGTTCTATTAAGCAAAGCGTTTTTGGATCCAGCTGATTAAACGTACGTTTTCTATGAAAATCACGTCAATGCCTACCGTAAGAACTCCAACTAGAAAAATCGCATCAAAAACGCCGGCGCCACCGATTGATGCAAAAGCGAATCCACTCGGACGATAAGTTAGAATATTAGCTATGCGAGAGATATCAGCGCCGAGTAGCACGCCCAGTGAACCCGATACGTAGGCAATAGGACCAACGCTGCTCCATTGCCTTTTCGAAAGTGCTATGCCAACAACACTTGCTGCGATAGCGATAGCGTAGATATTCCAGATGATAACGCCTTCTCCCGCCACGAACTGAGAGCTGAGGTAAGAAAGTACGGCAATTAACGTTATTCCAACGAGGCTTGCTCGAATAGGGCTCCGGTGATCTAGAACCATCTTGAGCGAAATGAAAAATGGTATCAGGAAACCGGCCAAATCGAACCCAATAGCAAGATCGTTTCTGGGTCCAACGATAAAAAACTGATGGAATAGCAAAACACCACGCGGTACATAAATGATGCCCAAACCCAGTGAACCACGAAAATACAGCAATATCGAAGGTAATGAAGTAAGAAGAAGAAGCGTTGAACCGACAAAGATCAAAAGTGCTTCTGACCGTCTGAAGCCAACTGTCTCGAACCCAACTACGAGCAGCAAGAGAATAAGAAGAGCAAGGAACAAGAAGATGATCGATTCAATAAGCATGGTTCGTCAGTGTAAATCTGATTTTGAAGCGTGGCTGGCGAGACGTTCCTATATCACAAAATAGTATTTAAGTGCCTGTTAACTTCATGCTACTAGGCTTTTTTCCACTAAGAATCCCGTATCCCAAACCACTTCATCTCGGACAAACTCCAGAAGCCACAGAATTACTGCAGAGAGGCGACATTTATCGTCGCGTACTCAAAACCCTCTTGATTAACTCTCTGAAGATCACGCTCGCCTTTTCCACCTCACGAAGGTCTACCCATTCATCTGTGGTGTGCGCTTGGGCGATGTCGCCTGGCCCAAAGACGACAGTGGGTATTCCCGCCTCGTTAAAACGCGAAGCGTCCGTACTCGCGTCCATCGTCAGCACCTGCGGGTCTTGCCCGCTACAGCGTATAGACTCGTCTAAAAGCGTGATAATTTCGTGAGTTGGTAAATAAAATGGCCGCGAGAAGTTTTTCGGATCATCTGCGAATTCAATTCTCGCTTCGGGTAGTTCCACTCTGAGCATCTCTAGAACACTAGATGCATCGTGAGGTGGTACATAGCGATAGTCAATATCTATTCGGCATCGATCGGGAATTATGTTAGGTGCATCGCCAGCAGAAATTGCGCTAACAGTGATTGTTTCGTTGCCAAGAACGGGATGTTGCTTAAGTGGGATTTGGCCGATTTGGAGCACAAGCTTTGCCATCTCAACAATAGCATTCTTGCCGAGCTCTGGCTTGCTGGCGTGCGCTGATTTACCGATGGTTTCGATATGAAAGGTCAGCCGCCCTTTGTGTCCGTTGACTATCTTGAGATTGGTCGGCTCGCACACGACGCCAAAATCAGCCTTTAAGTGAGGCATTATATCTTGAGCACCGAGGCTCCTAAGCTCTTCATCAACGACGAAGGTCGCGAGCAGCGTGCCCTTTAGATTGTTTTGGTCGGTGCTGGATATCGCATCGATAACAGCTGCAAGACCCCCCTTATCATCGGCTGTACCCCTTCCGAACATTCTCGTCCCTTGAATCCGGGGGGGAAAGTACGGCGGTACTGTATCAAGGTGACCACACAACATCAGGATAGGTCGTCCCCTACCTAGCTTGCCAATGATACTATTACCAGAGCGTATGATTTCCATTCCCAGATCAAGGAGCTTTTTTTCGAGAAAAAGGCTGATTTCACGCTCGTGAGTGCTCGTGCTGGGAATGTTCACCAAATCATATAGGAGTTCTGTGCTCGACAGACGACCACCTCTACTGAAGAACTGACAAAACCTTGGACTGCAGCACTTCGCTTACGATTCTCCCGTCTGCTTTGCCCCGTACTTGTTTCATTACGACACCCATTAGAGGGCCTACCGCACCTGCACCTTTTGCCTTGATGAAGTCGAGATGCGAATGAACGACTTCGTTAACAATCGCTTGCAGCTCGCGCTCGCTCAACATGGTCAATCCCAGTTCTTCTGCAGCGTCGCCTGCAGTTTTTGTGTCACATTCGGCCAGCGATCGAAGAACCTCAGGCACGCCTTCCTTGGAGATAGTCTTGGATCTCACGAGCCGGAAAACATCGAGGATTTGTTCACACGTCAATCTGTCAACGGGCGCACCATCCCTCTTCAGTTCTGCGATGGATCCCTCCAGCGTTCTGACGACAAGCGTCGCAGCGTCTTTCGCTTCGTCTTTTTCGATGTAGCTGTCTTGCCCGCACCAAAGGCCCATAACTTGTTCAAAAAGCCGATTGTTATCGGATCGCGCTATTTGCTTCGCCATCTCGTCGTTTAGGAGGAAGTCACGCTTGTACCTCTGTATCCTATCTCTGAGCAGTTCAGGTAGCCGCTGCTTAACACGCTCGACGAGCGTCTTCGGTAGCGAGATAGGGGAGACGTCCGTCTCCGGGTACATACGGGCGGCACCAGACAAGGGTCGTAGGTATTCGGAACACCCGTCGTCTAAAGCGCGTCGCGTTTCCTCAGGAACGCCCTCAGTAGATTCTCTCGCGCGCCCTATAACAGCAGAGATCGCCTCAAGGCAGGTCCTTTCGTTTTCGTGTGCGAGTATGACAACCGCATCACTTTCCCCTGCTTCGAGGAACTGTAAAAGGGCCTGTTTTTCTTGTTCTGTTATTACATATTGTGGCAGCTCATCGGTGTCAAAAATCCCAGCAACGCCCTTCTTCTTTGCCCGATCTGCGAATTCGGAGCCTAATCGGCGGCCTGACTGTATCTCCTTCCCCACGAGACCAGCAAAACCAGGCAATAACACACCCCACACGTGTTTCTTCTTAAGAATGTTTGACTCCGTCTTTGTGAATATCGAAGTAACCTCAATGGGGCGTCCTACGCGCGCCCCGCGGGCTTTTAGCTCATCTCGGATCTTGAGCAAGCAAAGCTGCCTCGTGACTTCGAGGCGTACAATGTCCTCTATTAGGTCAAGCGCTTGCACGCCCTTGATTTCGACCCGCGCACCCCCCCCAATGGAGATGTTTATGTCCTGCCGGATCGTTCCAAGCCCTCGCTTTACTCGACAAGCGCGTAAGATCGTTCCAATCGTGAGCGCGAGCTCTTTTACCATCTCAGGTGTCTTCAGATCCGGGGCAGTACCGATTTCGACAAGCGGGATACCAAGCCGATCGAGCGAATAGACGTCCTTGGCGATGATTTGTGCCGCTTCCTCCTCGACGGAAAGCGTGTCGATCCGAACGGGACCACTCCTAAGCGATACTTGCCCTTCGACTGCGAGAAGCGCCGTCCGTTGGAAACCACTTGTGTTCGACCCATCGATCACCAGTTTCCGCATAGTATGGACCTGTTCGAACGGTTGCATCTGAAGCAAAAGGGCTATTTGGAGCGCAACTTTGAGGGCTTCAAGGTTCATTTCCATCGGCGGTTCGTCATCATTTTCCACAAGGCCTGTGCTCGCGTATGCCTTGTATACAAATCGCCGCGTGCCAATGCCCTCCTCTATCGCAGCTCGATCGATCTCCCCCAATTCACTCTTGGAAGGTCGTAAGTAGCGATAGAACTCATAAGCCGCGTCTTTCGTATCCCTCAATTCGGTCGGACTACTGCAAAACAGCTTTGACGCAGTGTATAACTGCTGATGGATTTCTAAGCCTGCTTTGAAACCGACTTTCTTATAGTCGAGCTCCTTCACGGCAACTCCTCGAACGTGTCCCATGTCCTGGTCTCGTCTACGGCTATTTCACCAGCAATATCGTTTTTCATACACCTTCGAATCTCGTCGTGATTAGATGTCTGGCCAAGCACCCACATCAGCTTAACGAGCGCCGTTTCACTGAGCATATCGTCTCCTTCAATTACCCCTGCTTTCAAGAGATCACGACCGGTATCGTAAACCCTATCACATACCCTACCGTAGATGCATTGAGAGGTCATCACGATAGGCATAACCGCCGCTGTTTTTTTCACGTAGGGGATCCAATCGCTTGCAACGTGACCGAGGCCCGTTCCTTCAATAACCAAGCCCTTGTAACCTTGTGCCACGTAGTAGTCTAAAACATTCGGATTTGCTCCAGGGAAAAATTTAACAAGAGCACACTTTGGCTCGATCTTAGGACGTACGGAGAGTTCGCAACCACTCTGGCCCGTCCGCTCTGCTAAGAATTCCAGCGATCGGTCCTGATAGTTAACGCGTGCAATCGGCGCCGCGTTGACTGATTGAAACGCGTCACGTCGTGACGTGTGCATTTTCTTGGTGCGCGTTCCTTTGTGAACGAGGCAGGTGTCATCGGATGCGTCTTCGTGCATCACTGTAAAAACCCCCGCAAGGTCGCTCGTAGCTGCTATAGCGGCACAGATCGCATTTACAACGTTGTCGCTGCTTGGGCGATCAGCCGATCTTTGCGAGCCGACGAGAATGACCGGCACGGGCACCTGTAACATGAACGACAAGGCTGCGGCGCTGTATCCCATAGTGTCTGTACCGTGCGTCACAAGCACTCCGTTAGCTCCTTTACGGACTTCATTGTAAATACACTGGGCGAGCTCTGACCACAACTCTGGCCGCATGTTTTCGCTCAGTATGTTGTAGAGCACCATACCTTCGATGTTGGCGATTTCAGATAAGCCGGGAATTGCGTCGATAATGTCTTCCGCATCGAACTGACTCGTTACTGCTCCCGTTCGGTAGTCAATCTTGCTCGCAATAGTGCCTCCTGTCGAGATGATGCTCAGCCGCGGCAACTCAGAGCGCAAGGGCCGAGGATATCTCTTAGTCGATACATGCACCCCTTTCTCAACGAGCGTCATCTTCAGGCCCTCAGTTGCAAAACCGACGTTATAACCACTGTCGAGCTTGATCACAACAAAGTCTGTAGCACTTGGCATGAGCACGCCGAGAAACTCTTTCTCGTCCTTAACAACTCTGACGCGATCACCGTGTAGGATTTCGTTCAACTTAATCGCCGTACTCGTCTAATAGGTCTTTCTCCGCCCTCTGCAGGGCGTTTTGTTTTAGCGAGAGGCGTCGCTGTTGAGAACGTATGAGCCTGCGTCGCGCCTTTATCATCCGCTTCACCTCACTAACTGCGGGCCCGCCTTTCACGTCCCTCTTGGCTACGTTTTGGCTCACGTCAAGAGCATCTCTGACATCTTCAGCTGTCAAACCAAGGAGCGATAGAAGCTTTCCAACGTACTTTATACCTACTCGATCGATTGTGTCAAGATCGCACGTGCCAGTTCGCACGACTTCGCCAACGATAGTATGTGCCGTTCTAAAAGGGACATGTGTCACGCGAGCTATAGTGTCTGCCAGCTCGGTTGCTGTAGTGAAACCGACGGAGCTCATTTCAGCTAACTTGTCCCTGTTAACGACAACCGTTTGCAATACGACATCAGCAATTCGGGTGCAGTCGATCGTCGCGTCCATCGCTTGGTGTAAATGCGGTGTGACCTCCTGCAAGTCTAGGTTGTAGCTATAAGGCAGCGCCTTGCAAATCACTAGGCTGGCAGTAAGCGCTCCGACGACTGCACCTGTTTTTGCCCGTATCAGTTCGAGCGGGTCAGGATTCTTTTTCTGCGGCATAATGGAACTTGTCGAAGCAAACTTGTCGTTTAGTTCAACGTAGCCAAACTCAGACGTACTCCAGAGTATGAGCTCTTCAGCAAAACGGCTGAGTGTGATCATCAGATTTGAGGCGGCGGAAAGCGCCTCTATAACAAAATCACGGGTGCTTACAGCATCCATCGAGTTCTCAATGATACCAGCAAAGCCTAAAGCAGATGCAGCCGAATCCCGATCGAGCGGCCAGCCAGTAGAGGCAAAAGCGGCTGCCCCTAAGGGCGATTGGTTCGTTCGCTCATAGCAGTTTCCCAACCGAGCCAAATCTCGCGCCAAAGCATCATAATACGCGAGCAAATGATGTCCAAGCGTGGTTGGCTGAGCATGTTGTAAGTGTGTAAATCCAGGCATCATGGTGGACACGTTGTCGCCTGCCCGTTCTAGAAGCGTACTTTGTAGGGCAAGCATTGCGTCCTCGAGCACAAGCAATTCATCACGAACGGCCATACGAATGCACGTTGCAACCTCATCATTTCTAGACCGGCCTACATGCAGCCAGCCGGCTTGCGCAGTCCCCACATCGTCAGTCAGTGCCGTTTCAATTGCAATATGGACATCGTCAACGTCCTTCGATAGTTGCGCGTACCCGCGCTTATTAATGTTAAACAGAGACTTATTCAGTGCTTTGTAGGTCGTTTGCGTGATTATCTCTTGTTTTTTGAGCATTCGCACGTGCGCTAAATCAACGAGAATGTCATAGCGAAAGAGCCACGCGTCGGCGACGATAGAGGAGGTAAACCGCAATGCACGCTCATCGAAACCCGCTAGGCGGCCCTTCCGTATAATGTTCTGCGTCATTATATTCTCAGACGAAGGGACGGTTATTATGTATTTCGCTCGATTTCCTTTGAGCGCGTCTTTGCACGCCGCGCTAGTAAGCGTAGTTCCACAGCGTTTGATCTCAGTAACATTCGTCTGAAGTAACGTTTGAAATGTCTTCTTTGAGTTTGATGCAAAACTTAATCAGTGAATCGACTGACACTAGCTTAGAACGCAAGCGCTTCTACGAACATGAGTAGCTTAGAGGGTAAAACCATCGTTATAGGCATCACCGGCAGTATTGCAGCAGTAGAGACGGTCAAGCTTATTCGTCAGCTCAAGCGCAAAGGTGCAACGGTGCACGCCGTCACGACACCAGCAGCCCGGCAGGTTCTCAACCCAAACGCTTTGGAATACGCCACACAGAACCCTGTGATCAATGAACTTACAGGGAAAGTAGAACACGTCACATTTCTCGGGAAGAACGGATCGGCAGACTTGCTGTTAATTGCGCCATGCACGGCAAATACGATAGGTAAGGTGGCACACGGGATTGACGATACTCCGGTAACAACGTGCGCGGTCACGGCTATGGGATCGGGCAAGCCCGTAGTGATGGTTCCTGCGATGCACGTGTCGATGTATTCCCATCCGCTTGTCAAAGAGAACCTCAATCGCCTAGAAGAGTTAGTGCATTTCGTTTGGCCGCGCCTCGAAGAAGATAAAGCAAAATTCGCTGACATGCACGAAATCGTACTAACAGTCGAACGGCTCCTATCCCGAGGAGATCTAGCAGAAAAAAGAGTATTGATAACAAGTGGCGCGACGATAGAGGCCGTGGACCCGATTCGCATTCTCACCACGAGGAGCTCTGGACGGACTGGTAGAGAGATTTGTTATGAAGCTTTTCGAAGAGGTGCTGACGTTACTATCGTGCACAATGGCACTGTGCGGCTCGTGAATCAAATACGCGTAGAAAGTGCAGCTGAAATGAGCGACGCGGTGCTGACTGAACTAGACAAGGGATATGACATTTTTATCAACACGGCAGCCATCTCGGACTTCACGATCGACAAACACACTGAAAAGATTAGATCAGGTCAGGCGCGTTATCTCGAGCTGAAAAACGTACCCAAGCTCACCGACATCGTTCGAGCGAAGTACCCGCACCTTTTTATCGTCTGTTTTAAAGCGGAAACCCATACGACCCCAGATTCGCTTATTGAATGCGCCCGTTCGATTCCCGTTAATCTTGTGGTTGCAAATGATGTAACTGTGCGCGGCATGGGCACTGAAGATAACGAAATATACATAGTAAATTCGCACGTTGAACGGTACCAGGGCAACAAAGCATATCTCGCTGTGAAGATTGTTGATGCAGTCGTTCAGCGATTGAACCACAAATGAAAGCGTTCTGCCCTTTTCATATCACAGGGTTTTTCGCTCTGAAACCTTACAAGAAACAGCTTTCCTCAATTGGGTGCGGCATTGTTATAGCCGACGGAGCCACAACTGAGACCTCCGCAGGGCGCGGTTGCGTCTATATCAACCGACAGCCGGACCCGGCACCCACCACAAAAACGGTAATGGCCTTGCTATCCGACAAAAAAGCGGACATTCTGACCGAGCTTGCGGGGCCCGTGAGCTGCGGACTCGGCACAAGCGGTGCCGGCGCTTTAAGCACTGCTCTTGTCCTTAATGAGTTATGGCAACTTAAAAAAAGCTTCAATGCCCTATGCGGTATCGCACAACGAGCAGAAATCGCTAACAAAACTGGAGTCGGCGACGTTGTCGCCCAAGCAATCGGAGGTACCGTCATTCGGCAACAAAATGCGGTTGATCGAATTCCTACCCCTTCGATCGAAGTGTCTTATGTTGTCTTTGGATCCCTCTCGACGCCCGAAATATTGGCAGATCGAGACACAATCGCCATAATCAACAAGTATGGATCAGCCGCGCTACAGAAGCTAACGAAGAAGCCAACTCTCGACGAATTCATGCGCTTATCACGACAATTTGCCTATGACAGTGAGCTTATAAGTCCTAAAGCGCGCGACGCGGTCGAGGCAGTAGAAGCTAGCGGGGGCCTTGCCTCGATGGCTATGCTCGGAGACGCCGTCTACGCTCTAGACCCTGCCAACGCGCTCAGCGAGTTTGGAGCCGTCCGAAAAACAACGATATGCAATGAGGGCGCCCACCTCGTTTCTAAGCGTTATACAAAATAGATGAACAGCAAAAGTCTTAAAAAACGCACAACAAAGACGCGCTAATTTTAGGGAGCCAATCAAAAAGGTAGATGGAAGAACAACATATTAGTCAAGGTGCACAGCGCAAACTTCCAACAATAATGTAGTTAATCCATCAATTCAGTTCAATCCGTAATTCAACTAGGTTAGGTTACTCTTCGACTACTTCAGCAAAAGCGAAGTTGCGCTTTACAGCCTTGATTTCAATCTTAGCTTCGTCACCGATCTTTGTGTGGGGAACGAAAATCACGAAACCACTAATGCGAGCTATGCCGTCGCCCTGTTTTGCAATATCTTCAATTTTCACGTCGTATTGCTTTCCGACCTCTACAGGGGCATCCTTTGGTTTGCTATCATAGCTCTTGTAGCCGCCGCTGAAATTGTTTCTTGTATTTGCTCGATACACGCCTTCACCTCCTATGTACTTAAACACGTACCTGTGTGCAGGTATCCTATATAGCTTCACGCATCAGAGAGACGGAGCGCTAGTTTCGAACAAACGGGGTGCTCTCCGCGCGATAGCAGAAACTGGCGGCTCTGTTCGAACGCGACGTTTTCATCACTTGAATGATCCATGAGGTGAATTTAATGAGGTGCCACATTTCGGAAAAACTTTGTCTACACACAAAAAAGGCGCAGCATGTGGCACTGATCTAGCAATCTAATGAATTAAAAAAACCTTCACCAATCTATTTTGCTTGAAGCTGCGCCTCATGATGTTTAGCAAGCCCTTGTGGATTCAACAAAGCATACAGAATTGACTAAATTGATTGCGGCGATTCTCAGACAAGTTGGCGGCGAGTTCAGCACCTTCGACGGCTGGGTCGAATAGTATTGAGATAAGCTAGAGGCTTTTCTTGCTCGCGCGTCTTGAGACCGCGCCGAAAGCGAGTTGCAGTAGAACACTTGTGTATAATCCAACAAGTTAAAATAGTACCTCGTTCCTGGAAAAAACAGTTGGGAAAAGGCATTGAAAGCCGTGTGCCTCGCACAGAGAGTGACTACCTCATTTTGGAGACACGCGGCGCCCCCCCAACAGTAATCAACAAGCAAGCTTGAATACTTAGGCCGCAAGTCTATTCAGGGCGCGATTAAGTCATATGTTGCTCATCCTATTTAGAAAGACCCGTCGTTGTTTCTTGCTCCCAAGTGCTCGTGGTCAAGCCCTTTAACCGAAATCGAAGAGAATTAGTAGGGATACACACGCGAGAGGTGGCTACCTGAGATCACGTTGCAGTCTCGTGTGGGGGCGCCTGAGCGGTGTAACTGTAGAAGCTTGCTAAAGGTTCACCAAACGTTAGCAGCAAACGCTATGCTTTTAAGCTCCGTCTCTCACTTCACTACCGATGATATGCGAAGTAGACGATCTACACTTCTATTACGAAACACGTGGCGAGGGAATGTCTGTGCTGATGATCCACGGTTTTGGCATTGACCATCACGTCATGACCGGCTGTATGGAGCCAATCTTTGAAAGACGCGCTGGATGGAAACGCATTTACTTCGACTTACCGGGCATGGGTCGCACGCCGGCACTCCCCGGGTTGAACAATGCCGATCAGATGCTCGACGCGATCATCGCATTTATAAACAAAGTCATCCCTGACGGCTCGTTCCTAGTCGCTGGAGAATCCTATGGGGCTTATCTCGCTCGGGGTATCATCCGTTTGATACCAGAACGACTTAAGGGGGTGCTTCTTCTCTGTCCTGTCATCATAGCCGATAGAAAACGACGAGACCTGCCATCGCGACAGATATTTGTAAGGGACTCGTCGTTCCTGCTAGGCATCGAACAGACTGAGTGCAAACACTTGTTTAAGCGCGTGCTCGTAGTGCAGGATCAAAAACGCTGGAATCGCTTTAAAAAGGATATCATTCCCGGCGTGAGCACAAAAGATCGGGCATTTCTTAAGTGGTTTGAAAAGTGTGGGTATAGTTTTTCCTTTAATGTCGATCAGCTCGAAAACCCCTTTGGCCGACCATCACTCATCCTCTCTGGACGTCAAGATACCTCGGTCGGGTATCGTAATTCACTTAGGATTATCGAAAACTTTTCCCGCGGGACTTTCGCGATATTGGATAGAGCTGGCCACGGGCTCGAAGTTGAGCAGGAGAATGTGTTCAATTGCTTAGTCGATGAGTGGCTTGATCGGGTCGAAGAAGATGATCGCCGTTAGTTAGACACCGCTTGAAAGTCATCGCGTCTTGCGGTTCTTTTTAGCGTCATGCTGAAGTTCTTAGATCGCTTGCAGCAACGGATTGAAGTAATCGTGTAAAGCACGACTATAGCTGCCAAAGAACGAAGCCGAAGCTCTATTGTCCAGCTGGCAATCACTCTTGTTTGACGCCACAAGTACCTCAAACGCATGTAGTCGCTACGAACAGAAAACTCTTTCCTTACACGCCCAAATAGGGCCGTAATATAAACTAATCAAGATAGCCGGTAAAAACTGCATAAACAGGAGCGAAATGAGTGCCATTTGAGCGGACACAAGAAGAAACAAGTTTGTTTGCCCCGCTGCAAATTAGATCACATAGGATTAGTAACCGTTTCATTCTTGCTGCTGCCACGAGCGGTGAGGCGGCTGATGAGCATGGCGTAATCAAGGAAGAAGAATGCAGAAGGCTTGTTCGCTTCGCTGAAAACGGGGTCGGGCTAATTATCACCGGTGCAGTCAGCATTCATCCGCAAGGTCAATTCAAACCTGCTTCGTGTCAGCTGTATAACGACGATAGCATCTCGAGATTTTCGCGCTTAACGGCTGCGGTGAGTAACGTAGGAGGATCCATTGCCGCACAGCTGAGTCACTCGGGATTCTGGTCAGCGGCATATCAAAAGAAGCTCGGTAATGAAGCTATTGGCCCATCAATCGTGTCATCGTGCCCGTACATCGAAAAACCGTTCTATTCTGACAACTACCACGCTGCAACGACTTCTGACCTTGAAACGCTCATTGATAGCTTTGGCGACGCAGCAGAGCGCGCTACACGCGCTGGCTTTGACGCCGTCGAGGTTCACGCAGCGCACGACAGCGTGCTCTCTCAATTCCTTTCACCGGTTACAAACCTGCGCACGGACCAGTATGGGGGCACGCTAAAAAACCGTGTTCGGCTCCACTGTAAGGTGTTACATGCGATCCGTGACCAGGTAGGACCGGACTATCTAGTTATCGTTAAGCTTGGAGTGCAAGATGGCGTGACAGGTGGACTAACCTATGACGAAGGACAAGCTGCAGCCCAGTCACTTGCGAGAGCAGGGTGTGACGTACTCGAGATCAGCCAAGGATTGCAGGGATCGGCGTGGAACGAGACGGCGCTTCGCAGCCCAATCTCTCGGATTGACGAAGAAGGGTTTACGCGCGCATGGTGCAGCGAGGTTAAACAAGCAACCGGGATACCAACTATTATGACCGGTGGCCTGCGCTCCCTGGAACTTGTCGAGCAAGTCGTAGCAAACGGGGAGACTGATTTCGTTGGTCTGTGTCGTCCACTGATTCGAGAGCCTAACCTCGTTATGAGATGGCAACGCGGCGACCGAAGAAAAGCGACGTGCATCTCCTGCAACAAGTGCGTGCTCGCAACCGGAAAAGGAGCCCCCCTCAGATGTTATGTAGATAACGATTTAGCGTAAGAGGGTAGGGTCATAAGTAGCCACGGCTGCACGGTTAAAGCCAATTCATCCACTAAGCGAAAGTGTAGCGTTTTTAGTGTACGACTCATAATATGCGACGCGTCAAGCCTCGGGGTCTTTTCCGACAATCAGCGAAGACAGCATGCTAGTCGAAGAGAGGCCTAGCGAAATGGAGTCGGTCAACGCAGAGTGCGAGCCCGCCGCAACTAGGATGATTTGAGGTAGCCCATTGGGCAGGCTCTTACTCTTCAGCATCAACACACTTAACCGCGCAAGGATCATATTTAAGGATCTTCCGTACGTGCTGAAAGTGTTTCAGACGTTCGTTCAAAGAATAATCAAGACCACCGCTGTGGCTCGGCTTATCGCACGGATCGGGGTTTTGAAGCCCAATGCCAAGAAACACCGACAAAAGCTGCAGCGGATGATTACCGAACCTTTTTTGCTGCAAAGCACCTAATTACGCACGCAACTGCAGGGACGGCCGGGCCTTTCAATTCTTATACAGTATTACGACTTGATCTGAAATGGGTCGATAACTTGCTCCTCTGTAGCAAAAAAGCTCGAGTCGAGGCGTCAGCACAAACAAGAACTGGATACTCTGTTAAAATATTTGTGAATCACATCCTTCGACTATCGTGCAGAAGAATCTTGCTGCATGATCCCGAAAAGGTTTCCCTCAGTGTCTGCACAGTAGGCATGGTATCCCACCCCCGGCACAACCGACTTCGACACAACAACGCGCCCCCCCGCACTGATCAGCCGCTGTATAAACTCATCGACAGAGGGCACATCAATGGTGTTAACCGTCGTTTCGTTTCTCATGCGCTGCCTTATCGCCCCGTTAATACTGGTTGAGTCGTGATCATCAGTACTGATCAGCCAGTAATCAACTGGTCCTTCCCATTTGTCGATGTGCCAGCCAAAGACCCTCTCATAGAAAGCAGATGCTCGCATCGGATCGTCGGCAGAGATTTCAAAATGAATGATTTTCGGCATGGTTTCTCAATTGAAGTAAACAAGACTTCATAAATGTATAGGTCGACTTCGTGCGCATCACACTGAGCTTCATAGGGGTTCCATTGCAGAGAGAAGTTCGTAAGTGTTAAGCTTAGTTAGCCAGCAAGTATCGGACATGGGCGCTTGTGTTGTTTAGTTGAAAGTAATAAGTGAGCGCCGGGGCGAATTGTCGTAGATAGTTTTCGTGCAAAATTTTAAACGACGGAAGCTAGCTAGGATTTGCAGGCTGCCGGGAGTCACCTCACTTTACTGAGTCGTTAGGTACCATAAGTCTCATTCCAGGTCCGATGAGCGTGACGTAGTCTATCAGCCTAAAAGCGGTCTGATAATGCCTATAGGCCAGGTCCCTAAAACGAAAACGTTTAAGCGGGGGTGCCTCTTACTTCGTAGTTTTTCTTGAAATCGGACGCTGTAACAGGGCTACTTATGACACGAAGAAAGGCTGCTGCAATTGCACTCATTTTGATTGCTTCGTTATGTGTGGTCGATTGTACTTCGCAGAAACCTCAACAGACCACGCCTACAGCAATCCCTGCAAATGCGGCTCAAAGCGGCTAAGTGATAAGGGCAACGCCTGCTCGAGTACCGCAAACAATAAGCGAAAAAGCACACGCACCAGATCATGAATATTTTGGCTTCAACGTGACGGTAGAGAATATCGATGCGCAGCCACACAAATAGGCCCTGAAAATTTCCAAATTGAGGATTTAAAAGGTGCAATAGATGGGGTAACCGTGGCTCCGGCCCAGATCGCTGGCGTACGCATGCTCTCGACTACCACTATGAAGCCCGGCGATACAGTTAATGACGTCGTTGTGCTCGATGTGCCAAAAGGTCATCATTGACGAAGCTTGTATATTACAACGGAGCAAATGTGACAAGGATACCGCTTAGGGTATATTGAACGGATTAAGCGCGTCCAAGCGACCGCTTTGAGAGTGATGGTTCCTTTCCCTTCAACTAAAAAACGCTCCTAACCCCCACATACACACCTGAATGGGCTACGTTTACAGCAACGCTCAATAATCCTGAGCCTTAGTACTTATCAAGCAAGAGTGCTACCTCTTGCTCAAGTGTGAGACTTTCCAATGCTGCTAGCTCAGTCTTTTTCACTCCGATGTACGCGCGGGCAAGTTCGTTCCCAAGAGCATCCAACATGACCTGATCACTTGCGAGGAGCTTAAGGGCTTGGTTCGCACTTGAGGGTAGGGACGAGACGTTGAGCTTCTCACGCTCGCTCGGCGACAAGCTGCTAGGATCTAGTTGCATCGGCGCGTTAAGTTTAAAGCATTTTTTAATTCCGTCTAGTCCAGCCGCAATTATCGCGCCCAAAGATCGGAA
>Ga0209777_10003291_pt1 | contig 20189 bp, 18 predicted proteins | sample FrelakmetHBP12HB_FD_187147 | JGI IMG/M metagenome (GOLD analysis project Ga0209777, IMG submission 187147) | Freshwater lake sediment microbial communities from the University of Notre Dame, USA, for methane emissions studies -HBP12 HB (SPAdes)... | ecosystem: Environmental > Aquatic >...
AGCTCGGCGATGTATTCATAAAGAGGCATGTTTGACTCCAATGCTCCAGTTTTGCAGACGGCCATGCTGACCGCGAGAATAGCGTTGGCTCCCAAGTTGGACTTGTTATGGGTTCCATCCAACTCAACCATCAACTCATCCGCCTCTTTCTGCTTTGTACAATCCTGTCCAACAAGTTTCTTTGCTATGACATTGTTAACATTGCCAACGGCTTTCAGAACTCCTTTCTGTAGATAACGCCTTTCGCCATCCCTGAGCTCAAAAGCCTCATACCTGCCTGTGCTTGCACCGGAAGGGACAGAAGCCCTTGATAACCCTCCGTTTGTGAATACCTCTGCTTCCACGGTTGGATTGCCCCTCGAATCAAGGATTTCCCTTGCTCTGATCTTCAGTATCTTAGACATGATCCCGCTTCAATAAGATTGATTTGATTTTGTTACTTTTATCTTTTTAACGCCTCACGTTTACTAGTTTAACTGAATGCGCGTTTTTGTACAAATAAGCCTTAAATAATGCATTGTTTTTTCACTTAAAACATTATATTAAATATTTGACATGTTGGAATCGTGTTTGAGCTATGCCTAAAAAAAACGTACTTAAGAAGCAAGTGGTTGCAAAACTTGAAAACACAAAATTCCTTAGCGCTGTGCCTTTCGAGAGTGGTTTCCGCTTCTTCACTGCTATTGGAAATTACACTGAAATAGCCGCAATCAGTCTCGACGAGTTTACGGCAAAACTGCACATAGTTCCTGCAGAGTCAGTGCAATTTCATTTTGAGCGAGGGGACTTCCAAAAATGGATTAAGGGCACAATCAAAGACTGGAAACTTGCCGAGAGAATAAACGGAATAGTTCAGGGAGGGTCTCCGGAAAAGTTAAGAAAAGAAATCCTTGAAATAATGCAGAAACGCATAACTGAACTGAGGAGACTCAGCCAATGAAAGTTGGTATTTTGAGCGGTGGGGGCGATGCGCCCGGAATCAACGCCGTCCTGAGAGCTATTGTTAGAAAGGCAATCCAAGACTACGGATATGAAACTGTAGGCATTAAAGATGGCTGGAAAGGATTAGTTGAAGGTGAATTTATCCCGTTAGACTTAACCTCTCTTGTAGGGTTGCTTCCTAAGGGAGGATCTATACTAGGTACTTCGAGGACTAATCCGTTCAAGAGCGAAGATGGAGTAGAGTGTATTCTGAAAAACGTTTCCGAACGCGGCATTGGCGCGGTCATCGCGATAGGCGGGGAGGATACGCTTGGTGTAGCCTCCAAACTGTACGAAAAAGGGATGCCCGTCGTCGGAGTTCCCAAGACGATTGACAACGACCTGGTTGGCACAGATTATACCTTTGGTTTCCAAACGGCAGTTGCTATTGCTTGTGAAGCACTTGATAGGCTTCATACAACGGCAGAATCGCATCACAGGGTACTGATTCTTGAAGTTATGGGCAGATATACTGGTTGGATTGCTTTGGAGGCAGGGATTGCCGGAGGGGCAGATGCAATTCTGATTCCTGAGAGACCGTTCGATATTGAAGAGGTCTGCGAATGTATAAGTAAGAGACAAAAGCGCGGTCGAAACTTCAGTATAATAGTAACCGCGGAGGGCGCCAAACCAAAAGGAGGAGGAGAGATAGTTTATAGTAGCGGCGTGGACGAGTTTGGACATGCAAGATTCGGCGGTATAGGCTATTACATAGGAAAAGAAATAGAGAAGAAATTCGAAAACATTGAAACTAGGGCAGTTGTTCTGGGCCATCTTCAACGCGGTGGTTCTCCGAATGCATTTGATAGAGTTTTAGCTACCCGATTTGGAATTGCTGCGATTGATCTAGTACATGAAGGCAGATTTGGCCAGATGGTTGCCATCCAAGGAAACGCCATGGTCTCCGTGCCTTTGAAGGATGTCATAGGTAAGAGAAAAACGGTTGATTCAAAGCTTTACGAAATAGCAGCAACATTCTTCGGCTAGGCGAGAATCAGTTGTTGGCTTATAGCATCCATGGGAGTTTTGAGGCAGATTAGGTAAGTTGCTTTTGCCTAATCAGTATCTTTGAATATTGGTTAATTTAAGTACTTGTTGAACCTATGAATTCTATACGTAATTAGATTGGAGTATAACTTGGGTGAATATTTTGAGGATTGGCTTTTTTGTTTATGAATATCCGCCAGCGATTGTTGGTGGTCTAGGTACGTATGCTGAAAATGTAACGAAACAATATATCGACATGGGACATGATGTTTCAGTTTTTGCGCTAAATGGGGGAAATTTGAAAACCAGAGAAATCCTAAGAGGCGTGGAGGTTCATCGGCCCTTGATTGCTGATGCGAGTAATGTTTTTCCTTTTTTTGTGGTTGACGATTTAAAGAAGTGGGGCACTAACATAAAATTCTTCAGTGACATTTTTATTTACAATATTCTTAGCGCTACAAAATTTATTAATGGCCTGATTAAAAAGGAGAAGTGCAATTTTGATGTTGTTTGTGTGCATGATTGGCTGAGCAGTACTTCTGGTCTTGTGATTAAGAATGAAACGAAAATACCAGTGGTCTTTCATGTTCATAGCACTGAATGGGGAAGAAGCCAGGGTCCGGGATCGGAAGTAGTGTCTCATTTTGAATCTGCTATGGCTCAAAGCTCGGATAGGATAATCACTGTAAGTTACGCGATGCAACAAGATCTAATTAGGCATGGTTGGTCGCCGTCAAAAGTAAGTGTGGTTTGGAATGGCGTGGATCCTGAACGTTACGATATGGCAAAATGTTCGCCTGAGGGCATAGCTGTGATTCGCGAAAGATATGGCGTTCCTAAGAACTGGAACATGCTCCTGTTCGTAGGAAGATTATCTTGGGTGAAGGGGGCTAGAAACCTTTTGTTGGCCATGCCCTCTGTTTTGAAAAAATACCCTAATACTAAACTGATAATTCTGGGTAAAGGTGAAGAACAAAGGGACATAGTTGAATCAGCGGAGCGATTAAATATTAAGGATAATATAGCGTATCGTTTTGATTTTGTTCCAGAATCTGAGAGAATCATGCATTATGCTGCTTCGGACGTTTGCATATTCCCTTCGTCCTATGAACCGTTCGGAATAGTCTGCCTTGAAGCTATGGCTATGAAGAAGCCAGTTGTCGTAGGTGCACGCGGCGTGGTGGGTTTTAAAGAACAAGTTCTAAGTTCCGGTCCAGACCAGAACGGTGTGCACGTAAACGGTGAAGATCCGCTTGACATAGCTTGGGGAATAAAAGAAACTCTGCTAAATCCCGAAAAAGCCAGAAACTGGGGTGAGAACGGACGCAAAAGAGTGTTGGAATACTTTACGTGGCGTAAAGTTGCTGATGAGACACTAAAAATCTACGAATCACTAATCTAAAGAGATTGGAAAAAACTGTTCTTTCCTTTTCTCTGTCTGGGAAATGTTAATGGCTGTGGATCTTTTGCAGTTGGGCATAGGACAAAAGCGGAGCGTGCTGGGAGATAGAGGCTGAGCATATTTTGGGTTCTTCCTGTTGTATTGTCCACTATGGTGAAGTGGGTCTGCTGTGGGTTCAACCGACCGTGTCCACCGTACTTTTCGGCATCACAGTCTAGGATCATATAGTATTTTCCCGGGGGCGCTTCAAATCTGTGATCAGTGAAGGATTGATGGGGATTAAAATTGAAGACAAAAATCAGGTCAGCCCTCTTGAATGCAATTACTTTTTTGGCGGAATCCTCGTATAGGAGTTGCAGGTCGAAAGTTTCAAGTAGATTGTGTGTCTTGGCTAGTGCAATCATGTCATGGTCGAATCGGGCTAGTAAATGATACTTTAGGAGAGTGTCGTCTGCAAGGTGCCATTGTCGACGTGCATGTTTAAATGACCAACTGTTTCCTTCACGGGGAAAATCTATCCAGTCTGGGTGACCGAATTCGTTGCCCATAAAATTCAGATACCCATTACTAGCTGTAGCCAGAGTTATCAAGCGGATCATCTTGTGCAACGCCATTCCCCGGGCGACCTTTGAGTTGTCATCATAGATCCCCATATGACGGTACATGTCTTCACCAACCAGTCGGAAAATAAGTGTCTGGTCTCCCACTAATGCCTGGTCGTGAGATTCAGCGTAACTAATGGTTTTCTCATCTGTTCTGCGATTGGTGAGTTCAAACCAAAGATGGCCTGTTGGCCAGTTTTCATCTTCGAAATCTTTTATTAGACGAATCCAGTAGTCAGGAACCCCCATTGCAAAACGATAGTCAAAACCGAATCCGCCATTTAACTGGGAAACAGCTAAGCCTGGCATGCCGCTGACATCTTCGGCTATGGTGATGGCGTCTGGTCGGATATCATGAATCACTCGGTTGGCAAGAGCCAAATAGGTCAAAGCATCTTCATCCACGTCGCAATCGAAGTAATCTTTGTATGAATTGAACACTCTTTTGAGACCGTGTTCCAGGTAGAGCATGCTGGTGACGCCGTCGAACCGAAAGCCGTCAAAATGGAATTCATCCAGCCAGTATCGGCAATTGGAAAGTAAAAAATGCATAACCTGAGGTTTATTGTAGTCGAAGCAGCGTGAATCCCATGCCTTGTGGATTCCACGTGAGCCTACATGAAAATACTGGAATAGTGTGCCGTCGAAGCGACTCAGTCCCTCCACTTCATTTGATACAGAGTGAGAATGGACCAGATCCATCAAAACAGTTAGCCCTTTGTTGTGAGCCGTGTCGATTAGGAGTTTCAAATCTTCGGGTGTTCCATATCTTGATGAGGGCGCGAAAAAGCTTGATACTTGATATCCAAATGATCCGTAGTAGGGATGTTCTTGAATAGCCATCAACTGTAGTGTGTTGTAACCGGCGTTGGCGATTCTTGGGAGCATGCTGGCTGTAAATTCGCGGTAGGATCCGATTCTTTCTTCTTCTTGTGCCATACCGATGTGCGCTTCATAAACAATAGGGGGCTCTTCAGGTCGCTTGAAATCAGGTTCTTTCCAACAATACGATTTAGGTGGTGACCATACTTGTGCGTTAAAAATCAGAGTTTCTGGATCTTGCACAACCCGTCGAGCATAGGTTGGAATACGATCGCCTTCTCCTCCTGCCCAAAGAATATGGAGTCGATACAGTTCACCATGCGTCAATTTGTCGGCGGTTAGGCGAATTTCCCAGACACCGTATTCGTTGATCCTTTCCAGCTTAAATTCATTGCGAGCTTGCCATTTGCTTATGTCTCCTATAAGGTAAATTGCTGTTGCGTTTGGTGCCCATTCGCGAAAAACCCATTCTCCTGACTTGAAGTGTAGACCGAAGTATTCATGTCCAGAGGCAAACTCTGCGAGGTTCGTTTTACCTTGTGTGAGTCGATATTCTGTTTCTTCGATATGTTTCAATCGGTGTCGAATCTGATACGAAAATGGTGTGAGGTATGAGTCGCTTTTTAGCATGCGGTTTAATCGGATCTCAATATCAGTCATCTTGACACCTTAGCGCGGTGGGTGCTATCTTTTGTTTCTTTTTTGATCACTTATCTGTTCATAGAGTTGATTAAATTTTATGGTAGAATCCTCATTTAGTCTTATTCTTAAAATTTTTTACATAACGGGAGATTATTTGATGCAATTGGAACATAACGAATTTTTCTTCTTTTGTTCCTTTTTTGGCAGAATCTTTTGCGTCTTTGAGTGTTTTATACTTATCACTCCATTAGCCGTTTTTTTTGGGTCTTTTTGGTCAGAATGAGCATAATATCCACAAGACGTTGAATGAATCATAGTGTAGCTTCTTGGATGGTTCACGTAAACCACAAATTCGTCGTTCATATGGGATTACGTACTTTACTATGCTGATATGACTATTAAAAACCTCGTTATGATGGCGCGCGCGTTAATATAGCTTAGAAAATCGTGGGAGATTGGGGTCAGCTTCATCAAAGCGTTTGTACTAAATGAGACATATGTGTTTTTTTGTTACATAAAAGTCACAAAATTTAATAGTCTGCGTTTGTAATATCATCGTTGCAGGTTGAGGAGCACGCTTTAATCGCGATGCATTGAGGCACTGTGTGTGTCGATTAAAACAGCGAAAAATCGATACGCGACAAAGACTTTGCTTCGATGGGCTGTTCATTGCATTGTTGCAGTGAGGCTATAAGTTGCGTGGTCAAAACGGTGAAAGGCCATGTGGCGACTAAGATATTGCCTCGATGGGCCGCGAACATCAAATTTAAGGCTCAGGCTCAACCTGTATTTCTTTTTTAATTCAGAAAAATCTTTTGTCTCTTCTACACGTTTAAACAACCTAATTTCTAAAGCATTACTCTCAGATAGGAAACCTAAAATCTTTCTTTTGCTATTGTTTCTTTGAGGTAGTTTTGTGCCAATTTATATTCTTTTGTCGAAACTCACGAGTGAAGGTCGAAAGACCATTGAGGCGAGACCTGAACGTATAAAAGAGGTAAACCATGAGATTGAAGCTTTTGAAGCTAAAGTTCTTGAGCAGTATGCGTTGATTGGACCTTATGATTTTGTAAATATTGTTGAAGCGCCTAACAATGAGGCAATCGCCAAGGTTTCAATTGAGTTGGGTTCTCGAGGAACTGTAGAGATACTGACCATGCCCGCTTTATCGATAGATAATTTCATTTCGATGATTAAGAGTGCTAATATGCAAAAAGATTCAGCAAGGTCCATGGTCCGCTTGTAGTGTGCTTCTTGGTTGTGAGCTGGTTTAAAGAGAGCTGTCGCGATTGCATGAGTTCAAATGGAGCATTAAACAGCAAAATTCCTATAGAAATATGCAAAATGAACAATGAAAGAAAAAAACAAGTAGAAAACTATAATTCAGAACGCAAGTAAATAGTCTTAAATTGTTATTGTTTTCTATACTGTTCTGTTAACAAATGGCACAATTATTAGATTGGATCAAAACTTTGGTTCCGCAACGTCATGACTCTGGGTGTGTTCCAACAGGTTATGAGTGGTTAATTCGGTATTTGAAGATTCAAGGGGTGAATCTTGAGACCTTTCAGGAGGATTTTGACCTTGGGCAAGATAATAGTTTTGACTCTGTTTCAGCGAAGATTAGAAGTGTGTATCCTACAATTAATATTCAAGTGCAAAACTTCACCAAGGGAATGGAGAAAGTGAACCGTATCAAATCCCTTTTAGAGGAGCAAAAACCTTGCTTGATTTCGTTAGCTCTGGGTAACGGTCAGGGTTGGCACATAATGCCTGTTGTGTGCATCGATGAAACTACTATAGTACTGATACATCATGCGGATGCAGACGGATACTGTACTTGGAGTTTTTCTATTGCAGAAATCGTTTGGAGACATGATTACTTACAAGGTGGACATGACATATCGTGGATTGAACCGCCATAGGTGCTAATCATCTGTAGCTAATTTGTTTAGTAAAAAAATGAATAACAGCTTATCTTCCTCTGTCAAATTATCAGATAAACCATCCAGTGTCTATAACAATGAGGATGATATTATTGAAACAGGTTGCGTCTGTATAACTTCTAACGCTTCTTCCACAATTAATGTGGCCATCAAGTTCCATAGTGTGTTCCCTCAATATCACTAATAAATCGTAATACTTAATAAACTATTTAAGGTCACATGGATTAGAAGTAATTGGTTATACATGAAAAAAAGAACAGCAAACTTAATGATGCAAAACGGGTTCCTCGTGGACTTGACGTTTCATAACGTTCCAGCCTCTTTGTTTACCGAGTTTACCGAAAAGATTGTGAAACCATACTTTAAAGGCAATATGAACTCTGCCATCCAAGACCTAATACAAAAAGCCCTTGCAGAACAAGAATTTGTTCATTCTCGCATAACACACCTCCGAAATTGCGTGGATACTTAGGATCAGCCAAGTTATCGTCTTGCGTAAAAGTGCGCTTCGCGTTATTAAGAACATATTAATCTGGCGAAATAGCAAAGTTTTGTTTGAGGTAAAAATGTAATGCCAATAGTTCATGTTTCTGTTTGGGAAGGAATGACCCTTGAGAATAAGAAGAAAACAGTTGAAGGAATAACTAAAGTTTTGTGGATTTGGAGGTTCCAAAAGAAGCAGTTGAAATCGTTATTTATGAAGGTCCAAAGAGCAATTGGGCAACGGGTGGAGAGTTGCATTCAGAAAAACATGCACACACGCCCGCCCTATAAGCATTGATAATTTATAGCAACCGTAATTCAACAAAGCTTCCGTTGCTTTAGACGTGAATTCCCCATAATCTTCTGTGCTCTACTTCTAAGACTATCCACAACGAATACAGACAGAAGAAACAGCTAAGTACGATGAAGCCCACCAAAAGAAACATAGAGAATAAAGCATGAAAAGAAGAGATAGGGCAACAGTAGACTTCCACAGTGACATAGATGAGTTTATTCGTCTTGCTCAAAGATGGAATAACCTCCATACAAGACTGCTTAATACTCTCTCTAGATTACCTGAAGATGTTTACCAATTTACATTACAGAAAATCTCTTTTCATGCGGGTCAAAGTCAAACACTGCAAGTGGAAGAAATAAACAAACCCTACATGATAATTCTGAAACGAACAGATTCAGAATCCCTAATAGCTCACGAAATCGCCCACGCTTACCTTTGTTTCACCAAAGCAAAAAGCAAATCAGACCAAGAAGCACAAGCTGATGAGTTGAGAAAGAAATGGGGTTTCAAGAAGAAACAACTCTGCCAAACTTACCCAATGGGTTGTCGTAATTGTTTCAATCCCCACTGCCCGGAAAGTAACTCAAAGAAACTTGGTTAGATATCTCTATAGTTATTCTGAAGAAGTAATTAGGTCTAGGACGTGAGGGAATAAACAAGGAAAGAGAGGAATCGATTTCCTTGAAATCTATGCTAAAAAAGCCTTTGCCGTCGTATTTGCTTATTCCATACCTCTCGTTTCCTGAGACTAACTCAGAGTTTTCAGAAGAAAATAAGTGAAAAATCGAGAACAGTTAAGAATCACTAAATCATTTCACGCCAAACTTCTAACTGGATTTCAAACATGTAAAACATAAAATCAGGAAGAAAATCACAAAATGGGTAAATAGCAAAGAAAAATGATTCAATATTCAAGCCAAGATTCTGGATTTAACTTCATTTTGGGTAAGGCGAGACTTTCTTAACAAGAAAATAATTATATGAAGAAAGAAAAAACCAATCTGAATCAATCATTAATTGAACATCGAAGCTTAGTCAGATTAAAGAATTGTTAAAGTTTCTCAGACATGAGGTTTCTGGAATCTGGTCTGTTAAGCTTTTCTTTCTATGCAAATATTTAGAACAGTTAGGTAATGATGTACTTTTCTTTCCGAGTTAATTCAACGCGAATGCCTGTCCTCAAATTAAATCGATGCGAGATATTTTGTGACTGCAACATCACAGCAACATACCATTATTAACTGCACTTGTTGCTTAGCATGGAGAGGTAAGTGTGTATGAGATTTCATGTAACCTTTACTGTTAGGGAATCAATTTCTCTTTCTGAGATAGCTGGAGTACAAAACAGGATTGGAGATGCGATACAAAAAATAATGCAAACGGGAAAGGTCCAAGCTTCTGGAGTACTGCCTGATAGAAAATTGTTCTTCCTAATCGATGCGGATAATGCTGAAGATCTTTGGAAGTGGTTTGCACCCCTCTTCGATGTTGCCAAACCGGAAATACAGCCTATAGTACCCTTTGAGGTTCTGCCCAAACTTTTCGAGGAAATGCAAAAACTTCGATAATAGGTCAATTCCAGCAAATTCAAAATTTAGCCCGTTGGGCATAGTGGCACTCAAATAATTGTCGTTTTTTTATATTTTGTTTTTCGTTTAAAAAGAGCAATGGAAAAAACATTGAAACCTGAAGAAGTCACGCCTCTAACGATGGCTATTGCACTGTCCTTTTCTCTGGTCATTATCCTTTTAAGACTACATTCTATAAATATGGCTCAAACAGTAAGATAGTAACTTATGAGGGAGGAAAATTGGTGAAAACTCAAAAAGCTGAAGAAAAAACTGATCAAAAACTTTATTCAAATTTTCTGAGAATTGTGCCTACTAACAATGCCTTCTACTTTTTCACTGATGTTGGACAGTACACTAATAGGTGTTCAACATGTCTTGCTGATTTTTGTAACGTCATTCAGATTATAGATGCCAAGTCAGTGGAGTTCCATTTTAAGCGTGGAGATTTTGCTAAATGGATTAGAGAGACCTTGGGAGACAAGGAACTAGCAAATGAAATTGATAGAGTTACAAAAACAATTCGAGGAGAAGAACTCAGAACAACAATATACCGAGCTGTGGATGCACGCTTAACCAGAATAAAAAAACTCCAAGCATCCGAAGAGCCTTATCTAGAACGCAATGAATAAAAAACAAAGCACAAGATATTATCTTCAAGGTTTTTGGAATTAGTTCATGAGTTTAAATTTTAGACCAAACTAGCACTACTTCTTCTTTTCTAATTGTGAAAAGCGACTGCCCTCAGTTGAAGTGACGGTTAAAAAGATATTAGACTTTCAAGATAACACGGATTCCTTCAGCTTAATGCTTAGTTATTCTGAGAAATACTAAAATCTAAAGTGACTTAAACTCAGTTAAGAGGTTTAATACTAAGCAACGGGGCAGGTCCAACGGGAAAAATTCCAATAGTTATATGTTATAAAGCTTATATATGAAAAGGAACAAGTGGAATAAGGAGGAATTTTGAATGGGAGAACAAGGAAAAACCAAGGGTAACCGCAATATGCATGCCATTATTTTAGGTGTGCTTGGAATAATCTTGTTGATTGTTGGAGTAGCAATTGTAACTATTCATGGTGCTCCTCTGCGAGGCTCAGGTTTTGGCACCGCTGCAACTGTACTAGGTGTTCTGTTGCTGGTCATTGCTGCTTTAAGGTTCTTTTATAAGCGTCCACAATGAGTCTTCTTTTACAGACTCATCCATTTCTTTTTTCTTGATGCACTTTGATAAGCTGAGCTATTATTAAACCGTAACTCCGCAAGTGTAGCCCATAGGCGTTGATGAAGATGTTTTTGAGCGACCTTATAATGGGCTTAATCGGGGGTAATGCCTTGATTTGGGTAATTCGAGTTGCCTATGGGTTACAAACTGCGAGTTACGGTATTAAACTCAGGAGAAGGCTCTTAAAACTCCAAGCGTGTGATATATTTTACTAAAGAGTGCGGGTCGTCCAGTCAGAAGAAATAATACTTATGGCAGTTAAGCCCAAGATTTGTGGCATTCAGAACGAACCAGAACCGAACAAATGGTCTTTCAGGTTTAACTATGAGAAAGAACTGTATGATGTTAATCAGTCAATCACGCATAGACCAGAATATTTAGCTATCAGAGACCCCGACGACATCATTATTCATTTACTCTTCAAGATTGACCAAGTAAAATCTGTGTTTGAAAAGGGACAAATTGTTCCACTAGGAAAACCAGTAATAAAGGTGTAAGCATTCCACTGAAAATGAATAAAGGATCTCTACCAAACCATACTATCTGGTACAGGGTCAACATTAGTAAAATGAAAAAATCTGCAATTTCCATTATCAAAGTTAGCGCAATCTTCATGCTTATTTTTATAAAAATCCATTTTTGGAACCCCACGCCGCAACCGTTGCAGGGCATTCCGCAGTAAACTGATTCTCGGCACCTTCCACATATTTTTCTGTAACTATCAATTTAGTTAACGTTAAATGAATAGGTTAACCTCTTCCCAATATTTTCTCATTAGTTTCTCCCAGTTCTTTTCTATTATAAAATGCTTCTTTACGTATTCAATTACCTCTTCCAAACTGGTATTTTTTGGGTTCTGAGATTTTATAAATTGGATAATATCATACGCTGTCGGAGCGTGCCACGAAGATATGTTTGTGCAATCAGAAAACGGCGTAGTCCAAAGGTCAACCAGAAGGGTTTTGCAGGACAATTCTTTTATTTTCTTTTCCATGAACTTTCAATTATGAAGCTAGTAATAAAGGTATTGAGAAAGAAGCTCTTTGGTCAGATTTTGGCAATTTTGCCATAATCGTTTATTTTTTATCAAGAAACAGCATACTGTATTTCATGTTAAAGGTACATACATCTCAAAAAATAATGGTTAGGTTTACAAAGGAGAATTCTCATTAGCTTACTCGGAGATAGCAGCTGCTAACAATCACTTTGCTAAAGGAAAATGAAGAGGGCAGATGGCAATCAGAAAATTTAGGGGCTTTGCCTGAAGAAATTAATAAAAATCAAGTTCTCTGGGTTGATGTTCAAGACCAGACTGATTCTGAAATGAAGGAGATAGAGGAGTATTTTAGTTTAGATAAGCATAACCTTCAAGAACTTACTGCGGAGGGGGAACGTTCAAGAATTGATGAACATGAAGAGCGCATGTTTTGTCTTCTTAATTTTCCTCATCGGGAAGGTTTTATATCTGATGGAAAAATGGAACGCTTGGCGATGCTTGTTTGTTCCAGATGGATAATAACGGTTCATAAAGGTTACTCAGAGTTGACGTGTTCTGTTTACAAAAAAATAGGCGCACATGGCTATTTTTCGTTGTCCCTTGTGCCCTCTACTGATATTATGTTATATATTTTCTTGGATTTGGTCACCAGTGAATATTATCCGGTTTCAGATTTGGTGTTTGAGCGGATTGAAGTGATGAGTCAAGAAGCCTTGGGGCTCTTCAGAGAAGGGTCCAGGCGGATGGATGGAGATTTTGGGATGCGGGTTCTTGAGATAAGAGAAAAGTTGGTGACTCTTAGGCAGAGTTTGAGTCCGCTTCGCGAGATTATGGGAAGAATAACAAGGGGAGAATTTGCGCTGGTGCAGGGAGTGAACCTTCCACGTTTCGGAGATCTCTATGATAGAACAATCCAGCTGGTAGAGGTTGTTGATGCTCACCGTGAAGAAATGAGCAACATCCGAGACATATTGGTCAACGTTCAAACTGTAAGTACCAACAACATAATCAGGGTTCTCACGATAATATCAGCCATTTTTCTTCCACTGACTCTGATTGCTGGAATTTACGGAACAAACTTCGCATCAGGATTGGTTCCGGAAGCAAACGATCCTTACGGTTTCTACATTATGATTGCAATAATGATTGTGGTGGCTTTGAGTCTTGCGTTAATTTTTAAACGAAGAGGCTGGATATAGAAAACTATTTGGCACTACGTAAGAGTTAGCTGGCGAACATTTCCATGAAAATTTCATTATGATGCAAGTAATAAATATTTTGAAATAAGCTCTATTTGGCCAGATTTTGGCAATTTAGCCATGCATTAGTAATTTTTACTGCCTCTACGTATTATGCATATTTTCAGTTCACAAGCCTTATTTTTGTTAAATCAGCAAAGATTAAGGCGTGTAATACGTGAATGAAAAATGTCCCGTTTGTGGACATGATTTCTCTAATGAAGAAGATTTCTTGAAGTTTGCTGAAGTTGGAGAAGTAATTCAAGGCCCTGAATGTGGAACAGAATTAAAAGTAACTAAAGGCAAATAACTTTGAAATGTTCTTAGAAGGTTTAGATTGGGGGATAATTTAAACTAAAATTATAACGAAAAACTTGGAAAATTATCCGCTAAACCATTTTATGTATCACTTGAAGTTCTCGCAAGTATCTTTTGAAGGACACGGTAAACAAGGAAACGCATCTTCAGCTTCTTTAAACAAATCGACGACCTTTTCTTTGCCTGCTCATCGAGTGCTAATAGTTCAATGCGTTTTCTAAATTCGCCAGTCATTTTAAACCCCATTAAGAACAGAAAGCAAATAAAAACTAACCTTTGATTATGTCAAAATCAAAGAGGGCAACTGTACTTCCTTAGCCTGTTATCTCTTGTTTTAGGGGCAAGTTTATCACACGTGTAATAAATTTGGTTTCTTCTATAGAGTAAACGTTCTCTGTCAATTAACCGCTGAGTTGCCTAGTTGTTGCATTATGACAGTCACACAACCTTTAAAGAATTCGCGCTGCTAATTGTAATTAGGATTCTAGTTTGCGTTGAACAGGAGCGAACATAGGATTCTCGATATTTTGAAGGATGAAAAATGACTGAGGGAGAATCGGTATCTGAATCACTTATTGGGTGTGCTGTTCGAGCTCTTTTAAGAGTTGTTTTTGTTTTTGAACCTTTAGCGCCGACAGCTATTACGGTACTGACGAATCAACAATTGCACAGATTCAAAGAAGCTGGCACAATTGGAAATTACAAAACTAAAACTAAACGCTTAGGAAAATTCCATTACCGTATAGAAATTAACTTGGATTTGACTGGTATGCAGGCGATTCATCTTCTCGGTAACTTATTCCCCAAACAATTAAGCCGGTTCAGGAGGTGGTTCCATGACTGAAATGGCAGAAAAGAAAGGCAAATTGAAAGTAACATTAGAGGTTGAAGTAAACGAGGAGCTTATGGATTTAGCTAAAGATGCAATGTCTAAGATGCCTATGCGGATGCATGAAATGTGGAAGATGCACGGCGGAGAAAAGAAAGAGTAAACGCTCCTAACTTGAAATGACCATCTTTTTCTTATTTTTTTATTTAGGTTACGCTCTATCATGTTTTTGATTAATGTGAGATTATGGTTCTTCTTAGCAAGTATTATAACTTGTTATATTTCTATTTCAGCTTTCCACCACACACAGAGGAAATGTTGAAGTCTAGCAATCAATCAAAATCAGATATTGTAGCCATAAAGAAGTGAGGTCAGCAATTATTGAAAATCCTAACGAGTGTTTTTATAACAAATTCTAAGGAGGCTTTACTTTAAACCAGTTTTTTTTGTGTCATTTGCACTTCAAGTATATGTGAGACACCATTTCCTTGCTCCCCAAATGAATGGTGAGCCTTGACGAATTCCACGTCAAGAGTAGGAATTATCTTCTGGAACTCTGCAAGATTATTCTCAAAACTGATAATAAGTGTCTTAAACTCCTTAAACCCATGATACTTTGCGCCCCAAAATAGCTCAAGTGTCCACAGATTCTCAGGAAATCGAGAATGTTATTGAAACCTAATGCAGAATTTCAATTTCACTACGGATTATTGATAATGAGTTATTAGGCGATGTTCCATCTGGGTGGAACATCTCTAATTTGCTATTGCTGAAAAGTTTTCCATGCTTTTTTCGTGTATCTCAAAATTTCAATCAGGAATTTGATAATGTGCTACTTCAAACATCAAATCGGTAGACCAACACTAAGTTACTATCAAAGTTCCTAAATGAGCCAATAACTTGCGCTTAGAAAAAGTCCAAGAATTACAAAAATTATAGGCGTCCACCGAGCACGCCAGCAACTATTGAAACTAGAAAAAGCACAATTATGCCGATAACTACGATTTTTTTAGTTGTAGACTTCATTTGAAACGGTGTCTCCCTGATTTCTCTTGCCAAGATATACTACGCATTTGAATATGCGCTTTATGAATTCAGAACATAGATTTTAGGTTTGGGTTTTTAACAACTCTTAAATCTGCATAGCGATGAAATAGACAAACGATGTGTGAATGAATATGCCGATGGATTATGAAGTGTTTGAACCAAACGATGAACACCTTGCACGGATTATCGTAAGAATTCTTGAGGAAAAAGGGTATAATGCTGGTTACCAACTCGGTTACCCAAATAATAAAGTCTTCATAAAAGTGGACGCAAAAGAAGATGCAGACAGAATTTCAGGGATAATTAGAAAGTTCACGGAAAAATTCAGACTAACTGGGAGCAGATTAGCAACTGACGAATTTAACAAATCGATAAGTAAACTTAGTAGCTTAATACCAGAAACACCCAAGCGAAAACAAGAAAAACCAGCTGAGAACATAGAAAAGAAAATAGAAAACAAAGACTATGGTAACTCCAAAATTTCAGAAAGCGAGATTTACCGTAATGCCAAGCTTGAAGAATTGAGAAGCAGAATCGTTAAAAGGCTTAATCTCTTAACAAATCTAATGAGTGAAACTCCAAACGACCCTTCGAACGAAAAGAGGAAAATTGAAAGCGAAACTCTGGTTTGGGTTCTTCAAAACATGCCGTGATTTCCTACGTTTTTAGACTTTTTGATAAGTCTTAAATCAAAACCACTCAAGAAATCAAGAATATCAGCCACCAAAACTAAAAACCCAAAAGCGCCAGACGGCGACACACTACTCCTACGCCTAAAACACTGCATATGTTCGAAAACTACTTTTTAATAGGATATCATAGATTCTTGTGTCACTTATGAATCCGATTAAGAAAACACAATTCTGTAGTTGATTTACTGAAACATCCGTGGCTGTCTGGGAATTATCACATGTTTTTAAGTGCTGACCAACAAATGGAAATAATAAAGAAAAGGATGCAGAATACACCAAAGTAGGTTATCGAATCAGAAAACAACTACAACCTGTGAAATCGGTTCCTTATCCTTTTTAATGAAATTTTAAGTTAGAAACCACAAATCAGACTAATCCTTTTCCTTATGGCGAGTTCACTGGGATTCGTTTAATATATTAAGCGAATTTGATGGCGGACCCGCTATGATGCGCTTAAAATATCAAGCGACTCCCGCAATTAAGAAGCAAACACCAAGCCAACTTCAAGTTTATAAAAGGGTGAACCAGACCGGACTAAACCCCGAATGTTTGGGAGTAAGTCCTGTCCTACCCATCCTTAACACTTTTAACTGGTAAATAGGGGCTATGATCCCCCTCCCGGCGCCATTTTACCAGTTAGGGTAGTTTTTGAGCTTATTTCGTCTAAAACATACATAGTTGGGCTTCTTTAAAATTAGTGATTTGCTACATTTGAAAACTTGCAAAAGCAGGAGGACGATCGGTTCATCGATAATTAGAAGAATCCAAGGTAATTTGTATGCAAGCCACTTTTTTGAACCCTACAACAAGGAAGGGAATCGTGCCTCTACTCAAAAGCCCATCTCCAGAACTAATTACGAGTCATAGCATTTTCCTGAGACCATGAAAAAAGAGAGGGTTTAGTGACATCTCAACTTTAAGAGGGTTCAAAGCAATCCTAATGCGTGGAGTGCAGGGGGTTTGTTCTCAATCCCTTTTTGGCAGAGGCGCGCGACAAAAAAAGTAGTTCAAAGCAATTCAGTAATTCTTCTGGCTGCTTCCTTGGCGCCATTAATCGGTATCTTTGCGTAGTCCATAGTTTTTCCAAGGTTGGATAATATCGCTGCAGCCAAAGTTTCAGGAGAAGTTTTTGAGCGGGTCATTCTAATTCCTGCCCCGTGACGCTGGCAAACGCTTGCCACACCCACTTCTTGTTCAAAGTGCTGTTCAAGCGGGAAATATAAGAAAGGCTTCTGAAGAGCAGTCAACTCAAGCGTTATAGTTCCGCCTGCTGAGACAATGCAGAGGTCAGCAGCACCTAAATGTCTGTAAAGTTTAGGAACATAGCCAAGCACCTTCACTCCTTCTGGAGCTTTTACAGATTCTGGCAACACTCGTGGTCCACAAACCAATACCATTTGGAGGTTGGGAATTTTCTTATTGACCAAAGAAAATGATGCAGTACACAGGTCAAGAAGGCTTCTACCCGCTGCAGTGCCCCACCGATTGAACAAATAATAAGAGGGTCATCTCCATAGCCCAAGAGCTTTCGGGCTTCAACCTTGTCTTTATAATTCTCTATGTCATCTGGAAGAATGTAGCCAACAAAATCACACACTCTCTCTGCAAGCTTACGACGGTTTGGGAGCATAAATCCGAAACTCCTGTCAGGAACATCTTCCAACTCACCGACAAAGATGCTTTTATCCGCAAGAAGGGGTTTGCTATTTAGGAATTTAACCCAAAGTCTGTTGGTCACGTATGTGGCAATATGGTCAACAGGATTCCAAGTGGAAGCGTTCAACCCCAAAATGTCATAAATAACTACAAATGGAAGCTTCTTATAGCTCGGGTCATTAACCATTGCTATCAAAATGTCGTACGTCTCGTCCCCTATCAACAGGTCAAATTTGTAGAATTCAAAGACCTTGGCGTAGATTTCGCAATTGTTCGCCCAGCCCTTCCTCATATTCATAGCCCATTGAACCAGGTTAGCCTTGTATTCTTTTGCAGAATCTTCTAACACTGTATTCGCTTTGTGCAGAAGATTAGTCTCGGGAAGAAGTTTCTCTCCAGCTCTTTCCAGAACATCTGACGCTGGAGATTCAGCCATCCATGATATTTCAATTTCAGGGTGGATTTTTCTAAGTACCCCAGCAATTTCAAGGTCTCTTCCCACGTGACCTAAACCGATTGAACCGCTAATAAACAGGATTTTCTTCAATCTGTTTTTCCCTTTTGTATATCGATTGCTTGATGAGACAACACACTATGTGTCTTTCTGAGTAGCGAGTATTTAACCTGTTTCATTATTTGGATGCGTTACTTCGAACATCAAAATTCATCTATTAATCAAAGCCTACCATTTTGGTTTGTATCTATCCAATGGGGCGCTCTCTTTGGGTGGGACTGTTATTCGCGCATACCTTTTTCCCAAAAATGCTGAAACAAGGATTTTGCCCAGTTAAGAGCTACTTCATTGCTGGTTCTAAATGATTCATAGTCAAATAAGCCTTCTAAGTTTTGAAAGCTGATTGCTGCAATTTCTTTCTCAGACATAATGAGGAAGATATCGAGCTTCTCTAAGTATCAACTTTCCAGTAGTTTGGCTCTTGCAGCACGTTCAAAAGCAGGATCGTTAGCCAGCGTCATAATGCTTGAGGGGATGGTTGCGTTTCGGGGCATTAACTTTTTTATTTCTACTCCGCGTGTTGTAGCATCCACGAAAAGTGGCAGTGCACTCGCAAGAATTTGGTCGATACTAATCCAAAGGAATTCTTTGGCTTCCCGTATCGTTTTTTCTACGTTAAAAAAGGTTGCTGTAACTTCGTTCACAAATTCACTTTTTTTTAATGCGCCTATGCTTGTAGCGTATTCTGGCGGTAAAGTTGAGATTGTGTGCGTTTTGAAGTACTTCTTGTGTTTGGAAATAAACTCGAAGCTTGGAATGAACTGTAGTGCTGCTTCTCCAATCGGTGTTAGGTGAAAATATCCATCTGTATCCTTTGAGATGAGGGATTCTTCAGTCAGTCTAGCTATGTTTCGTGCGGTTTCTGGAACGGTGAAGCCGAGTTTTTCGGACACGCGGGACAGCTTCATGGGTGTGTTTTTGAGTTCGTGGAGTATGTTGAGTCGGTCTTCGTTTGAAAGCTCAAACAAGAGACTACATAGGTCTTGCAACTGTCAGGTCGCCTTCTTTTGGTCGAACATTTGCTTCTTCACTCCGTTCATGTCCCTCGTTTAATAGTTGATTATAATATTTCATACTTTCTGTTTAGAACATCTTATCTCCCTGAACATCAATCAGAAGACTGGTGAAAAAAATTGTCAACATCAAACTACGACGCAATCATTATCGGATCAGGACTCGGTGGCCTGTCCTGTGCTGCTTACCTCGCCAAACACGGACAAAAGGTCCTTGTTTTGGAGAAACACAGCATACCTGGCGGATATGCAACAAGTTTCAGAAGAGGCGCCTACACCTTCGATGCTGGTCTGCACATGATTGATGGAGTAGGCAAAGGACAAAACATGGCAAAATTCTTTGAGTTTTGTGGTGTTGCTCAAAGCATAGACTTCCTCAAACTCAAATATTCAATGCGAACGGTTTTTCCCGAACATGATATTCGGATTCCAAGTGGAAATCTGGAAGGAGTTATCGCGGTTCTTGAAGAAGATTTTCCACATGAAAGAGAAGGCATCAGGAGCCTTTTCAAAGAGATGACCAAGATATTCGATGATATGATGAAGTTTTTTGTTTCAACTGCTCCCATGTGGCAGCAGCTGCCAATCTTTCCATTCCGCTACAAGTCTCTTTTTCCTGCCATGAAAAAAACAGTCAGGCAACTACTCGACAAGCATCTGAAAGATGAAAAATTGAAAGCGCTTCTTTTTGCTAATTATGGATCTTTCGGATTGCCACCGAGCAAAGTGAACATGCTCGCCCTATGCGGCAACTTTGACTACTGGAAGGAAGGCGCTTACTACCCCAAATATGGAAACCAAGTAATACCAGATGCCTTTGTTGACTTTATCAAACGCAACAATGGAGACACACTTTTCGGCGAAGAAGTTGCTTCAATCATGATTGAGAACGGAAAAGCCGTCGGACTCACAAACTACTTCCAATCAGG
>Ga0209777_10003292_pt1 | contig 20186 bp, 27 predicted proteins | sample FrelakmetHBP12HB_FD_187147 | JGI IMG/M metagenome (GOLD analysis project Ga0209777, IMG submission 187147) | Freshwater lake sediment microbial communities from the University of Notre Dame, USA, for methane emissions studies -HBP12 HB (SPAdes)... | ecosystem: Environmental > Aquatic >...
ACAGCTAGATGGGTGACTAAGACTTCAGGTTGGAATACATTCTTGAATGCAGCTTTGTGGACGAATAAGCAATCAGGTTGGAATACATTTGGTTCTGCAGTTTCTTTCAGCAATGTTGTGCAGGGCTGGTCCACATTCGGTAATGCGTCTGCCTGGTCAGATATTGAATCTGGTTACAACACATTCAGCAATATTCCCACATGGGCAAACATCGCTTCTGGATATAACACGTTTAACAATACACCATTGTTCGGCAATGTCAGCAATGGGTGGAATACATTCTCTAATTTGTCTAGTTGGAAAGACATCGACTCTGGGTGGAACAACTTCTCAAACATAATCACAAACTGGACCACCATTGATAATGGGTGGAACACATTTGGCAATAATGTTGTCCGCACTGACCCAGCTACTGCTATCGATATGTATACAGCCACGTTGAATGGATGGTTACTCGACAACGGGTCAAACATCACAGTGTGTGGCTTCTGGTGGGACATTGGGATAACACCAACTGGGTCACACAACGTCACAGTCGGTGTCGTGGGCAACAACTCTGCGTTCTCGTTTAACTTAGCATCACTTGGTTCGAATGCTGTTTATTACTTTGAAGCGTGGTCACTGAATGGAGGCTTCTACAAAGGGCAGGTGCTCACATTCACGACGCTTGGTTGTCCACCAAACCCAGGTTGTGACTCTACTGCTTTAGTTATACATTACAACAACCACAATGTCACTGGCACCACAACTTCAACGTATAGTCCAATCACTGGCTGGGTAATCAATGTGTCGTATACAGGGAACTATACTGTGCCCCCTGGTTGTGACTCTACAGCATTAGCAATCCTTGAGAACCTCACGAATTGTACTGGCAGCTATTCAGCGGTGTATGACCCAATCACTGGATGGCACGTAGTGAACAGTTACGTTGGCACTGGAGGTAGTGGCTCTGCTCGGTTCGAGGGTATCACATACCACCTAGGTCTCGGAGTGGTCATTACATTAATGTTGCTCGCTTTCATGGTGGGTGTGATTATGACGTACAAAAAGGAGAAGAAGAAAAATGAACAGCATCGTGAAACTGTGTCCAATGAGCGGTAGTCCATTGATGAAATGTGAATGTGCCAGAATTATCAACGAGATAGCGGTTAAATCGTTTTGTATCGTCAATAACTCAGATGTCACGAGGTTTATATCGAAGAAACTTAACGACGCGAGAGTCACCGGCAAAATCATTTTAACGAGTGGATGCACCATTGAACGGAAGAATGGGATGAAAAACATTTTGTTTGTGCACCCTGACTACAAAATCGAAAAGGAAGATGAGTACACCCTCAAAATCGTTAACAGATATTAAACACCATTATTTAAGATATCAACTACAAATAGTGACGAGGGTATTCTTTTAATCATAGAATCCCAAATGACTGCGTCGACCACAATGGGAGTCGAATCGGAGAACATCCGAGTTTGGAGGAACAAAAATGGAACAACTCAAGAAATCAAGTTTTAGATTCCCAGTGAACAGTAACTTGGTTATTGAAGTAGCTGTTGTCTTTATGGTCATCGCAGTGGTATATATCGTATTTGGCTACCTAGGCAACCTTTCGTTTGTAGGCAACACTACAAAAGGCTACATCAATGACACTATCCTCATGTGGGTTACTGTCGTAGGAGTTATAATGCTAGCTATCATCATCGCAATTCTTTTCTTAGTCATCAATGTGCTGAGAAAGAAAAAGTAGTTGCGATAGCGACACCTCGAAAAGGGGCACAGTCAAATCGGCTGTGCTCTTTCTAACCATTTTTGATGGAGGATAAAGAAGGGACGCTAATGAGTAACTCAATGTTCAGTCCGTACTACAAACCACCGAAGAAACACAGGAAGAAGACATCAAGTAAACGTTCTAGCACAAGGTACCCTTGGGAAATGGGTGAGAGTATTTCCAGTGATGGAATGACACAAAGTCGATGGAACAGATTGCATCCGAACAAGAAAGTTGTTTCAAAATCTAAGTGGAACAGACTACACAAACCTTGGATGTATGATTAGGCATGTTCGAAAACCTAAAGGGGCTCGTCCCCCAATCTTTTTTTTATTTAGAAGCAATTGAGCTTGCACCACACCTGTATGGGCAAACAAAAGTTAAAGTGAAAGTGTGGCTGAATTGAATCGAGCCGCAAACGTTTTTAACCTGTAGTTCGATTTAACTTGTGATGGAGCCATTGGTAGAAAAGAAACACTCAGAGCGAGAGGGAGTAACCATCTTCCTCCTCGCTCGAATCAAAGAGAAAGCACTGGTTGCCTCATTCACAGGTAAACACTTTTCTGGCTTTGAGGTTCACCTCATCAAAGTGCAGAAAGAGGGCACACAGACAATCAATGGGCACGAGATTCATTACCAAGAAAAAGAGCTGTATCGCACTGGTCGCGATTTTGGTGTGTCAGCTTGGCACTATCCGTATTTGGAGCTTGCTCTCATCGACCATCCTGAGTTTAAATCGTTTAAATTGCTGATAAACGGAAAGTTACAGCGCTTAATCGATGAAACGATGCTAAATAGTGATAATCATCGAGGTTCAGATGAATGAGACGATAGGAACCGAGAAAATCGTTCCAGTAACACCTGACGGTGCAGACAAGAAACACAGTGAAACCAAAAGTCAGCTTGTGACACAGGGCATCGTCAGGATTACACTTTCAATAGATAAAGAGCTGGATGAGTATTGCAAACAACACCCAGAAATCAATAAGAGTGCAATCTTCCGTCAAGCAATGTCACAGATTAGAGCTGGCTACGAGGTTCAGCTTTCATTCTACGGGTTAGCATTCTTCATCCTCATCGCAGGCTGTTTCCTCGTGCTGTTTTGGTTCATCATGCCACAACAATGGCAGTTTTTGTGGGTGATAACTTTAATATGTGTCGTGGTGGTTATCCTCGTTAAGAGTGTCGCGTTGTTTTCTCAATTCAATCGTGAGGTGAACCATGGATTATAGGATTGTAAAAGAGGATGAGGTTAAGACTGAGCCGATGACTGAGTTCACATCGAGTGAAATCGCTGTGACGATGGCTGAGTTTATGCTGTCAGGTTTGACGAGTGTCCCCGAAGACATGAGGCAAGCGTTCAAACAGTTCTGTGTGATGTTCTCTAATGCTGTGGCTCTTGGTAATATTGAATCGTGTGAGATGATAGAATGGGCTATAGCGTTTCGTGAAATCTGTGTGCTCCTTGAATTTGGTGACAATGACATGGCTCGCAATTTAATGGGGGAATACTTAATGCTTGCTCAGCTTTCTCGTTCAAAGAAGGGGATGACAACAATGTATGGTTTGAGAGGTGTAACACAAAAGACTGTTGAAATGTTGGAGCCTCCCAAACAAGAAGAGGAAGTTCAGCAAAGACGAGGGTTGATTAGTCGTATTGTTGGAGGAATAAGAGGTCGATAAATATGTTTTTTATGAAAAGCGCATTAGTGATGATAATAGGCTTGATGCTAACATTCGTAAGCTTTTTTGTGGCATCATTTTTCCCGATAATGATAATCCTTTTGCCAATGTGGTTCTTCGGTGCAATCTTCTGCTTTATCTCATTAGCACGGATTTGGATGGATGTGAGGCAAACAACATTGTACTATTTGATTGAGGAACCACGTCCAGGAGAAATCTTATGGCTGTATGCATACGGAGACAGAGACATGGTTGTCACACCAGCAATGCGTCGAATGCAGATGTATTCGTACTCACCAGAGTTGAACCAGCAAATCAAAGAGTTTGCCACATACAGGTTCGCTGGACACACAATCCGTGTGGTACCAGAAGGAATCGGACACAGTGTTGACCTCGGTGCTTGTTTGTATGCAACACACTTTAAACAGAAGTTTGGCATAAGGAACATCTTTGATTTGAGGAAGCTGTTCAGACCAGCTGTTGAGGACTTGCCTGAGGAGAAAGTCACCACAGTTGAAAAGGCACACGAAATGCTTGGGTTGAAAGCACCAGCTGCAAGCTTCGACCATGCAGCCGTTAAACCAATCGTTGAGGTGAAGAAACCTATCGAGATTGTCGTCGAAGCTGAACCAGTGCAACCAACACCTAAAGTCAAGAGGAGCGAACACTGGCGAGAAGAGATGGATGCTTTGTTTGCAAAGCTCGATAAGGAGGACAAACAATGAAAGCAGAAGATGAATCTGAAATCCTCAGACACGTAGAGGAAATCCTTGCTCGTCGTGAGAAACGTGATGAGGTGAAACAAATCTCCACACCAATGTCAAAAGTTGATGCCATCCAAAAGAATAGGACACCAGAGGGGATGGGGAAGATTCACTTCCAAGGGATTCCAGTGGATTTATTCGATATCGAACAATTAATTTTAAAGGTGTCTCCCATAGACATCCGCACATTAATGAGGTATGAGGGCTCCCGTTTAACTGAACAGATACTCAACCACCCTAGATTAAGTGGAGAAGAGGGGAAGAAGTTCAACTGGATGATTATTGTTTACATCCTCATCTTTGTCGGTATTGGAATTGCAGTGCTCGTTTTGCTACCAAGACTTAGTGGCATCTTTGGCAGTCTGATTCCTCATTAAGGAGTAACAGTAAATGAGAGGAGACCTACAGAAACCAGTGGAGTATGAGAGTGATGCATCTCACACGAAAGTAGAGGACCTCCTTTTGGACTGTTTAAACGACCTTTTCCACGGTCTTAGAGGCAGGAACGGTCTTCTTTGGGATGAAAGCCTTGATTGGATTGAATTTCTTTTAAGCTACGAGGAAACGTCGTATAACGAATTGAAAGAGTTCAAGGAGAAACTGAAGAATGGTGTTGCTCTCAGACTCGCTGAGGTGCAGATTGCATCGAGGAACATTGACAACGAGCTGAAAAAGAAACGTTTTCAGAAGTTGAACAAATCTATGATTGAGAATGAATTCAGGAGGGACATGACGCGTAAAGTGGTTGAGCTTTTCTACAAGCGGCAAATCCTTATGTATCGTAAGACAACATTCGCTGAATTGGAGGGAGTCGATGACAAGCAGAACACAGCTTGAGGGGAAAGATATCATCACTCGTTTGCACGCACACGATAAGACGTTGGGTGCATTCGCGACTGAGATTTCTTCCGGAACCGGGAAAGGCAAAACGAGTATGCTTCTCTCATTCGCGAAATACAATATGGAGAACCACCCAGGTGAAAAGAACTTCTTCCTCGAGGATTTTGGAGTGCCACTGCAGAGTTTTAAATTGGGTCGCGAGAATGTCCAGATATGGTGTAGAGCACTTGATTACAATTATGTCACTACGAAAGGTTCCGTTGGTCGTCCAAATGAGGTTAAAACACATCATGGTCCATTACTCACTTTCCGTGACAGAGACCACAAATTGAAAGAGGTGTCACCCGAGGAAATGGGAGTGCAGTGGTATTACACATACGATGAGCTTTACGATAAGGCATCCACCACAAAGTTGAACGTTCCAGTCATTTACCCGAGGAACACTATTTTTAACTTAATCCAGGTTGCAGCATCAAAGGGAGAGTTCTCAAACTTCTACATCGATGAGTTTTCGAATGTGTCACCATTCGGTCAAAGTTACAAACGGAGTATGAAGATTGCTAACTTGCTTACTGCACTGCGTAAGGATTTTGTCAATATATTCTATACAGTGCAGAGTAAAACACAAGTCGATTGGAGAACACGAGCAGTGGTAGCTATCAAGATTTTTGGACCAGGAGCTACTGCTGATAAAAAATGCAGGCTCGTGCAAAAGGCTATCGATAACCTCAAAGTGGACACAGTTGATGGTTCTGAATTCTGGATTGTGGAGGGTGGGCAATTCGGTCTTTTCAGATTGAAAGATATCTTTGAACCACTTGCAAATTGCAACATTGAAATCCACGTTACCAAAACAGCAGGGGAGAAGACTATTGACGAAGACGAGTAATGAAGATGACCCACTGCAAGTTCGGCTCACTTTCATGGACACGATTCGTGCTCAGAAAAAGCTCGATGAATATCTTTACAGGTTGCGTAAACACAATGACTTCATCCATGTGCCAGAGTGTGAGGATTTTATCCGCACGGTGAACTCTGCTTTTCTCAGTCAGGGTCAATGGCGTTTGTGTTACTTGGATGCCGGTAACACGAAGATACCTCTTTCTGGTTGCCACACATTATGCTTGAAGCTTGCACACATCCACAGGAATAATGTTAAGGTGAAACGTTATTCATTTGAGCAAGAGGTTCCGATTTCTCGGTTCTGGGATTTAATCATCCAGGAGACGTACTTCATTTATCCAGCTGCACTTGAGGAGTCACTGAAGATTAGTGGTGAGCATCCAAAAAGGGAAGACAGCCAAGCTTATGATTTCACCAGTAGAAGGAGCAAAGAAGTATGAAAGATTTAAGCTGCAAACATTGCACATCAAAACCGTTCTGTCGCTCCAAGTCAATCACAAAAGGTTCCAAGGTGTGTGACGAGCATAGAGGAAAAGGTTCAACACCACCTCGACTGCAAAAGGAACCCAACGATTCAGAGAAACGAGGGCTTTTGTGGTATATGCTCAGCAAAATGAAAGGTGGCAAACGAGGGTGAGGGTGTTGCTCGTTCTTGCTTGTCTTCTGCTTGTTCCCTCAGTGTCTGCTACTGTGGTGCAAGTGTCACAATCTTCTGCTTACGTGAACGAGCCTGTAACGCTCGAGGTAGGTTGTTTCCCAACTTATTTTGTGAAAGGGTGGGAGCTAAAGATTAAGTATGACGACACGTTTCTGAGGTTCTCAAATGTTACGATTGGCTCGTTCTTTGACCCGTATCCACAATTCTGGATTAACGGCACAGTTGATGCAGCTAACAGCTCCATTATCAACATTTATAATCTGGTCATTGGTCGTGGCAATGTGTCACACTCTGCTCAATTTTGTTATGTCACATTCGTCCCGCTGAAAGTAGGTTACTCGAATGTTTCTCTCTTTGATGTGGGTGTGTGCAACGAATCAAAGTATTTGCCTGTAACTATCATTAATGGCAGTGTGGATGCTTCGACTCGGGAGAATCCAATAATCCCTCCTCCCGAGCCTGAGCCCAAACCAATCCCCCCAGTTGAGCCACAACCTCAGCCAGATAGTTCAGAGAAAGTAGAGACACCACCTATTGCAGAAGCAGATTACTTGGTGGGAACATTCCTCACCATCATCGTGGCAGTTATTTTCTGTTTGTGTTTGTTAACCATAGTTGAAAAAAGGAGGCGATAAATGTTCAACACCACTGAAATGATAAACATGATTGTACAGGGTTTCTGCATTGGCTTAGGAGGAAGTTTGGGCAATTACTTCATCCTCAAAGTTCTTCTCTCAAGATTGGAACCGAAAGAGAAACCTCCCAAACACGCGTGAGGCTTTGTTTTTACGCTCCTTATTGTTATTATCTCATCTAATTAGTAGAATCACTCCAAACTCTGGTCTATATCTTTTAAGGACCGTGAAAAACAATTAGGGAACATTTATATGCTGAACTGTGCATATTTATGTAATGGTTTTAATAACAGAAGAAAACAAACAGGAAATATTAAAATCCTTTTCAAGTGAAATTATAAAGAAATATAAACCAAACAAAGGAGGAAGGGAGAGTTTTATTCATAAAATTGAAAAGCTATACGTTGCTGATATGTTTTTAAAGCAAGGATACACTGTTTTATTTGAACAATCTCTCAATAAGAATAATAGATATTGTAACTTCGTAGATGTATTAGTGGAAAAAGAAAATAAAAAATATATTATTGAGTGTATTTCTTTTCAGTGGCACTCAAGAACGTTTTTTTATGTTCTTAAACTTCTTAATGAAATTTGTAATCGTTATTCGTTTATTTTAAGGTTGATAGAAGAACAAGAAAAAAATAGATTTTCAAAATGTTGGTTTTTAGTTGTTCCAGAGGAAATAAGCATTGACGAACACTCTAAATATATTAATTTTAATATTGATATGATAAAAATTATATGTAAGCTATCAAAGACATTTAATTTTCAATTGGTTGTTGCTCCATATCATAGAGTAAATGATTATGATTCAAATAAAATCTACAAATTTAAATCAAAAGATATTAAGTATTAACTTTATCCAGAGCTGAGAGGGAAGCTCTAACCGCTCTCAAACTCTTTCTAGGAACGTTTTCTACGGGCTTTATTCGTTGAAACGACTCGTCCAAGTAGTTTCTCCCCAGTTTGGTCTGAATATCTTTATAGAAGTGTTAAAATCGTTTTAAGAAAATAGGAGCAGGATTGCCAGACACGCTCCTCTTTTGGTTACAGTCATCCAACACTAAGGTGTTAAGATGGACAAATTTGGTTTGGATTGTATTGGTTAGCTGGCAATCCAAGCATAAGTAAGCATTAAATGTATATAAACCTTTTGTTATGCACAAACGCTGCATTAAACCATGTTTCTCAGTTCAGCTAGGATTTCCTTTAGAGTCTTGTTAATCTCACTAAGCTGAAACGTTAAGTCGTCCACGATTCATCACCACCCTTGAATAATGTAGCATACACATTCCTTTGCAGCGAGCACCATGAGAGCAACCAGCGATAGAACATTTCTTGCCACGATTGTAGAAGTTTTTCGTCATTGTGTGTCACCTGCTCATCAAATCAATTTTCATTTCAACAAGAAGAATAAGACTAGCAATCCAAAGTTTAAGGAACATCACAGCAAAGAGTGTTACAATAAACAACATAACAAAGTTGGTGAACTGGAACTTCTCAGCAAAAATAATAACAGGTATAAGAGCAAGGTTGGAGTATTGAACTACTTTTGCTAATGTGAGCTTTTTTTGTAAATCACGAATAAACTGTTCTGCCTCAATTTTTTTGCTATCATCCATCTTGGTTCACCACCTGCTAATATCTGCTAATCACTGCCAATTTGGCAGGTTTATTGGGAGGAAGTAGAAGTGGATGAGCGTTCGTGTCTTTCATTGTGTCTCGGTGAGAGAGGCAAAAAAGACTCTCATCCAAACTACCCCAAATTAGAATCGAGTGAGAGGATTTAAAGTTTGCCAGAACCGTCTCTTCTAGCGTAAAGTGAAACAAGCAGGACAATGCTGTAGAAAGCTTTAATACATTAGGTGCCGTTCTCCACGAAAGGGATAGATTATGACTGAATTTGGAACACCCATTTGTTTGTCGAGCTCGGATGAAAATAAAGTTAGAATCTTTAGACCAAACGAGGTGGTTGCTATTTTACAACTTGGCATCCCCAAGCTTGAATACAGAACAATGTTTGAGGCACTCCTCTATTCAGGAGCAAGATACGTAGAGATGCAAACGTTCCATGAAAATCCCGGATGGTTGGAGGGTTCGTTCATCCACTTTCCTCGAAGTGCCCAAAAGAAAGTTAAACAAAAAATAAAAGAGAGGTGGGTTCGTTTGAACCCTCAAGGATTGAAAGTATGTGAATATTTTTTGAAAGGTAAACCTCTTCCCATTCGCCAAGCTTGGAGGGAGGACCTCCATCGATGGTGCAAAGATGCAAAAGTTTCAGAGGAAGGGTTGTCGGTCAAGTGTTTGAGAAAAACGTGGGAATCGTTCTTAATGTTTTATTATCCACAAAATGCAATCCAGATTTGTTTATCACAGGGTCACACACAAGCAACAAGTTTGGAATACTATCTCAATCTACCGTTCAATGAGCAAGAACGGAGAGAGATGAAACAGTTTGTGGATGGCTGGATTTAGCGACGATAAAAGATTTAACCTCCGAAAAGATTATAGTTTTACTTTCTCCAATTGTGTGGTGAAACACAAAATGAAGAGCGACTTACTCCGCCAAGCTGAGCGCTTTGTTCTAAGCCTATCACTTTCTGATAGGGTGACGCATCGAACACTGAGAGCTGTTTGTGGGTAGTTGACAAAAAAGTAGAGACCACGAGCGAACTGGTAATCGCTCGTGAGTTGTTAAAGCCAATATCCCCCGAGATATATATTAGTTTTATGCTTCTTCTTCTTCTTCTTCTTCCTGTATATAGTAACTTGATGACATAACGACGAGAGACGACGACTACGGAGTTAAGAGGGAGAGAGGGAATTGTTTTATTTTGTGATTTTATTTTCACAAATTAAGTCGTATTGTTTTTTTGATAACCACTTGATGTGTTTGTCACAATTCATACAATCAACTTTAACAATCCAAACACCATCGCTTCTTGTTCTTATATGTAAATGAGCTTCTTCTGGTAGTTGAATGGTGTTACAATGCTTACAAGTAACAACATCGTCTCTAAATTTCAACTGTTGTTCTCTGGTCATTGTCATAGGAAGTAACACATCCTATCTTGTCTGGATATTATAAGTGAATTGTTCCCATCTTTTCGTTTGTGTTTTAACCATTGTAGAGCTTGAGGTGACATTTCGCCGATTGGGATAATAAAGAACTCGCGAGATGGTAGTTCCTCTACTTCGAAAATGTAATAGACTTCACCGAAGATAAATCTCTTCTTAATGCTCTTTACGTGAACTTGTAGCCTATCATTTTGTAAGAGGTCAAACAACCAGCAGTATTTGTAACCGGTGCGTTTATCACGTCCTGTGTGCCAGCCTCGAACACACGTTGTATCAATAGTCATCTTGTTTCAGCTCTCTCAGAAGTTTCAGATATTTGGCAGTCACATCTTTGAGTGTCTTTAAATCTTCCTCATCCAAGTTGTCGAGATTCCTTTCGACCTCATCCATTTGTTTTTTAACTTTTTTGAAATCCATAGTGTTTCACCTAATGCAGAACAATGCCGCAAACTTATTTAAATCTTTGCAATATTATAGTTAATTATGTACGGTGATGTGTTTGCCGGGTTCATGGTGGGGTTCGTCACTGCATCAGCGTGTTACGGTATTGCAGTGTTAACTCTGCCAAAGCTGTTCTCCAAGATAATGAGCAGAACGTTGAAACAAATTAATCCTACCGAAATGCTCAACTCATTGTTCAACGACAAAAAAGAGGAATGAGGAGATGGTTAAAAAGATTAGGGGAACCCTTTTGTGCCATGGTTTTGGGTTCCCTCCTCCCCCTTTAATCGTTCGGGTTAATTTTATATAAGGTGAATGAGATGTCATGTTGGGTATACATATGGTTGGAACAATTGAAATTATCTCACACAACAAACACCCCGAGGTTAAAATAATGGTCGTTAAAGTGGATGGTAAGAGTAGACCGCTTTTTGTTCATCCGACAAAAGCAAAAGTAATCTATGACCACTTGGGGGAACTACAGGACTTTGTTGAAAAGTATTACGACCCGGAATTCAAAGGCTACACAAATGAGCCACAAAAGTCTTGATGCTTTCAAGAAACAATACGAGGAAGCGAAGACACTCTTTTATGAATCAGACAAGTTCCGAGACTGGGTGTATGTCAATGCAGTAGCGAATGCAGTAATGTTCACATTCCTCCTAGTAATTTACATCTTAGTACACAATGGTATAGTAAACACTTTAGTGCAAATAGGGTTCGCTATCTCAATCTTTTTTATCTTTGTCACCCTGCATGAGGTTCTGCATGGGGTGGTTGCTCAGTATCTTGGCTACAAATGTGAATTCAAACAAACACCGATTGTTCTTATCTCGAGGTTGAACCAATCATTAACGACAATTAGTATTGATGTGTGGCACAAGGACGATACAAAGTGGAAAGCTGATAGTGTGGCTATAGCGTTGACGCCTAATATACTTTTTTTGTCTATCGGCTTTTCGTTGATAGTATTTGGTGCTTTGAATGGATTCTTAATGTTGTGGATACTAGGAACGTTCACAATGGTAGGACACACTATAGCATTGTGGATTGACTGGGGGGCACGAGTGTGACTGGTGATGAGATATTCAGACTCGGTCTCATTTTGTTTGGCTGGATTGTTGCCCTCCTCTGGATTAGATTTCTCTCGTTCATTAGAGATACAAAAAAGGATAGAGACAAAGACAAAAGCATTCGTGGGGAAACACACTGACCTCGTTTTCTATTTGGTGAGACTGTGTGCCTACTTGTTTGTCGCATCCACTTGGAAAATAAAATCATCGGCTGCATACGGTCCCCCTACTTTGTTCGACTGGTTCGAGGCGGCTAACTATCTTATCATCCTCGCTATTCTTATTCTCGGACCGACATTGGATGACTTTAAAAATTTGGGTGAGTGAGGGACAAATTGTGTTTGCCAGCTACAAAAAATTAAAGAGCATAGCAAAAAACAACCATAGTATATACTTATAAGCATGAGTTCTGATATGGTGTTAGGAGAAAAAGATTTGTATGTTGCGCGACATAATCGCTTTGTTTGCGAGTTTGTTTGTCTTCGGAATTGTATACGCTGTAATGGCAATCATTGTTAATATGCTGAAAGCTGTATTTGTGGTGAACGACGCAATTGTCGTGGGAATCTTTTTCATCTTCTCAATAGTGCCATTAATTTATTACATAGCGCTCGCCAAACGTTTCATAGAGTCAAGGAAGATTACGAGGGTGAACTAAATGGCGAAACACAAGCTATTCCGCTCTTCAAGGACCACTGCTGAGGTTGAGGGGTATGGAGTTGGCTACCGTAGCGACTACCCGATTGTGAACAAACAAGGAGAGATAATCTCCAAGAATGGTGCCCGAATTGGGCAAGCTCAGTTCTATAACCGTGAGGCTTCCGGACAATACGAGAAACGAAGAGCTCTGAGGCTTCCAGCGTATGATGGAGGCGATAGTGACGATACACCCGATAGAAATGGTTTTAAAATGAGTTTCGACCGAGATGTACGATTGCTAGTGTTCATTGGCATTTTCATTTCAGTGTTTGTAATTATGTATATGGTGATGCAAATGGTGTTTGATGCGGTGTCCGATGCAATGATGGGTCTCGGACTCAACATAGCAAACCTTGCATCATTTAGGATTGAAGCATCACTCACTTTGGGGATTGTGGTTGCTATTTGTGTATGTGTAGCAGCATCATTGTGGTTCTTTGAGGAGGGTGATTTTGATGACTCAATCTTTGAAGCATAAGACATTTGCTTACACAATTGTAGCTCTGCTCTCATTCAGCATCTTCTCCGTCCTTTCTCCTCCGGTGGGTGCCACCAGCGCACCCACTACCATTTTCAGTGATAATTTTACAACGTGGGGGAACTGGTCGAACGTGAACCCATCTCGTCCTGTTTATATTGCAAGTAGTATGCTGAGATTAGCAGGATACAGTTACGGACCAATCGATTCAGCAATAACAATTCCTTTTGATGCAACGGGTTCAGCAACAATTTCTGCAGACTTTGACCTTCATCGAACAACATATGACGGTAGTCTTCCAGACACATTTTATCTAAAGTTCTACGACGGTTCGTGGCACACAGTGTATACAGTATATTTGTCTTCTCTACCGTACAACTCTTGGGCACACAAGACTGTGACTCTAACTTCTTCTTCGTACACATTTACAACAAATGCAAGGTTTGAGATAACGCTGAAGATAGAGTCGAGCACAGCCTTTTACCTAGACAATATGGTCATCACCAGTACTCTTGCAGGGATACACATGGCGACTGATGCAGCAACGAACATAAGTTACGACCAGGCAACACTAAATGGTCACGTGGTGTATGACAATGGGTCTAACATCCAGTGTGGTTTAAGGTGGGGAGTCAACGGTTCTGGAGTGTGGAGTGGTAACACTACTTTAGTAGGGACATACAACGATGGTGACTACATTTCATGTCCAGCTACTTCGTTAACTGAGTACACACACTATATGTTTCAATCGTGGGGAAAGTTCGGTAGCGAATTTAAGATAGGGGCAACAGCGTATTTCATGGCTGAGGCTAACCTTTCTCTGTATGCAGACACAATTACAGCAACTTCAGCAAAACTACACGGCACAGTCGGTGCAGGGATTGCAGGTAACTATGGTTTTGTGTATGGAGACGAAGACGGACCACCGTGGGACCACAATGTAACAGTGGGCACCCTCAGCACGTGGGGATATGAAAAACAGTTAACAATAAGTCACGCAAACAACTCGTACCAGATTCTGGTGAACGTTTCGAAATCTACAGGTGGCGATGTAGCTTGTGGAGGTCATTGTCAGGATTCGTTTAACGACATACGTTTCCTCAACAAAGCACAAACAGTAAACTTGTCGTACTGGATTCAGAAAGTGGTCACTGGCAGCTATGCATGGTTCTGGGTGAAATTGCCATCCACAATGGTGGCTGATGGTAGTATCTACATGAAATACGGCAATTCTGTGGTGGCGAACGTCAGCAATGGAGACACCACGTTTGAAGCATTTGACGACTTCTCAGAGGCAACACTGAACACAACAAAGTGGACATTAGTAAACAGTTCTCATGCTAATATAGTGAACACTCTCAGCACAGCTGGTGGTGTGTTATCACTTAAATCAGTAGCAACAGCAACAACAACTGGTTTAACGTATCAGCCTTATGTGTTAAGGTGGAAAGCAGCTACGTTTCCTCTTACATCAAGCTATCAAGTGAATGCTAAATGTCGAGCTATTCAAAGAGGTTTTTCTCCTTCTACAATTTCAAATCAGTTTCCATACATTAAAGCAAATGGGACGACCTCATCAGGAGAAAGGATGTATTACTTCTCTTATCTTTATAATTCAGAGTTCTTTTGGACAAGCGGCGGTTCCTATATTGATTTTTACGATGTTAATTCATCAGATTACTTTTGGGCTAGAGATGGAATAAAGAAGACAACAGCAAACATTTCTGTGTACGATATTAACTCTGGAGCTCGCCTTGGATATCTAACAGAGGCAGTAACACTCATCGGCACAGCAAGACATTTTCAGCTAGAAGGTTATTTCGGTAAATTGAGTGGAGCATACAGTGGAACATTCGAGCAACAATACGATTGGGTGTTCTCTCGAAAGTACAACACAACTGAGCCGACAATCTCAGTAGTGGGTGCCCAAACAAGGTTAAACACAAACACAACGTTCTTCTATAACGCTGCAGGTTTGAATTCTACTTCAAAGTATTATTTCAGACTGTGGTTCCAAGGGTCATACCACGAGAGTGCTACAAGTGTGTTCTACACTTTACCAGTAGCACCGAGTGCTTTCCAAATATTAAATCAGCATGGAATGGATATCACACTCGAATGGACGAACGCAGTATCAAATGTTCCGTCAGATGTGTACACAATCCTAAGAAGTAAAACGACTGGATACCCAACAAGTCACACAGATGGTACAGAATTGATAAACACAACTGGTGAACAGTATTCATACACAATCCCGTTTTCTCCGACTGGTCATGTGTATTTTGCAGTGTTTACGTTCTTCCACGGGAGTTTCTCGAACGGAACGAATCTTTCAGCAAACACAACCGGAGGAACGTACAATTTCGAGCTAAGATACGAGGACTCAACAAAGAACTATGCTTTAATGAACCTTAACGCACCAGCAACGGGGAGATACGACCTCGTGGTCACGTATGATGATTTGTCGCAGGAGCGTAACACATATGAGATTGGCAAATGGTCTGGTTTCAACTTCAACACGTGGTATTCCAATACATTCCTAGCAGGTTTGAACATCAGCTTCTTCAATTGTTACAAGCTTGGCGGCTCTTACATTAAAAAGGTGAAGTGGGACTGGCAAAGTAGTTTATTACCAACAATTAATATGGATGTGACGCTCGAGATAGTTGACGCAGGAACATACACAGTCGGGGTAACATCTTTGCTTGGCGGGATGATGTATGTGCCACAAACAGTAACACTTACACCAGGTGAACACACAATATCGTTTCCATATAACATTATCACGTGTCCTTGGGCAACAGCTCAATATGGTTTTGTTGTAGTACTCGTTGGCTTGTCTCCACTGACAGTTGATTGGAAATCAACAGTTGGTTCTGGGTTCCCTAATACAATTGACGAACACGGACAACAGACATTTACTGGTCCTTCAACAATTATTCCTAGCGCTCTCAATACTCCAGCTCTTTGGGTAATATGGACAAACTTCCTTGCAGACACACACGCGACGTGCAGTAACTTTAGAACGTGGTGGGCTGGATGGCAAAATAACCTTACCGTCTCAATAGCTGGATACAATTTATCTCAGCTGATTGTGCCAACAATCCCAGACGGTAACCTGTGTGGCTCAATTACACAAGGTTGGACATACACTGAATCAGATTTACACGATGCTGACCCCACAGATGGTAAATGGCTAATCAATAGCACGAAGACAATCAATTGGTGTTCACTTTCATACACTAGTGCTAATTCATATTTCAACATTACGTGGAACACATCAAAGTACTTTATGAGAGACATAGTGCAACAGGGTGACCCGATAACGTTTTATGGTAGGTTTGACTTAACGTATATCCCATATGTGTCTGACCTGTTCAAAGGAACAGGCTTTGTGCAATACCACATTGTGTTTGCTCAGAACTTAAAACAAGGTGTGTACGCTAATGTGTTCATCTACGACAAGGACCACAATAAGAGAATCATCCACTCAGAGTATTTAGACAGTAACTCAAGGATAAGTCCTATGCTGCTCATCCACCAGACATACTATCTTGAATTAGTAGATACAGATGGTATCGTGACAAACATAGGTCCGTTCATTGCTGGAACAAACACTGAGATATCTGTCTCTGCTCAGGGAGTCACAACAGACAATCTTATCTACAAGAACGTTGACATTACTGCAGCATGGACGGGAACAGGATTTACAGTGAATGTTGTAGACAGAACATCCACCGCAACAACAATATACTTTACTGTGTACTATATGAACGGCACGGTGGCATATAGCACGACGTTTGCAGGATACAGTCACACATTCACATTCATCGGCAATGTATCTCAGAACTATTACTACAAAGTGGACCTCATTAATATTGATGGGTATTTGTCTACAGGATTTGTGCCAATGAGGGCAACAGCTTTAGTGCCACACGTTAGTGCAGGGTTCATCAACGCTTTGTTTACTGTGTTCTTTGGACCATCAGTGACAGTAGGTTCAACTACGATTGATTGGGTATACATAATTCTGCTAGTACTTTCGTTAATCGGATTGCTTAGTGTGGTGAAAGGTGTTCCCACTTGTCTTATTGTTGAGGGATTCATCTTCATTGCAGGTGCAGCTGTGTTCCAGCTTCCAGTGTTGAATGGAGTAATAATCGGAGCAGCTGGTATCTTTTTGATTGCACTCGGTATCATAGGTGAATTGACAGAGAAGAGAGCACAAACTAACAATAGAGAGGAGGACGAACAACAATGAAGATAATGGAGATTGTTGTGTATGGTTTCATCTTGTCTTTAGTCCTCAACGGGCTTGCAGTATTAAGGATAGCATCCACCTCATTTGGTACGAGCACTACAGATGTAAGTTCTCCTACTGTTGTTGAAGCAGCTTTATACACACACGTTGGAACTGTTCTTGTTGTAGCACTCGGCACTGCAATTGTTGCATGGATAGCTTTAGCAAACATTCCTTTAACGTCGGGTGGTCACTTACCATACGATAAGATATTTGCATATACTCTATTCTCATCTGTGTTAACGACAAACCTATATGCATTTGTTAATGTGTTGTTCAACATTTATCACAGTGTGCCAGTGAATCTACAACTTGGAGTAGCGGTAACACTTGGTATCATCTTATCAATCATAAGCTTAGTGGCAACAATAGGGTTTGTTGAGCTGACACTCGGTAAGGAAGTGATTTAAATGTTTGACATTAACAACTACATTAACACAAGTAAAATCCCTCAAGCAGTACACGATGCAGGTAACTTCTCATTTGCAAACAAATACGGACAAGGACTCGTCAACTTTGGGTTCAGCAGTTACACAAGCATAATGGGTTCCTGGTTCTGGGGTCTCACCCTCGGACTGGTACTTGTTGCATTATGGAGCTGGAAACAGAATGTGTACCTTGCAGCCGGATTTGGAGTTGCAATCCTCGTGTTTGGCGCCATAATGTTGGGAAGCCTTTATGACTTTATCGGACTGATTGTGGGGATGCTGATTGCAGGAATCCTATACAACGCTTTTATTAGGAAGGATAAAGATAAACGTTCGCGGAGGGAAACCAAATGATTCTCGACCTAGTAGTGATAATTGTAGGGTTTAGCTTAGTATCGACACTTTTAGCAATGATGAAAGAGAGCACGACACTATTCGCGATAAATACTGGCTTATTCTTCATTCTTATGGTTATTGTTCGAATAATCGAACTTCCATACGCTTTTATCACCTCAACGAATGCGATTACGACAGGTTCGTTTGTTTTCGCTGATGTGAGCGGCAGTATCATCATGTTTGTGTTTGCTCTGCTTAATTTCTTGATGTATGTCCTCTTCAGGATTCAACACTCGAAAGAGGAACTTCAACAGAAACAAAAAGCAAATGGGTGAATGAAATGAGAAAACTAATCTTAGGCAGTGCAATGGCAACCGCTATTGTGCTAGGGGCTGTTTGTGGCTTTATGTTGCTCGCAACGACCGATGTTGAGCAAGTGATTGAGACTGTCGGTCAACGCGGTTGGAACACAATCGCTTCAGCGCGAGAAGGAGGTGGTAGCCTAGGTGCAGCTGCAGGTGGAGTTCTGCAAGTGTATGTTTGGAAACACGCAGCGAACCCAGCAGCAACATACAACACAAACCTCAGCAATGCTTCTGCAGATTGTTATGCGTGGGCAAACAACTTGAACGCTGCTATGACTGGCAATGTTCCCTATTCAACAACGTTTGACCTTGTGTATAAGATTCGAGTTAATGTGTCTGAATGTTACAACACTACTGGTTCAACATGGATGTCGAACTGGGTGCGCTGCAACCTCACGTGTGCAAACCTCGGCATAGGACCACTTGCACAAATGAGCAGCGCCGTGATAACCAGCACAGGAACGTGGCTCTGGATGAACTTCTACGTGAATGGAGGAGCTGGTTACACTATCACACATGGACAACAGGTGAACATTACCTCTTTTGTAATGCAATGTTATATGTAGGGTCACAATGAAGATGGCTAGGTCGCAGACATTTCTTCTTCTGTTAGTGTGTCTTAGCCTTGGCTTCAGCCTCATCATCCCTTTTTTCGACAAGAACTGGTTCGCAAGCGCATCAGACACTCGATATGAATACAATGATAATGGTGCAACAGCCCACATGGAAGGTATCCAGGCGACAACCAGATGGGCTGCTCAAAGTTTTACCATCGGGCAGGTTGGGACGAACGTTAGTCAGATACCGACCAGTATCAAACTCTATCTCCAAGGGGCATATAGTAGTTATTCAGCGACCCTGAACGTCAGCATCAGGAACACGACATGGTATGCTCCATACAGTGTATGGAAACCAAGCACCCAGGTCTATACCTCTGCTCAAAAGACGATAACCATGACCGCTACTGCAACATGGTATGAGTTTACAGGACTGACACCGCAATATACGCTTCAGAAAGGAGGACATTATGCTATTGTCATCCGAACGACTGCATCACCAGCAGCATATGTCTATGTGCTTGGTGACAATACAGGAGACACCTATCTTGGTCCAAACTGCGGCTGGTTTACATCGAACAGTGGGACAACTTGGAACATGGAACACCAAGGACCAAACTATGACTTTGAGTTCTATGAATACGGCATCCTTCCAGTAAGCGTGCCGACGCTCACGAGCAATGCGACGACCAGCATCAGCACGACCTCTGCTCAGTTAAATGGATACCTCAGCAATAATGGAGGCGCAACGACCACTGTCGGCTTCTGGTATGGCACCAGCAGCCCTCCTGGGACGAAATATGTGAATGGCACATGCACTGCGCCAAAGACCTTCTACCATACCGTCACAGGGCTTTCACCAAGGACAAAATACTATGTCCGAGCCTACGGGAACAACAGAGCAGGCACTACAAACGGAAGCATCCTTTCCTTCTACACGCTCGGCTCTTGGACCACGAAACAATCAGGCTATAATCTGTTCAGCAATCAAGCAGTGTGGCTCACCAAGCAAAGTGGATACAATACATTCGGCAACACAGCTAGTTGGGTGACTAAGACTTCAGGTTGGAATACATTCTTGAATGCAGCTTTGTGGACGAATAAGCAATCAGGTTGGAATACATTTGGTTCTGCAGTTTCTTTCAGCAATGTTGTGCAGGGCTGGGCCACATTCGGTAATGC
>Ga0209777_10003293_pt1 | contig 20182 bp, 19 predicted proteins | sample FrelakmetHBP12HB_FD_187147 | JGI IMG/M metagenome (GOLD analysis project Ga0209777, IMG submission 187147) | Freshwater lake sediment microbial communities from the University of Notre Dame, USA, for methane emissions studies -HBP12 HB (SPAdes)... | ecosystem: Environmental > Aquatic >...
CCCGGACCTCGCCCATATCGGATTCCCGATCGCCGAGGCCTACCCGGGCGGCGAAGTTGTTATCACGAAACATGAGAATACAGGCGGCATGGTCACGGTCCAGACTGTTTCCGAACAACTCATGTATGAGATTGGTGATCCGACGAACTACATAACTCCGGAGTGCATTGCCGATTTTACGACTATCAAGCTTGAGCAGGTTGGGAAGGATAGGGTCAGAATTCATGACATCCGGGGCAAGCCGGCAACGGAATTTTACAAAGTCTCGATGTCGTACGGCGACGGCTATACCGCTGTCGGAACGTTGACGTATGCGTGGCCCGACGCGCTCGAGAAAGCGAAGAAGGCGGATGAAATCCTTCGCACCCGGCTTGCGGATCTGGGATTGAAGTTCGATGAGATTCGAACGGAGTTCCTCGGGTTGAACTCCTGCCACGGTCCGATCGCGGAGATGCCGAATATTGTCAATGAAGTAGTTCTCCGCGTAGGAGTAAGAGGTCATGACCACCACGCCGTCGAGCGATTCGGAATGGAGATTGCTCCTCTCATCCTCACCGGCCCGCCGGCGGTGACGGGCTTTGCCGGCGGACGTCCGAAGCCGAGCGACGTTATCGCGTACTGGCCGTCGTTAATCCCGAAAAACGCGGTTGAACCGGAAGTGATGGTGACAGAGCTATAGTATGAAAATCCGACTCCTGGACATTTGCCACGCCCGCTCCGGCGATAAAGGAGACACCGGAAACATCGGACTGATTGCGCGTAAGCCGGAGTACTACCCGGTCATCGAGAAGTATGTAACCGCAGAAGCCGTCAAGAACCACTTTGAGGGAATTTGTTTGGGCAAAGTTGAACGGTTCGAGCTTCCCAATCTCAACGCGCTTAATTTCCTGCTGCACAATTCACTCGGCGGCGGCGGAACAGTTTCACTGAAGAACGATGCGCAGGGAAAAACGCTGAGCAGCGCTCTTTTGAGGATGGGAATTGAAATAACGGAACAAATATAGGTCTTAGGTCTTAGGTAATAGGTGATAGGTGTTGGATGTCGGGTTTCAGGTTTTAGGTTTCAGGCTGTAGGTTTTGTTTCAGATTTCGGATTTAGATTTTTGGATTTGTTTAGGATTTAGATATTGGGATTTAAGATTTGTTCTTATTATTAGGGGAAATTATGTTTGAAGAGTTGAAAGACAAACTGAAAGAACTTGAGGGCAAACTGAACGTGCTCCGGGGGTATCTTTGACCTCGATAACCGTGAACGGGAGGTTGCAGAACTTGAGACGAAAACGCATGCGCCTGACTTCTGGAACGACAACGCTGCCGCGCAAAAGGTCATGCAGCAAATCAGCCAGCAAAAGGAATGGGTTGAGGCATGGAATGCCGTCCGGAGAAAGCTCCATGATGCCCAGACACTCCTTGAGCTGGCAGTAGAATCGTCCGACGAGACGTTCGCCGGTGAGCTGCAGACGGAAGTCTCTTCTATCGACGCGTCCCTTGTGGATCTGGAATTTCGCAACATGCTCGGCGGCGAGGATGACGCGAAGAACTGCATACTGACGATTCATTCCGGCGCCGGCGGGACTGAAGCCCAGGATTGGGCGGAAATGCTGCTCCGCATGTACACGCGCTGGTCGGAACGAAAAGGTTTCAAGACATCACTCGTCGACGAGATGGAAGGAGAAGGGGCAGGGATCAAGAGCGCGGCCATCGAGGTCCAGGGGATGCATGCCTACGGATATCTCAAAGCGGAAACCGGTGTTCACCGGTTGGTACGGATCTCACCCTACGACGCAAATGCGCGGCGCCACACTTCATTCGCTTCCGTCTTCGTGTATCCTGAAATTGAGGACGACGTCGCAATCGAAATCAATCCTGCCGAGATTGAGTTCGCGACGTACCGTTCGGGGGGCAAGGGCGGACAGAATGTGAATAAGGTTGAAACCGCCGTGCGCATCAAACACATCCCGACCGGTATTGTGGTTGCGTGCCAGCAGGAACGGTCACAGTTTCAAAACAGGGAACGGGCGATGAAAATGTTGAAATCCCGTTTGTACCAGGTACGGAAGGAAGAAGAAGAGGCGAGACTCTCCGCGATCGAGAGCACGAAAAAGAAAATAGAGTGGGGAAGCCAGATTCGCTCGTACGTGTTTCATCCCTACAACATGGTGAAAGACCACCGCACCGATGTGGAAACAAGCAACACCCAGGCCGTGATGGACGGGGCGATCGATGAGTTTATCAAGGCATACCTTATCTTGAGTACCAGCACTCAGCCCGGCAAGAACGGCACAAATCCGAAATCCGCAATCGGCGATCCGAAATAACATGGCCCAAATGGCAAAGGACCACCGCACTGATATGGAAACGAGCAACACCCAGGCCGTGATGGACGGGGCGATCAATGAATTTATCAAGCCATACTGTATCTTGAGTATCAGCACTCAGCCCGGCAAGAGCGGCCCAAATCCACAATCCGAAATCCGCAATCAGCAATCGGCAATCCGAAATAACCCGGGCCACTACCTTGTCCCTTGAGTGGTTCATAGCGAAACGTTTTCTTCAGGCACATCGGCGTAGCGGTTTTCTGTCGTTTATTTCGAGCTTTGCCATTGCCGGAATCACGCTGGGGACAGCGGCTCTCATCATTACACTCTCAGTCCTCGCCGGGTTCGAACGTGAGATCAAAGAAAAAGTCATAGGATTCACGGCTCACATCCAGGTTTTCGGGTTCCAAAATAAACCGCTCACCGGTTACCAGCGATCGATCGAGGACGTGGAGAATAAACTCCCCGGTATCAAAGGGATCTCTCCGTTCGTCGCCAAGGAGGCAATGATCCGCTCAAAGGAAGCGGTCGACGGCGTTTTCCTCAAGGGTATCGACCCGGCGGTCGACGTTACTTCAATCCGAAAATACCTCGTCACGGGAAGATCTGTTTCCGGGGAGAGCGGGGACATGCACGAAATCGTTATCGGGAAAAAACTTGCCGACAAACTGAATGTGGTTCTCGGCGATAAGCTCGTTGTCTTTGGTCTGCCTGCCGGTGACGCGCAGAGTATCCAACCGCGCGCCTTGCAATTCCAACTCGTGGGAATCTATGAATCGGGAATGGCAGAGTATGACGACATTTACGCGTACACAGATCTCCGGAGTGCCCGGCAAATTTTCCAGCTTGGCGATAAAATCTCAGGGTACGACGTCCTTGTCAACGACCTCACATCCGTCGACGAGAACGCAAAACAGCTTCAGGAACTGCTCGGATATCCTCATTACGCGCGAACGGTCTTCCAAACCTACCGGAACCTGTTCTCCTGGGTGGACCTTCAAAAGAAAATGTCTCCGGTCCTGATGGCCTTGATCGTCATTGTTGCCGCCGTCAACGTCATCGGAACACTTCTCATGTTCGTCCTGGAACGAACGCAAGCCATCGGCATCCTGAAATCGCTCGGAGCAGGTCCGGGACATATCCGGCGAATCTTCTGGATGCAGGGGATGGTGATTGCCGTCGTAGGGATCGTCGGCGGAAATATTGTCGCGTTCGTCCTGTGCTGGCTGCAACTGCGATTCAGATTGTTGTCGCTTCCGTCCGACATTTATTTCATGAACAGCGTACCCATGATGCTCAAGGCGGAGAATTTCGTCCTCGTCTCGACCATCGTCCTTTTTCTCACCATGCTGACGGCGATCCTCCCTTCCAGGTCCGCGGCAAAGCTGGACACCATTGCAGCACTACGCTTTGGGTAATGCACGATGAGAGTCGAGAATTTCATTGCCCGTCGGTATTTGATTTCAAAAGGGAAAGTTCGTTTCATTAATGTCATCGGCTTGATCTCCATCATCGGGATCACCGTCGGTGTCGCCGCTCTTCTCATCGCCCTGTCCGTGTTCAACGGTTTTAACGCGGTGGTGACTTCCGTCCTCGTCGGATTTGACCCGCATTTGCGAATTGAAAAACGCGGCAGCTTCAATGCCGCGGAAATCTCTTCTATAGAGAATATTCTCCGGAACAAGGCGGACGTCAAAGCGTTCTCACCGTTTGTTTCGGGAAAAGCGATGCTTGTCGCAAAATCCTTTAACCGTGTCGTGTTCGTTCGGGGAGTGGACGAGAAACGGATCGGCGATGTTTCCGGTTTGAAGGACAAGCTGGTTCTTGGCGATCTTGCTCTCGGGGATTCAAATGGGATCGGCGGGATCGTTATCGGCATGAACCTTGCGGATCGGTTGGGGTCGGTCGTCGGGAACGAAATATCCATAATTAGCCCGTACGGGCTTCAATCGGCATTGTCCGGCCTCATGGCACCTGAGGCAGTGAAATATCGAATTACGGGCATCTACGAGTCAAATAACAAGGATTATGACGCTAATTACGCCTATGTGGACATTTTATCGGCCCAGAAACTGTTCAATAACGGGGAGAGGTTTAACGGGATCGAGATGCGCGTCAAGGATTTCACAGAGTCGGAGAAAGTGAAGGCAGAGCTCCTGTCCGTCCTGCCTGCCGATGTCACGGTCTCGACGTGGTACGACCTTCATCGAAACCTTTATTCAGTGATGCAGATCGAGCGGTGGTCGGCCTACATTCTCCTCTGTCTCATCATTATGGTCGCAACATTCAATATGCTGGGATCGTTAACCATGGGTGTGATTGAGAAACGAAGGGACATCGGCGTATTGAAATCGATGGGGATGGATTCAAGGAGTGTTGTCCGCATTTTCATGGCCGAAGGAATGCTGGTCGGCGTTGCCGGAACGGTTCTGGGCGTCGCGGTCGGCCTGGTTGTCCTTTTCCTGCAGATCGAATACCAGGTGTTTCCCCTCGACACAAGCATTTACATTATCCCGGCAATTCCGGTGAAGATCGAATGGACGGATTTCGTTGCCGTTGCTGCGGCTTCCCTCGGGCTTTCCTGTCTGGCATCCTACTATCCAGCGAGGCGCGCCGCGAATACACTCACTGCCGACTCACTGCGTTGGGAATAATATGGCGGAGCATGTAATCATATTGCGCTGCTCGGGCATTCAAAAGTTCTACTCACTCGGTCGAAAAGCCGGGTCCCCACGGGCCGTTGGCCTGGATCGGGAAGAGTCGCCGGCGCAGCTTCATGTGCTGAAAGGCATCGACCTTGAAATGCGGGAGGGAGAAATCATATCGATTGTGGGGGCATCCGGCTCGGGGAAAAGCACGCTCCTTCACATACTCGGCGGGTTGGACCGGCCATCATCGGGAAGCGTCTTCTGGCAGGACAAAGATATCTCTTTACTCAATGATGAACGGCTGGCCGTCTTGAGAGGAACGCACGTGGGTTTTGTATTCCAATTCCATTATCTTCTGCCGGAGTTTACAGCTCTTGAAAACGTGATGATTCCCCAGATGATTCAACGAAAGTCGGTCGCGTCATCCCGGGAGAAGGCGATCGAACTTCTGGACAAAGTCGGGTTGGGCAGCAGATTGCACCACAAGCCGACCGAGTTGTCGGGAGGGGAGCAGCAGCGTGTTGCGGTTGCCAGGGCGCTGGCAAACCGGCCCCGCATCGTGTTTGCCGACGAACCTTCCGGCAATCTGGACTCATCGAACAGCCAGCAGCTCCATGCGTTGTTTCAAGAGTTGAACGAATCGTTTAAGCAGACATTTCTCATCGTGACGCACAATGAAAAGTTTGCGGAACATTCCCACCGGCAGTTTCGCATGGTGGATGGAAAGCTTCAGCGGTAATAGGCGACCAACCTTCTGGCGCGCGGAAAGAAGCAAACGGGGTTCTTAAAAACGCCGACAGGTCATGCCTGCAAAACGTGAAACTGTCCCTGCTCGCATAATCCAGGATGCTTCATGAGATCTCATTGTCACATATTCCTTGCAGGTTGTTTCCTCAGTCTCGTGGTATTAGGAAACGATTCCTCGGGGGGGGAATGGACATTCCAGATGGCTGGCACATCAAGAGCCCTCCGGGGCGTGAAGCTGGTGAGCCCGTCAAAAGCATTTGTTGTGGGAGATAGCGGGACCGTGCTCTCCACGACGAATGGAGGAGATACCTGGACGGCCATGAAGTCGCCAATAACCGCCGATCTTTTGGGGATTACTTTCATGGACAGTCTAAAGGGAATGGTCGTCGGCGATGGGGGCACGATTCTGCAAACGAACGACGGGGGAACGACGTGGTTGCGGCGAAACAGTGGAACGCTGGTTCGATTGAGTGCCGCTGCGTTCGGTGATTCTCTGCATGCCACTGCTGTGGGTGATGGCGGCACCATTCTCCATACCTCCAATGGAGGAGTAACGTGGCATCGGCAAACCAGCGGGACAACCAATAATTTGAAGGGAGTCTCATTCCAAACGCCAACAGCGGGAACTGCGGTTGGGGATAACGCAACTATTCTACAGAGCAACGACGGCGGCATGGCATGGAAACAACAAGACGGAGGTCTGGGATCGCTCAACGGTGTCGCTTTTCTTGATAGCTTACGGGGATATGTCACGGCGTTCGAGAATATGGTATTGCGCACGACGAACGGCGGTGCTGAGTGGCTTATTGAGACGGATCCTCCATGCTGCGGTTCGCTCAACGCGGTCACTTTCACGAACGTTGACACAGGGACCGTCGTCGGGAATCTTGGGAGAGTTTTTCGCACCACCGACGGTGGCCAGTCCTGGACACCCCAGGCGGTAAATTCGAATTTCGATTGGCTCGCTGTCTCTTTCCTGGATGAATCGACGGGTACGGTCGTCGGCCGCCAAGGTGAGATCATCCACACAGTATCGGGCGGGGGTAACTCAATTGTGTTTCCGGTGATACTTGCATCGCCGCCTAATGGTGCGCTCGACCAGTCGGTCGAGAATCCTCTTTCGTGGGAGTTGTTTCCTGGTGCGTACTCATACATTCTGCAAGTGACAACCGATTCGACATTCTCATCCGGCTTCATCATTAATGATTCTACCGTAATCGATACATTCAAGATCGTCGGGAACCTCCGGTTCGGCACCCGTCATTTCTGGCGTGTCAAAGCGAGAGTCCCGGAAGGAACAAGTCTCTGGTCGGAAGTCTGGAACTTCACTGCATCCGAATACCCTGAACTCACTGTCAGGCAGATTCAACAAGATTCTCAGGATTCCCTCCTCCTTGCAGATTCGTTGCAAAATTCCCCATCTCCCGCATGGACGCTGCAGGCTGCCCCTCACCGGGGGATCCCCGTGCGATTGACGGCGTATTGTGTCGTACCGCCAACAGAGGTCGTGATCGGAGTTCCGACCATGATCGCCTATGATACCGGGGGGAATGGAGCTGCTTGGAGCGGGATCCCCGTACAGATCGATTCCGAATACCAGCCGGGCGGTTTCATGAAAATCCAACAGGGCGACGTTGTAGAAATGCGCGGTGTCGTTGACGAGACCCCCCAGAACAGCCTGAATAGTACCACGATCTTCAAGTGCCGTTTTTTGAAGGTCATAGACTCCCTGCATCCGCCGCCGTCAACCCTGCAGGTTTCGATCGCGGATTTTTATACTGGGACGTATCCGGGTGGCGAAGTTGTGTACAGCCATGGTGAACAATATGAGGGAATGATGGTGGAGGTGCACAACGTCACCGTCGCCGCTCTTATCGACACAACCGCAGGAGTCGTCGAGCTCATCGATGAGAATTCAAACACCATGGTGATCTCAGATGCTTCGCGCTGGCATACACTGGGCAACCACAGGGATTCCCTCGCACGCTATTCAACCCCTCCTGTCGGCGCCCGTATCGACACGATCCGCGGCGTCATTATCGCCGGTTCGGCCTCGGACATCGGGGAGATCAATTACGGCTATCGATTGGCCCCCGTCTTTCCCGGAAGTATCGTGTACAGCTCGACTAACAGGGGTGTGATCAGGGGCGCCGTTTTCACCGATTTAAACGCCGACAGCGTGAGAAACCCCGGTGAACCGGGAATTCCTTTTGTTCGCGTCGGTGTTGCAGGAGATTCGTACGCGACAACTCTCACAGATGCCGACGGCGACTACGCCCTGAATGGACTTGGCCCGGGTCGCTATGAGGTGACCGAGAACATCCCGTTCGACGCCAGAGTTACAAAGCCGCGCGATGGTTTTTACATCGTGACTATGAGCGCCCACGATACGCTCTCTGGCATGGATTTCGGGATCCACCAGTCGTTGAATTCGGTGAGCGGCATCGTCTACTTTGATCTCAATGAAAACGGTCAGTATGACAGTACGGATAAACGTCTCACCGGCTGGGTCGTTCGACTGACCGGCTACATCAGCGATTCAGTCGTGACAGATACGGCCGGCCGATATGCTTTTTATCGCGTCTACTATGGGACGAGCCTGATTACTCTCGGGATGAAGCCCACGTGGGAGCAGATGTATCCACCGGTGCAGCAGGGATTTACATTTACCATTCAAGCCGTTGACCAGCATTACACCGGCGTTAATTTCAGCGTTCACCATATTCCGCAGAGGGTCAAACTCGCCCTCACCGTTCATGACAATAGTTATCTTGACGAGCGAGATATATGGTGGGGGGTTCGCCCGGGCGCAACCTATGGCATATGGGGTGTCGATCCACATTGCTCAACTGCCGATTTTTCTGAAGGAGAATTTGAACTGCCTCCCCTGCTACCGAATATCTTTGACGTACGCTTCCTCGACCCGCATGGGTCCGACCTTCAATTCGGCGGCGGTTCATGGACTGATATGAGGGCCTATGTCAGTCCTGCCCAGGTGGACACCTACCTGGTGAAGTTCAGTCCCGGCCGTGTGGACGGAGCCGATTATCCGATGACGCTCCGTTGGTCGAAACAGCAGGTACGGTCATCCTACGGTGGAACCGTGGTCCTTGTGGATAGATTCGGCCTAACCGTCGATTTAAGACAAGCAGATAGTCTCGTTGTGACAAATTCGAATCTTTCGAGCCTGATTCTTATCGCGCACAATCCACTTTTACCTCCGGAAGAAGTTGCCAGAGATCACGCCCGGCTGCCAAAAGAGTTCGCTCTCGAACAGAATTTCCCGAATCCTTTTAATCCAACGACGATGTTTCGTTACGCTCTCGCGAAGGACGCGAGGGTGAGACTAGGGATTTTTAATCTCCTGGGACAGGAAGTGAAGACCCTCGTGGATGGTGTCCAGGAAGCCGGTTACCACTCGGCGGAATGGGACGCTGCGGCTATGGCGAGCGGCGTCTATTTCTATCGCCTCGAGGCGGTGAGTCTGTCTGAACCCCTCAGTTCGTTCGAACAGGTCCGCAAGATGCTCCTTGTCAAGTAAGGGAAACTGTTTCTTTCAAATCGGGTGCAATTTCTTGCAAGATTTTGGGATTTTCACTATATTAAAAGTCAATTGTTTTGAAAATTGACTGATTTGCGGGCTTCATGGCCCGAATTGCCGATCGAGTATCTCCGTGAAATCAATTTAGGTCGAATGTCTGAGCTAAAACTTTTTGCCGGAAGATCCAATACCCAGCTTGCCGATAAGATTGCCAGGCGGATTGGTCAACCGCTGGGCCAATGTGAGATAAAGAATTTTAGCGATGGGGAAATCTGGATAAAGTATAATGAAAACATTCGCGGAGGCGATGTCTTCATCATCCAGTCGACCAATCCGCCATCGGACAATTTGATGGAATTATTGATCATGCTCGACGCGGCGAAGCGGGCATCTGCACGGCGGGTGACGGCAGTGATTCCGTACTTCGGATATGGGCGCCAGGACAGGAAAGACCAGCCGCGGGTTTCCATTACGGCGAAACTCGTTGCGAACCTGATTACGCATGCCGGGGCAGACCGGGTCATTACGATGGATTTGCACGCGCCCCAAATTCAGGGGTTCTTCGACATACCGTTCGACCATCTCTATTCGTCGGCGGTGTTTGCTCCTTTTTTCAGCAAGAAGAAAATCCCGGCCCTTGCGGTTGTTTCACCCGATGTGGGCGGGATCAAAATGGCGCGGGCGTTCGCGACGCGGCTGAGTGCGGATTTGATACTCATTGACAAGCGCCGTCCCAGGCCCAATAATGCCGAAGTGATGAACGTCATCGGTAGTGCAAAAAAAAGAAATATCTTGATTGTCGATGACCTGATCGACACCGGCGGGACATTTTGTAGCGCTGTTCATGCTCTCAAGGAACAGGGTGCCGATAAGATCTACGGTGCTTGCACGCACCCGGTATTATCAGGAAGAGCCGTCAGCCGGATCTCTGCTTCGGCAGTATCCAAGCTCTATGTGACCGACACGATCGCACTGAGCGACAAGTGCAGCGCGATGGGGAAGCTGGAGGTTCTTTCTGTGGCGAATATTTTCGCAGAGGCAATCAAGCGTGGTTTCAAGAATCAGTCCATTAGTTCGTTGTTTGATATTGACAAAGGGTAAGAGAAGGAATTATCAATGCGTGAAATAACGATAGAAGCGGAAGTCCGGACACAACTGGGGAAACATTCCCGGAGGCTCCGGCACGAAGGGAAAGTTCCAGGTGTGTACTATGTCGCGGGTGAACAGAATATCCCGATCACGGTGGCAGAAAAGAGTTTGAAGCCGCTTATTTTCACCTCCGAAGCTCACATCATCAATCTGAAGCTCAACGATGGCGTGTCAAAGAACTGCATCCTTCGTGACATCCAGTTCGACCCTGTCACGGATCTGCCGATTCACATTGACCTGCTGGGCTTGCGTGAGGACAGAAAGATCAGTATCGAGGTGCCGGTGACCATCACCGGTGGAACCCCGGTCGGTGTCCGCGAAGGCGGAATATTGCATCACTTCATCCACCGGCTGAAGATCTCCTGCTTGCCAAAAAATATCCCCGAGCATCTTGAGGTGAGCGCCGAGAATCTGAAAATCAATCAGTTTGTCCACGTCCGCGACCTTAAGCTCGAGAATGTGACGATTTTGGAAAACGAGACGAGTCCGATCGTCGGAGTCATGCCTCCTATAAAAGAAACTGAGGTGGCTCCAGCAGTTGTCGAAGAAACGCTGGAACCGGAAGTCATCGCGAAGGGCAAGAAGCCTGAGGAGGAAGAAGGCGAGGGTGCCGAGACCGGAAAGAAGGCCGAGCCTGAAAAGAAGGTTGAGGCTGACAAGAAGGCCGAGGCGGCTCCGAAACAACCCGCTGCGCCGGACGCTAAGGGAGCCAAGAAAAAGTAGCGTGGCGATTTCCACCTGTTGCTGTGCAGGCGATCATAGGACTTGGAAATCCGGGCTCGGAGTATGAGGGGACGAGACATAATGTTGGGTTTGCGGTAGTCGAAAGACTGGCGCAGACGCTCCGGCTCGAGTTCCGCGCCGGTCGCGGTGAGTATCTCCTGGCCGAGAAGATGTTGGGCGGTGAGGAAATTGTTCTTGTGAAACCGGTGACGTACATGAATGGTTCCGGCGTCGCCGTGAAAGAAATTGTCGAACGCTATGAATTGCCGCTCTCTCAATTGCTCATCATCGCGGACGATTTTAATCTTCCGGTGGGTGCTTTGAGAATTCGCCCGGATGGAAGCGATGGCGGCCACAACGGATTGGCATCGATCATCTATCAATTGGAATCTCAGAATTTTCCGCGTCTCCGGTGCGGGATCGGAAGCGCAAAGATGCAGGCCAAGAGAGGAGAACCATCGGAGTTTGTCCTCTCGGTGTTCGAAGTTGACGAACTGAACAGCGTGGAATCGATGATCGACCTTGCCGCCGGCGCCGCGCTGACGGTGGCCGTGCAGGGACTTCAGGCGGCAATGAACAGGTTTAATGTAGCGAATAGCTAATTCATCCTATTCCTGAATTTATCTCCGTGAAGCGGAGATAATTATTTGGGGATCAATCAATAACGTCCAAAGGAACGATGTATGCAACCCAGAAAATACCTCTACGAAACTACCTTCATCGTGAACGCGACCCTTGAGGATCATCAAGTGGAAGCGATCATCACGCGAACCCAGGAAATCATCGCAAAAGAAGAAGGCGAAACCAAAGCCGTCAATCGCTGGGGGAGGAAGCGTCTCGCCTACCCGGTCCGGAAGAAGAACAACGGCTTTTACGTCAACATGGAATTTAGCGCGCTCGGCCCGGTGGTTAAGCAACTGGAGCATGTATTCTCGCTTGATGAACATATCCTGCGATTCCTGACGGTGAGGGTCGACGAGAAAGCGCTGAAAGCCCGCGCGCTCGCTCCACCGATAGCTCCGGAGGAAATACCTGAACTCACGGGAGGTCCTGTCGAAGCGGCGGTCAAGGTGCCTCTCTTTGACGACGACGAAGAAACGCCTGCCGCCTGATCGTTTCTATTGCATCAACCAGTCAATTTCCCGACAAACCCTGAGGAAATGCTATGGCCGACCTAAAAATGCCCGAACTGAATATGGTTGTCATCGCAGGTAATCTCACAAAGGACCCGGTGTTTCGACAAACGACAAACGGGACTCCCGTCGTGAATTTCTGCATCGCTTCGAACAGGAAATACCGGGACGCGGCGAGTCAATGGCAGGAAGAAGTTTGCTACGTCGGCGTCGTCGCCTGGAACAAGCTCGCGGAAAGCTGTATGAACCGCCTGAAGAAGGGAAGCGGCGTTCTGGTCGACGGCGAGCTGCAAAGCCATTCGTTCAAAACGGAAGATGGTTTCAACCGCAGCATTGTTGAGATCAAGGCCCGACGCATCCAGTTTCTCAACAAGAAGGCCAGCGCCGGAGACGTCGTCGCCGTGGAAACGCATACGCCGCATCATGAAGAAGAACCCTCGTCGTTCGAGGATGACTCGTTCGATAAGTTTCTTGCGAAGGAAGAAGTCTGATTCTTAACCAATTTTCAGCATAATCTATTTAGAGAATAACAGGAAAAAGTATGATGAAGCAGGACCAACAAATTAAGAAGCGCAGAACATGCCGCTTTTGTGATAACAAAGAGATTTTCATCGATTACAAAGACGAAAAGAAGTTGCTCCGGTTCGTATCGGAGCAAGGGAAGATCATCCCGAAGCGAATTACGGGGACGTGTGCCAAACATCAGCGGCAACTTGCTCGGGCTATCAAACGCGCCCGGTACCTGGCGCTGCTGCCGTTCGTCTCTGATACCATTCGTTAATATTCACTTATGACAGCATTGGAGCAAGCATGAAAATAATTCTGCGTCAGGATTTTGAAAAACTGGGCAAGGTTGGCGACATTGTCGAAGTCAAGGACGGTTATGCCCGTAATTACCTTATCCCGAAGAAAATCGGATATGTGGCAACCAAGGGAAACCTTCAGACACATGAGGAAGAGAAGAAACAACATGAGCTCCGTCAGAAGAAAGAACTGATCAAGGCCCAGAAGGTGTCCTCTGAATTGGAGAAACTCTCTCTCACTATTCCGATGAAGGTCGGCGAGGAGGAGAAGCTCTTCGGAGCGGTGACTTCCCAGATGATCGCCGACGTCCTCAAGGAAAAAGGCTTTGACGTTGATAAGCGCATCATTGAATTGGAAGAACCTATTAAGGCGCTCGGTATTTACTCGGTTAATCTGAATCTTCATACGGGAGTGGTCGGCAAAGTGAAGGTCTGGGTTGTCAAGGAATAACGGATCTTCCTGTCTTTCCCGCCGGATGAGCCGGCAACTTTTGACCGGCATCGAGCGTTCTGCTATGAGAACGCAATCGAATTCTGCATAATGGCCGCTGTGAAGAAGATAGAAGGATAACGTAGTGGAAAACGTCGGCATACTGACTGCTTTTGTTTTTGGATTGATTTCATTTATCTCTCCATGCGTCCTGCCGATCGTACCGGGGTATCTCTCCTTCATTTCGGGACTTTCGTTTGAAGAGATGCAGAACGCGGACAACATCACCAGTGTGCGTAAGCGTATACTCGCAAACTCTCTCGTTTTTGTCCTCGGTTTCTCGCTCGTCTTTATCGCCCTCGGAGCTTCCGCAAGCGCTGTCGGCCAGTTCCTCCACGAGCGGTTGAATCTCATTTCAAAGATCGCGGGGATCGTCATCATTATCTTCGGGATTCACATGACGGGATTGTACAGAATCCCGTTCCTGAATTATGAGAAGCGCATCCATTCTCAGGCGAAACCGATGGGATTCGTTGGGTCATTTGTCGTTGGTCTTGCCTTCGCGTTCGGTTGGACGCCGTGCATCGGTCCAATTCTTGCGGGCATTCTCGCGCTCGCTGCCCAGCAGGAAACAGTCGGCAAGGGCATCGTGTTGCTCGCCTGTTACTCGGCAGGCTTGGGTATTCCATTCCTGCTCGCCGCCCTGAGTCTTACTGCGTTCTATAAGGTTTTTGACAAATTCAAGCGTTATCTTCACGCTGTGGAAGTCGTTGGAGGTGTTTTGTTGATCCTTGTTGGCATTTTGATCGCCACAAATAATCTCACGATCGTATCAGGCTACCTTGCAAAATGGTTTCCGTTTTTGAATGAGATTGGATAACTGTGACCTATGAAAGCACGAGTATGACAAAATCATTAAAGAATATCGATGATGTGACGATCCGGTTTGCCGGCGATTCCGGTGACGGTATGCAGCTTACCGGAATGCAGTTCACCAGCACAACGGCGCTTGTCGGCAACGACCTGAGTACACTCCCGGATTACCCGGCGGAAATCCGCGCCCCTGCCGGGACGCTCTTCGGCGTCAGCGGTTTCCAGATACGCTTTGGTTCAGCAGAGATTAATACACCCGGCGATACGTGCGATATCCTCGTCGCGATGAATCCGGCCGCTCTGAAAGTGAATCTTAGAAGCTTACGCGACGGAGGAATTATCGTTGCCAATACCTACGGATTTAATGAAAAGAACCTTAAACTTGCGGGCTATCAGAAGAATCCGTTGGAAGATGAATCGCTCTCAAAGTACCAGGTCCATGCCGTCGACATCACCAAGCTTACACAGAACGCGCTTGACGACATGAATATGTCGGGAAAGATCGTCGACCGGAGCAAGAACTTCTTCGCCCTCGGAATGATGTACTGGATGTTCACGCGCCCGATGGATTCCACATTGAATTGGATTAAGGACAAATTCAAGAAAACACCCGAGCTCATCGAAGCGAACACGCGTGTGCTGAAAGCCGGTTATGCCTTCGGCGAAACCACAGAGATTTTTGCCGTGCGCTATGAAGTGAAACCGGCCGCTCTGTCCCCGGGAAAGTACCGGAGTATTACCGGTAATGAGGCGACAGCCTGGGGACTCATTGCCGCGTCGGTGAAATCAGGGTTGGATTTGTTCCTGGGGAGCTATCCGATTACACCGGCGAGCGACATTCTCCATGAGCTGTCGAAACACAAGAATTTCCGGGTAAAGACATTCCAAGCGGAGGATGAAATCGCCGGCATCACGAGTGCGATTGGTGCTTCGTACGGCGGCGCTCTCGGTGCGACCACAACAAGCGGACCGGGCATGGCTCTCAAGTCGGAAGCGCTGGGATTGGCCGTCATGCTGGAACTTCCCCTGGTTGTTTGCAACGTCCAGCGCGGCGGGCCGAGCACGGGATTGCCGACGAAGACGGAACAAGCCGACCTTCTGCAAGCCGTCTATGGACGCAACAGCGAGGCGCCAATTCCGGTCATCGCGGCGAGCACCCCGGCGGATTGTTTTCAAACCGTCTTCGAGGCCGCGCGTATTGCAATCAAGTATATGACTCCCGTGATTTTTCTCTCCGACGGATATCTCGCGAACGGAGCCGAACCGTGGCTCATCCCACCCGTCAACTCGTTGCCCGATATTTCCAGGAATTTTAGAACGGACCCTGAAGGATTCTTTCCCTACTCCCGCGATGGGAAGACTCTCTCGCGACCGTGGGCAATCCCCGGAACTCCGGGGCTTGAACACCGGATCGGAGGATTGGAGAAGCAACACATCACGGGGAACGTCAGCTACGACCCGGACAATCATGAGTTTATGGTGAAAATGCGTCAGGCGAAAATCGACGGCATTGCCGAAGATATTCCGCCTGCAAAAGTCGACGGCGCAGAGAAGGGCGACCTCCTCGTCGTCGGGTGGGGCGGAACGTACGGAGCGATTCGGACCGCGGTCGAGAACAAACGACATGAAGGGAAATCGGTTTATCACCTGCACCTGAAGTACCTGAACCCGCTTCAGAAGAATCTCGGTGACATTCTCTATAGTTTCAAGAACGTGCTCGTCCCGGAACTGAATCTCGGCCAGCTCTCGAAATTGCTTCGTGCAAAATATCTTGTGCCCACGATAGGTTTGAACAAGGTGCAGGGACTTCCCTTTAAAGCAAGTGAAATAGAAAAGCAAATTGACGAAATCCTTTAGTGTAATGTCTCATGGTGAACAAGCGAAGGTGAATGGACGATGAATCGTGTCGACGAGTTGCTCAAAACCGCGAAGAACCAGCCGGCGGCGAAATATACTGCGAGGGACTTTCAGTCCGACCAGGATGTCCGGTGGTGTCCGGGGTGTGGTGATTATTCCATCCTCGCGCAGACCCAGCGCGTCATGCCCGACCTCGGCATCGCGAAGCACAATACGGTGTTCGTTTCAGGGATCGGATGCTCGAGCCGGTTCCCCTATTACATGGAGACCTACGGTTTTCATGGAATCCACGGCCGTGCGGCGGCCATCGCCTCCGGACTAAAGATCGCCCGGCCGGATTTGTCTGTCTGGGTCGCCACCGGCGACGGCGACGGACTGAGCATCGGCGGTAATCACCTCATTCATATCTGCCGCAGGAATATCAATGTAAAAATCCTGCTGTTCAATAATCAGATTTACGGTTTGACCAAGGGACAATTTTCGCCGACATCGGAACTCGGAAAGGTCACGAAGTCATCACCGTACGGAACGGTCGACCATCCGTTCAACCCGCTGCTGGTCGCGCTCGGCGCCGAAGCATCGTTCGTTGCCCGCACGCTCGACCGCGACCCGAAACATTTGCAGTTCGTCATCAAGCGCGCGGCCCAGCATAAAGGGACGGCATTTATCGAGATCTACCAGAACTGCAATGTTTTCAACGACGGCGCGTTCTTCACTTTTACGGAGAAAGAAACCAAAGATGATAATGTCGTATTCCTCGAGCATGGGAAACCGATGATTTTCGGCAAGGAAAAAGACAAGGGAATCAAGCTCGATGGATTCACCCCGACGGTTGTTTCCCTGGCCGACGGTAAATTTTCGCCGGACGATCTTATCGTCCATAACGAGAAGGATACCATGCTCTCGTTCATCCTTGCGAGGATGTCGAGCATTCCTCATCTCCCGCGCCCCGTCGGCGTTGTGTACGCGGTCGAACGTCCCCTGTATGAGGCCGAAGTGGAAAGACAGATTCAACAGGCCGTTCAGAAGCAGGGTGAGGGTAACCTTGAGAAACTTCTTAATCACGGCGAAACATGGACAATTCAATGAACGGAATGCGCAATTCTCAAATGCCTCCATTCTCTCATGGGGGCTTTTTCATTTTAGTGAACGATGTCCGCCGATACTGAGCTCATCCACCGCATCATCAAGCAGCATGGCTCGTTCGTTCTCACGACACACGTGAATCCTGACGGTGACGGGCTGGGCTCGGAACTTGCTTTGGCGCGACTGCTTCGAAAGCTGGGCAAGAAGGTTGAGATCATCAACCACAGCAAGACTCCCGACAATTACGAGTGGCTGGACGTCGACAATGAGATAATCCACTTCTCACCCGAACGGGATCAAACAAGCATTCTGGCGGCAGAGGTCATTTTCATCCTCGACACCAATCAACCGGAACGGTTGCGGACCATGCGGCAGGTTGTTCTTCAGAGTACAGCGACAAAGATTGTCATCGACCATCATCTCGAGTCTCATCCGTTTGCCGATCATTACGTCATCGATATCGACGCGACTTCGACCGGGGAGATAGTGTACAACATCATCAGGGGCATCGATGAAAAACTCTTTGACCGCGACATCGCCCGTTCGCTGTATACCGCTATCATGACCGATACGGGTTCCTTCCGTTATCCCCGCACCGACCCGGAAACTCATCGAATCGCCGCGCATCTGATCGAATGCGGCGCCGACCCGACAGAAATCTTTGCCTGGGTTTACGAGGATTGGTCCCTGGGCCGCATGCGGCTGCTGGGCGAAATGCTCGATTCCATGAAGTCGGCGTACAATGGAAAACTCGCATACGTCGTATGCACGAAAGAGATGTTCAAACGAACGGGAACGACGGAAGTGGAAACGGATAATTTCACAACCTATCCGATGAGCGTCCGCGGCGTGCTGGTGGGAATCCTGATCAACGAGCTGCACGATGGGGTAAAAATCAGTTTTCGCTCGAAAGGGTCTATTCCCATCAATGAGCTGGCAAAAGAATTCGGCGGCAACGGCCATTTGAATGCCGCCGGCGCCCGCCTGCACGACGTCAAACTCGATGAGACTGTGACGTCGGTGGTTGAGCGAGCACGAAAGTACTTGGAGAAATAGACAAGTCTGGGGCTGAAAACTTATTGCATCTCAATACAAAACAAAAGGTAAGACAATGAAACTTTCATATCACATCGGGACACTTCGTCAAACAAAAGCAGATGCCGTCGTGGTCTTTTTGCCGGAAGACAAAAAGTTCTTTGAAGAAAAACTCGCGGGCGTGCGCAAGGTTCTCGGGAAGAGAATTGACAAGATCGTCAGGTTGGAAGACTTCCGCGGAAAGGATGGAGAGCTTTGTTCCGTTGTCGCCGAGGCCCGGCTTGCCGCGCCCCGTCTTCTTCTTGTCGGTCTGGGAGAGATGAAGAAGCTCTCGTTGGAAACGTACCGCAGAGCCGCCGCCGGCGCGGCAAAAAAAGCCCGCTCGCTGAAAGTGAAACATCTGGCGCTCCTCATACCTAACCGGATGGAGGGGAAAGATGGATTCCCGTCCACAGGCCTGGAGATCGGGGAGGCGCTCGCCGAAGGTGCGATCCTTGCACTTTACAAGTTCGACAAGTACTTCACCGAAAAGAAGAATAAGGATCCTAAGATTGACCAGTTGACCATTGTGGGGGCGACACCGGAAAACGAAAAGGAGACAAGACGGACTCTCGCGAAAACAAAGATCGTCTGCGAGGCGGTGTATGTTGCCCGCAACCTGGAAAATGCGCCGGGCAATGAAATCTACCCGGAGACTCTCGCCTCTGCGGCCCGGAAGTCAGCGGAAGAGTATGGTTATACAGCGACGGTTTGGGACAAGAAGCGCATTGAACAAGAAGGTTTCGGCGGGCTCCTTGGCGTCAACGCCGGAAGCCAGAAACCGCCGCGGTTTATCATTCTTGAGCACAATGCGAATCGCCGGGACCTCGACACAATAGTCCTTGTGGGAAAAGGTGTGACGTTCGATTCCGGCGGTATTTCGATCAAGCCTTCAAGCGGCATGGCGGAAATGAAAATGGACATGTCGGGGGCGGCAGCTGTTATCGGAACGATGGAAGCGGCGGCACGTTTGAAAATTCCCGTGCACCTGGTCGGGCTGATCCCGGCGACGGAAAACATGCCGGGCGGGTCGGCAATAAAACCCGGGGATATCATTGTCCATTATGGGGGAAAAACATCCGAGGTCGATAACACGGACGCGGAAGGACGGCTGATTCTTGCCGACGCCCTTGCGTATGCCGGGAAGTACAAACCCAAAGCCGTGATCGATTTGGCGACGCTCACGGGTGCTTGCGTCGTCGCGCTCGGTAGTCATGCCACCGGTATGATGGGCAACGATGATGAATTGATGTCGAAACTGAAGTCCGCTGGCGAGCACACCCATGAACGCGTGTGGCAACTGCCGCTCTTCGAAGAGTACGAGAAACAGATTAAGAGCGATGTTGCCGACGTGAAGAATGTGGGCGGGCGCTGGGCCGGCGCAATTACAGCCGCACTATTCCTGAAGAAGTTTGTGGGAGAATATAAATGGGTGCATCTTGATATTGCCGGCACCGCAATTCTCGAGGAAGATTTGCCGTACGTCCTTAAGGGCGGTTCGGGTGTCGGAGTACGACTGCTCATTGAGTTTTTGCAGAAGTGGAGGGGCTAATCCCTCCTCTGCGGGAACAATCCGTGTTCGGCAATTTCCCAGCCCGAGGTCTGTAAATGAAAAGGTCGGCTTGCTGCCGACCTTTTCATTTACCTGCTCTCGACGGACCTGCTCACATACTATTTATAGTTAGTATCAAATGATACCAAGGTCAAAAATGAGTATTTTAGGAATACACATTATGTTTGAGGTATCATATGAGCGATCAGCAATTATCAGAGCGTCTTAAATCAAAATCAGTACGGCAA
>Ga0209777_10003294_pt1 | contig 20177 bp, 15 predicted proteins | sample FrelakmetHBP12HB_FD_187147 | JGI IMG/M metagenome (GOLD analysis project Ga0209777, IMG submission 187147) | Freshwater lake sediment microbial communities from the University of Notre Dame, USA, for methane emissions studies -HBP12 HB (SPAdes)... | ecosystem: Environmental > Aquatic >...
TCACTTTTTGAAACGTGAGTATCTACCTGCTTGTCGGCATACCATTGGAATATGTGAATTGCCTCGTGGCAAACCCATGTATCGTCATTTGATTCGTCAACAGACATCGACCAATATGACACCTGAAGCCATTCATGCATATGGGATAAAAGAAGTGGAACGCTTGGAAAATGCCTTTCGACGCGTCCAAGAAGCAATGGGTTATAAGCGAGAATCATTGCCACACTTTTATAAGTGGATGATGGATAATCCCGACCACTACTGTAAGAGTACTGCGGAAGTGATGAAATACTATCGTCAGATGCAGAAGCGGATTCGTGAGACGGTATGGAAGGAAAATTTTGATTATACATTAAAGACGGATTATCATATTAAAAAGGTGTCGAAGGACATGGAGTTAACTTCGGCGGGTGCATTTTATGTTCCGTCGTCGTATCGTCCTGGAGAATTTGAAGGGACATTTTATGTGAATACACGTGATTTGAAAGAGAATCCTATTTATAGTATGTATTCTTTAAGTATTCATGAGGGATTTCATCATTATCAGTATCAATATATGATCGAAAAGAAAGTGCCAGCGTGTATGATTTATGGTGTAACGAATAATGCCTATTCAGAGGGCATTGCTTTATATGCGGAGGAATTAGGTGATTATTCGGATCCGTTGGAAGAATTTGGTCATTTGGTGAATGCGATGTTGCGTGCGGCGCGCCTGGTGATTGATACTGGAATTCACTGGTATGGATGGAGTTGGGAAAAGGCGGTTGCCTATATGACCCAGCATGTTCCTTTATCATCTTCTGAAATTCAAACGGAGGTGGAACGATATATTTGCTATCCAGCACAGGCATTATGTTATAGCATTGGTCGCAAAGTATTTATGGAAAATCGTGAGACCTATTTACGTGCATTTCCAGGAGACGTCAAAGGGTATCATCGACTTCTTCTAGAAGATGGTGTCATACCACTTCACCTTATTACTTCAAAGGTTCAAGATGCGATTCATAAGGCGTAACCATACATTCAATATAAAGAGTAATATGATTTATTATATAGAAATGAAGGTCCTTGTATTTGGAGGAAAGGGTTGGATCGGTGGACAATTTATTCGGAACACACAGCATGAGGTGGTTGTCGCGACAACTCGTCCTGATCAATATGAGAAAGCATTCGAAGAAATCAAGAGAGTGAAGCCCGATTGTGTGATTTCTTTTTTGGGGCGTACGTTTGGCACGGCAAATGGCAAGTTGATTCCATCGATTGATTATTTGGAGCTTCCAGGTAAGTTGTATGAAAACATGCGTGACAATTTCTATGCTCCGTACAATTTGGCGCATATGTGTCAAACACTAGATATTCATTTTATCTATTTGGGAACGGGTTGTATTTATACGTATACCGAGAATAAGAAGATTTTTACAGAGGATGATACGCCTAATTTCTTTGGATCTGGTTATTCCACGGTGAAGGGATACACGGATCAAATTCTGCGAACATTTTCGAATACACTTCAACTTCGTATTCGTATGCCCGTGTCCAAACTGGTGAGTGGACGCAATTTGATTGATAAGCTTCTTGCCTATCCTAATATTTGTTCTATTCCTAATTCCATGACGGTACTGGATGACATGTGGACGGTAATGGATACAATGATTGAAGTACGAGAGTGTGGTGTGTACAATTTGACCAATCCAGGCACAGTCGATCATGATTGGATTCTCCAACAATATAAAGAGCGTATTCGCCCTCAACATCATTGGAATTTGATTTCCTACGAAGAGCAAAAGAAATACATTACATCGGAACGTTCTAATAATGAAATGGACACGACAAAACTACAGAAATTCTGTAAGGAGTATGAATTGGATCTTCTTTCCATTCAACAATCGATTATCAATTGTATTGAGATACGCAGAGCGCAGAAATTGGAATAATTTATTCGCATTCAAAATTAATAGACGTTGCATATTTTAAGAAACAAAAATTGCGCCATGTATTATGATGACCATAATGATCGTTACATTCTGACCATCCAAATAATCGTTTTTGTTGACCATCTTTATCTTGAATCCACTCAGGAAAAGGCTTCCATACACCATGTTTCATGGTAAATAATAAATTCATAATCGTCATTTCATTGCAACGGCAAATTGGATACCGATTCATCGACTCCACCAGATCCGAAAAGGTGATGGTATTCAAAAGTGCTGTATCATACATCCAAATACAATTCAAAAAATAGCGGCGATCAAGAATATCACGTGGATATTCCTGAAATAATTGTTCGACAATAGGTGGATTTCTATCAATCTCAATGATTCTACTAAATACGCCTGATGCATCATAAGGTGCACAGTCGTCAGGTGCCATCAACATACCTTCGCATGGCAAATCTGCCAAATAATGGATGGAATCAAAGATTCGCATACCTGCGTCAAAATAGATCACACGATCCCATTGAAGAAACCATTTATCAAATACCGAAAATTTATCCCATTGTGTCAGCTTTCCAAATTCACGATTATCACATGTAGGGCGAATGGGACACGTCTTATATTGTTCAAGGAGATGTGTTGTATCAACATGCTCTATGCGATAAGGAATAACACGGTAATAATCAATAAAATTACGTGGAGCATCAAATCCGACAGTAATCAATACAAGATCCTCTGTCCATTGACCACGTGAACGAATATCAGCAATCGTTCGTTTTACTTTATGATAATATCCAGCATCCGTTAATGTGACCACGACACGCTTCATATGATGTATCCAACCATCAATCACAATCTTTAGGTTATGTTTTGCCATTTCATAAAAATTGAGAATCGAATCCTTCGATAGAAATCATAGAATACAAATCATGTCCTTTCTGATCATAACTGATGTGTCCAAGACTCCTCAACAACTTCCAGTGCATCCATACCCCTTTCCATTGGACCCTTTTCAACAACACGCCATTTGTGCAATCGCGAACGAAGAAAATGTACTGGTTTGCGCCAAGACCGGTTCAGGAAAAACGTTGGTAGGAGAATACCAGATTTATCATTCACTGTCCAAAGGAAAGCGTGTCTTTTACACCACACCCATTAAATCATTATCTAATCAAAAATTCTACGATTTGAAGCATCAATTTAGCAATGCGACTGTTGGTATTATGACGGGAGACATTAAATTCTGTCCTGATGCGCAAATTGTCATTATGACGACGGAAATTCTTCGCAATCTTCTCTACAAAAAAGGAACGACCACCGAACATTTGGGATTGACAGCGTCGATTTCCATGGACGATCTGGATGCGGTCATCTTTGATGAGTGTCATTACATCAATGATAAAGATCGTGGAAATATTTGGGAAGAAACCATGATTTTACTCCCGCCGCCTATTCAATTGATTATGCTTTCTGCTACATTGGACCATCCTGAATATCTGGCAGAATGGCTTGGTACCTTGAAACAAAAACGAATTCATCTTATTGAAACACAATATCGTATTGTACCTCTAACACATTATCTCATTGGTGCAAATGAGAAATTTATTACCTTAATGGATGCGAAAGAAAGCTATTATGAGAAAGCATATAAAGATTGGCTGAATGTCCAACAGCGTGAGGAAGCAGAACATCGTGCTTATCAACGCGCGGTAGTGGATGCTCGCGAATCAGGTCATAAAGGTGGTGTTCATGGAAAAGTACACCATGCCCATTTTATCCATCAGCTTCAGGAAACCATTGCTCTCTTGGAGAAAAAAGAATTGCTTCCTGCTCTCTTCTTTGTGCTTAGTCGCAAGCAATGTGAAGCCTACGCAAAAAAAGTAGAACGCACCCTGCTCACTTCATCGGATACGGCTGCTGTGAAACACATCATTACGTTCCATCTTCATCGTCATATGGCAGATCTGGAGAAAGTGCCACAATATCATCAGATCTATGATTTGCTATGTCGTGGTATTGCGTTTCATCACAGTGGACTTCTTCCGCTTTTGAAAGAAATTGTGGAAATTCTCTTCTCGAAAGGATTTGTCAAAATCTTGTTTTGTACGGAAACATTTGCGGTGGGTCTCAATATGCCGACGAAGACGGTTGTCTTTACAGGGTTCAAAAAATACGACGATGAGTCGGGTTCCATGCGTATCCTGAGAAATGATGAATACATCCAAATGGCGGGACGTGCGGGGCGCCGCGGAAAAGATGATAAAGGCGTCGTTTTGTATGTTCCTGACAGAGAGCCTCTTGAGCCACATGAAATGTTTATGATGATGAAGGGATCACGACCACCGATTCAGAGCCGAATGAATTTCCATTATGATTTCATTCTCAAAACGATTCAGGCGTCTACGAAGGAACAGCCGCTTATATGGCTTCGTATCATGGAACAAAGTTATTGGTTTCGGCAACGACAGGAAGAGAAATTGAAATGGGAGAAGGAGTGGGAGTTATTGGTAAAGAGAATGGAGGAATTACAACTGGTCGAGCCATATCAGAGCGAGTGTGAGAAGCGATTTGAACTGGAGCAGATGATTTCGATGACGGTAAATGCGGCGCGTAAGAAAGTTCAGCGTGAATTGGATACGCTTAAAAACAAACAATTGGGTCCGAAATGGAATAAAGCATGGGCTGATTATCATATGTTGAAACAATTACGTATTCATCGTATTGAGCTGGAAGAAGAACTTCAATCCATTCAGCAGTATCAGAATTATTTGGAACCATCGATACAATTTCTCTATGAAATGGGATTTATTACGTGTTCTTGTTCTATGGAGCTAACACATGATTCTTTGACATTGAAGGGGATTCTGGCAACGGAGGTGAATGAGGGACATGCGCTTCTGATGACAGAGCTTTATGTACAGGAAACATTACATCATTTGACGGGAAATGAATTGGTGGCGGTTCTTGCGAGTTTTCAGGAGAAGAAAGAGACGGAGGATAGTCCTTCCATACAAGAATTACACGTCTCTTCGGTGGTACAGGATGCAATTGTATCATTGAATAGAATGAGTTCAGAATATCAAAGGAAAGAGGATAAATATGGAATGCGAACAGAAGGATATTGGATGCTGAGTACACAGTTGGTGGAACCGATGTTACGATGGATGGAGGGAGAGCATGCCTCTGTGATTTGTGCGGAATATGGAATATTTGAAGGAAATTTCATTCGGTCAGTGATGAAAATGGCGAATATGATGGATGAATGGCTTTCGATGGCAACATATTGTCAGCATGTGGAACAAGTAGAGAAAATCATAGACGTTCGTACACGAATGATTCGCGATATTGTTATTTCCGATAGTTTGTATTTGCGATTATAATAGAATGTAAAGAAATAGAAATACTATAGAAATAGAAATGTCCAATTTATGGTATGAGCTAGAAATTCAAGCACTGGATCCATCGGATGTTACTTTTTATCAAGCGATGGAATACAATCGTTCGGATGAAAATGCTGGATTTGATGTGTATGCTACAGCAAATATGCATATTGAGCAGACACCTCAACTTATTCCATTTGGTATTATTTGCCGATTAATAAAAGTGGAGCCTATGCCTCATGGAACCTCAAATGATTATGTGAAAACGGATAGTCATTTCTGGTTGCTTCCCCGCAGCTCTATTTTTAAATCAGGTCTCCTCATGGCAAACTCAGCAGGTGTCATCGACAAGAGTTATCGTGGTGAACTCAAAGCACCTGTATGGTCAATGACGGGAAACTCAACTGTCAAGCATGGAGAGCGCTTGTTTCAAATTGTAGCACCAGATATGGGATGGATTCGTCATGTGAGAATGGTAGAGGCTATATCGCTTCGTGGGGAGAGAGGTGCGGGTGGATTTGGATCTACTGGTAAGTAAATAGCCTAAATACGCAATCATATTATCACGTACTATGACAGAGAATAGAGAAGAATGGATAGAAAAGGAGAGGGGAGTCTTACTCGATTCAATAATGACTTATCGTGGAACGCATGTGGAAATGATTCAGTGTCCTACGTGGGGAATTGCTTGTTTTATGGATGGAGTGATTCAGAGTTGTGAAATGGATGAAGCGATGTATCATATTTCACTCGTTCATCCGATCATGATGACAAATCCTCATGCGAAACGTGTTATGATTATTGGTGGAGGGGAGGGTGCAACGGCGAGAGAAGTATTGAAATGGATGTCTATTGAACAAGTCGATATGTATGATTGGGACAAAGATGTTGTCCAACTTTTTCAATCGAAGTATCCACAGTGGGCAAAGGGAGCCTGGGAAAATGAGAAACTTGCTCTTCATTTTAATAATATTTTTGATGCCATTTCATCACCGCCAGATAAACTCTATGATGTAATTATCATTGATTTATTTGATCCTGCGGAGGAAAATGTGGAACAATGGAAACACCTACTTCGTCATCTTTCACGATGGATGACACCGAATGCATCTATTGTGATGTATGCGGGAATGATAAAGGATGACATTGTTCAACCCTATCATATATTGAAAAATATCATTGCACAATCATATACAGAGAAAAACACCTATTTATATAAGGTGCCTATTAGATCATTTATGGGAGATGCTGCATTTCTGACTGTACGACCATCAGAGAGACGTGAGTCAAGCATTTTCATATAATTAATCTTTCTTTTCCTTCACATCGGATGTAGGATAATAGAGAATTTGTCCATGGTCTAGCATAGCTGGTGATTCTGTCATATGAATAACATCTACTACATTGACGGTATGAGTAACAGTAATCGGTGGAAAGACTCTTCTGTCTTGTTCTTCGCGGATACGTAATAAATCATTTAATTTCTTTTCATTTTCTGTGTGTAGGATGGGATTGGATGGTTTATCCGATGTAAATTTATATTTATCAAAGCGTCGTGCGCCGCAGGAGAAGCCAGACAACATGGAACCTCCGCAACTCATTCTATACAGTATCCAGCCTAAAATTTGATAATGAACACATGAATAGAAAAGACATACCATGAATCAAAATGATGAAGTACTATCCAAATTATTCGGGGTGTCACCGTGTGAACAGGAGCCAACAGGTATTCGTGGCATCCTCCAGACCACCGATTATCACCATTTTATGATTCTAAGTGATACAGGAAATGAACTTCTTCGTTTTACAGGTGCCAAACTCGCCAATAAATGTTTACCAGGAGACCATGTGGGTTGGAGTAAGCGAAGCGATAAGGGAACCGATAAGCAAAGCGATAAAGAGCAATGCCATTTGGAATTACGCGATCAACACCCGTTACTGGTTGGTACGATTGAACTGACAGGTTCCTCTACCTATGGTCTCACCAAGCGTGGAATTCCTATGTATCTCTTTACACCATATGATAAGTCGTATCCGCACTTTATTGTGGGATGTTCAGAGAAGGATAAGCGTTTTAATAAGATTGGATTGATTCAATTGGAGGATTGGACGGCTACGTTTCCTCGAGGATCTCTTCAGCAGACATTGGGTGTCTCAGGCGACTATGAAGCGGAGGAGTTGGCATTGCAATGGCAGGCGTGTCCTTGGAAATATCCGAAATATGAGTATGAGCCGAAAAAGAATGATGATGTGCGTACTGAATTACAGGGCGTCACTTTCCACATTGATCCAGAAGGATGTAAGGATGTAGATGATGTTCTTACGTTTGAGAAAATAACGGATGTGTGTTGGAGAGTGACCATTACGATTAGTGATGTGGCGGCGTTTGTAGAAGATGGTGGGGCGATTGATATTATGGCATCATTGATTGGTCAGACGTTATACAATAAGGAAGGAAAGGTGCTTCGTCCCATGCTTCCCTCTGCGTATTCCGAAAAGGAGTGTTCGTTGCTTCCTGGAAAACAATCGTATGGAATTTCCCTACAATTTATCTGGGATGGAACAGCGATCTGTGATATTCAATGGTTGGAAACGACGTTACGAGTGAATGATTCCTATTCCTATGAGGAGTTTCAAGCATCCGAATCGCCCTATAAGGCACCACTTGCTGCAATTGCCAGCCATTTGGCTCAAAGGGATGTGATAGATTCACATGAATGGATTGAGCAAATGATGATTTTCTATAATACGGAGGCGGGTAAAATACTAAAAAAAGCAGGAATGGGAATTCTACGTAGGCATTCAGCGCCTGATAGGGAGCGATGGGAGAAGTATGTGGCTCATGTTCCAGCGTTGCGATTCTTGGCGTTCTCTGCTGCGGAGTATGTTTTGGCGGAAGAGAGAGATACAGTGCATTATGGATTGGCATCGGATACGTATGCGCATGCTTCGAGTCCGATTCGTCGATATGCGGATGTGGTGAATCAAAGGGTGCTCAAGAAATTAATACGAAAATCGGATGGATACATTGTTCCGATTACGATGTATGATATGAATCGTCGAGGAAAAGCCATCAAGCGATTTCAAAGAGACATGGATTTCTTGGATGCGCTAAGGGATGGATGTACTACGTTTAAAGGAATCATTATAGAGAAAATCCAAATGGAGGAACGCACAAAAATAAGAATTTATATTCCGCAATGGAAACGAATGATTTCTACCACCTATCAAACGGTGTCAGACGATATTGTTCTTTCACGAGATGAAAAAACAGAAATTGATGTGACGTTATATCGTGAGGTTCAAGTGCATTGTACGTTTCTGATGCAGTCCCGAAATTGGAAAGAACGCGTAATCATTCATATTACATAAACACTTGTCATAAGTACTAATTATTATTTTTTAGTATTTATTATACAATATCATGTATGATAAATACTAAAAATTTGATTCATGATGGTATGATATAAAAGATAGACTAGAATTTTAAAAAGAACTTAGACAACAGTTTCTATATCCAAGACAGAATGCCAGCCGGTTTCAATCAAGCTACTTCTGATATTGAGTCCATCGTTGGTGTCCAGTTCAGTATTCTCTCGCCGGATGAAATTGAACGCAGTTCTGTGGTGGAAATTACGACACAGACGACGCATGAAGGAAATGAACCAAAAATCGGAGGACTATTTGACCCGCGCATGGGTGTTCTTGATAATGGAAAAGTGTGTCGCACGTGTGGTCAGACCAATCATGGTTGTCCCGGTCATTTCGGACATTATCGTTTGACTCGTCCAGTATACTATATTCAGTTTCATGCGATGATTATGAATGTTCTTAAGTGCATTTGCATCCGTTGCTCCAAACTTCGCATTGACAAGGAGCATCACAAGGATTTATTGAATCGCAAAGGAGAAGCGCGTTGGAAGGAGGTTCTTGCGCTTTCGTCCAATATCAAGCGTTGTGGACAGGAATGTGAGGATGGTTGTGGTGCTCCTCAGCCTGACAAGTTCACGCGTGAAGGAATTGCGCGAATTGTGGCACATTATAACGAGTTGAAACAACAGCAGCCGCTGGAAGTGGAGTATGTTCATCGTTTGTTCCGTCGTATGACGGATGAGGATGTGGATTTTATGGGTCTGAGTCGTTACTGGTGCCGTCCTGATTGGATGATTTGCACGGTGCTTCGCATTCCTCCTCCGCAGGTGCGTCCATCTGTTGTACAAGACAATAATCAGCGATCCGAAGATGATTTGACGCATAAGCTCTTTGACATTATTAAGAATGACAAATCGCTTCAACAGAGGATTGAGCATAGCGCGAATAAAAATGTAATTGATGAAATGACCAATGTCGTCCAGTACCATGTGGCGACATTGGTGGATAATGAAATTCCTGGTGTGGCACCGTCCGCGCAGCGCAGCGGACGTCCGCTCAAGTCCATTCAGCAGCGTCTGGGTGGCAAGGAAGGACGTATTCGTTACAACATTCAAGGCAAGCGTGTAGAATTCTCGGCGCGTTCCGTCATTACTCCAGACCCGAACTTGAGTGTGGCGGAGATTGGTGTGCCGTTGGAGATTGCCATGAATCTGACGAGTCCTGAGCGTGTGACGCCTTACAACTTGGACAAGCTCTACAAACTTGTTCAGAATGGTGCGGACAAGTGGCCAGGCGCAAAGACGATTGTGCGCAAGGATGGGCGCATGATTTCGTTGAAACATGTGCCGACGAAGGAGATTGTGCTATACGAGGGAGATGTGGTGAATCGTCATTTGCTGGACAATGACATTCTCCTTTTCAATCGTCAGCCGACTCTCCATAAGATGTCGATGATGGGTCATCGTGTGAAGGTGCTGCCTTACAAGACGTTTCGCATGAACGTTTTGACCACTAGGCCATACAATGCTGACTTTGACGGTGATAAACTTCCCTTATTCTAAGGGACATCTTGTCATCAACAGTGGGGCGCTTAAATAGTTCTAGTATCACTATTTGAGGAAAACGCTGTAAATACTAGAGTGTATGAACTTATCGCAAAGATCATACATTTATATAACCTGCTAGTATATATGAGGAGTCATATATGCAAGACTTTCAAATTGACGGGAACCCCCTAAAGCTCTCACTACTAAGAATTCATTGAAAGATGATTTTGGCTCCGAAGAAAAATCGGAGGTATAGTAAAAACGTGAGAGATTGGGCAATCCGCAGCCAAGCTCCTAAACCCGCTATGACATCTTTCCTAAAATGGAAAGTGCAAATCCACTACTTTGTAGTGGAATGACAAGGGTATGGAGAAGGTTCAGAGACTAGATGGAAGTCGGGGAATAAAGATAGGTTAGTCACCTTGAATTCTCATAAGGTATAGTCCGCCCCCCTTGGAAACATGGGGGATGTTCGGAGATGAACGCGCATTTGCCTCAGAGCTATGAGGCAATGGTAGAATTAGAAGAAATCGCGGCGGTGCCGCACCACATTATTACGCCGCGTCATGCCAAGCCGATGATTGGTGTGTATCAGGATACGTTGGTGGGATCGTATCGTCTGACGCAGAAGGGCATTGAATTTACTCGCCGAGAATTTATGAATTTGATGATGTGGAACAAGCGATTTGATGGAACGATGCCGATTGCTCGTTCCAAAGTAGATGGCAAGGAGCGATGGACGGGTCAGCAGGTACTTGGTGCGCTCATGCCTCCTGTCAACATTGAAATGGGAAACAAATCGTATGACTCAGAGAAGGACAGCTCATCATCGGACAATTATGTGAAGATTGTGGAGGGAGACATTACGCAGGGTGTGGTGGATGGTGATATTTATATGAAGCCATCAAAGGGAATCATTCATGTAGCGTACAATGATTGTGGATCAAAGGACACGGTGGGTCTATTGGATGCTCTGCAGAATACGGTGGAGAATTTCCTTGTTCTGAATGGATTCAGTGTGGGTATTAGTGATTTGATTGCCGATGAGGAGACGAAGAAGGCGATTGATGCGAAGATTCAGGAAAAGAAGAAACAGGTGGAGCAAGTAATTCTTCAAGTTCACATGGACTTGTTTGACAATAATACAGGAAAAACCAATCAGCAGGAGTTTGAGGACCAAATCTTCGGTATTCTGAACCAGGCGACATCGGATGCGGGAGCGACAGGTCAGCAGTCGTTGTCTTCGGAGAATCGATTGTTGGCGATGGTTCGTTCGGGTTCGAAGGGAGAGCCGTTGAACGTGGCGCAAATGATGGCGTGTCTGGGTCAGACTGCTATTGAGGGAAAGCGTGTTCCTTATGGTTTTACGGACCGCACGTTGCCGCATTATAAGAAGTATGATGACAGTTCGGAGGCGCGTGGATTCATTGAGTCTTCTTTCATCCGTGGACTGACGCCGCAGCAGTTCTTCTTTCATGCGATGTCTGGACGAGAGGGTCTGATTGATACCGCCGTAAAAACTGCAGATACAGGATATATTCAGCGTCAGCTCATTAAGTCAATGGAGGATTTGACGGTACAGCATGATGGCACAGTGCGTGATGCGAACAACAATATCATTCAGTATCATTATGGCGAAGATGGTATTAATCCGACAAAGATTGAGACGCAGAGTTTGCCGATTGGTAAGCTGTCGCAAGAGGACATTCGTGTACAGTTCGGCATGGAGGGTGTAGACTGGTCGAATGTCTTTAAGGATGGAACGGTGCGATCCAATGATGAGGAGCTTATTACGGAATATGTTCAGGATCTTATCTTTGACCAGCGCATGATGGTAGAAGGTGTCTTTCAGAAGAAGTCTCTTGATTCAGGGAGTGTCTTTTCACCAGTGAATTTGGCGCGATGGGTGTTAAATATAAAGGTGAGATGTGCGTTGAAGCCGACGGACAAGACGGATTTGACGCCAGCGATGGTATTGAATGGAATTAAGAAGATCATTGGGCGTACGCATGGCTATCATAAGATTTGGTGTGCGTTGCTTCGCTTTCATCTGGCGCCGCATAAGTTGATTGTGAAGGAGCGTTTTACGAAGGATGCGTTTGAAATGCTGATGGAAATCATTGTGGCGACGCATATGAAGTCGTGGGTTCAGCCAGGCGAGCAGGTGGGTATTGTGGCGGCGCAATCGATTGGCGAGCCTGCCACACAAATGTCGACCGTAAAAGAGTCGTTAATTGTATTACAAAATGACAACGGATTGAAATATTACGGGACAATTGGAGAAATCTGCGATTCCATTTTGGAAGAAAACAAAGAAAAACTCATCCATCATGGTGAAAATAGCGTAATTCTCCCATTAGAAGAGAATTACTATATTGTCGGCGTGAGTGAGGATGAGAAGACATCGTGGAAGCGTATCAGTGAAATCAGCCGTCATCCAGCGAATGGTGGTCTTGTAGAGGTGATGACGCGCACAGGACGTAAGACGATAGCAACATTGACTCATTCCTTCTTGAAGCGTTCTCCTACTGGAATTGTACCAGTGCTTGGTTCGGAACTGAAGGTGGGAATGCGAATTCCGATCGCAAAGGTGGTTCCTGAAGTGCCTCAGCCGATCATGTCCTTTACACAAGGAAATACTACCTTCACGATGAATAAGGAGTTTGGATGGGTGTGTGGTATGTATCTTGCCGACGGTTCATTCAGCGGAAATATAATCGGCATCAGCAAAGTGAATCCAATGGTGGAGGTGAAACTTCGGGCGTTTGCAGAGCAATATGGTATGCGATTTAATGCAGTTCATCGTCAATGTGAATATGGACCTTCTAAAAATAATAACCTCTATTCCAAAGATCTAAAGGACTTCCTGATGGAAACCTTCAACACTGGTTCCTATGAGAAGAAGATCGGTGCCACGGTCTTCCACGCAAACAAGGAGTTTATTGCAGGCGTTATTAGTGGATTCTTTGACGGAGATGGAAATGTGAGTGTGGAGCGTCAGCTGATTCGTGCGAGCAGTCGTTCGGAAACGCTCATCCAGCAATTCACAGCGCTTCTGGGCTATGTGGGCATGTTTGGTGTCATGTCGCAAGAGAGAAGCGTGCGCATCAAGGACAAGGTTCAGCACACGCTTGTGATCCCTAGAAAGTTCGCCCAACTCTACAAGGAGCAGGTAGGATTCCAGTTGCCTGAGAAGGCGGAGGCACTGGATAAGATCATTGAATACAATGAGCGTCAGGATGTTCATTCGGAGCAGGAGATGATTGACAAGATTCCAGAGGTAGGACCCATCATTGCGGAGACGGGTAAGCTGTTGAAGATGCCAGGACAGAGTCGTACGTATGGTCGCTGGGCAAAGAAGGAGTCTATTGGTCGTCAGACGTTGATGAAGTATGTGGCGGAATTTGAGGCGAAATGCAAGGAATTGGATGAGAACGTGGAGAAGTATGAACGTGTGAAGGTGGAGAAGAACATGAGCCTCCTACAGTCTGCATTGGCGGCGGATGTGTTGTGGGATGAAATTACAGAGCTGATCTATCATGAGGATCCGAAGGAGTATGTATATGACTTCACGGTTCCTGGAAACGACAGTTTCATGGTAGACTGTAATGTATTGGTACATAATACACTGAATACTTTCCACCAGGCAGGTGTAGCAAGCAAGTCAGCGGTGACGCGTGGTGTGCCTCGTCTGAGAGAGTTATTGAAGGTGACGCAGAATCCGAAGGCGTCGTCGCTTACGATTTATCTGAAGCCAGAGTATCGTACGAATAAGGATAAGGCGCGTGAGGTGGTACAGGAACTTGAGTTGACTGTGCTGCGTAACATCACGGATAAGGTGGCGATTTATTGGGATGAGAAGGATGAGAGCACGGTGGTGGAGGATGATAAGGAATTGATGCGATTCTATAGCCTCTTTGAGGAGGACTTTATGGCGCGGGAGGAGATGAATGACATGTGGTCGAAGTGGATGTTGCGTGTGGAGTTGAATCGTGAGGAAATGTTTAATCGTAATATCTCGATGCAGGAGGTGGTGACGGTGATAAAGAATCAATTCAATGATGAAATCAATGTGGTGTATAGTGATTATAATTCAGACAAGTTGGTGATGCGTATTCGTCTTCCTGATGCTCAGAAGCGTGATAAGGACACGGCGTCGCAGTTGGATGATTTTACGAATCTGAAGAAGTTTCAGAACAAGTTATTGAATAGCATTGTGATTCGTGGTGTTCCAGGAATTAAGGCGGTGACGTTTCGTAATGACAAGCAGTATGTGGAGGATGTGGGAGGTAAGTATGAGCAGGTGGAGCAATATGTGTTGGACACGGATGGATCCAACTTCATTAAGGTGATGAATCATCCTGTGGTGGATGGTACGAAGTTGTATTCTACGAATGTGTGGGATGTGTATGAGGTATTGGGGATTGAGGCGACGCGTGCGGTGTTGTTTAATGAAATCAATGGATTATTCGAGTCGGTGGGTGTGAATTATCGCCATCTGTGTTTACTATGTGATGTGATGACGCGTTGTGGTAAGTTGATGTCGATTGATCGATATGGTATTAATAAGAATGATATTGGTACGTTGGCGAAGGCGTCTTTTGAGGAGACAGAGAAGATTCTATTGAAGGCTGCTTTGTTTGGAGAGGTGGATCCTGTGACGGGTGTATCGGCGAATATTATGATGGGTCAGCCGATTCGTGGAGGTACTGCCTTTTCGCAGATTCTATTGGATGATATGATGCTTCCTGAGTTATTGAAGTCGATTGATATAGAGAAGAATAGGGAACGAATGGAGAAGGAGGTAGAGGGAGATTTGAGTCGTTTGGAGGAGTCGGAGCAGCAAATGGATCCGTGTTCTAGTACGCAGTTTAAGATGAGTATGGTGATGCCGCGTATCAGTGCGATTATGGAAGAAGAGGATATTGATTTGGAGGTGATGTAATATTGGTGTATCTATAACGAACAATCAAATAAGAAATAAATGAAAGATATTCTATTTTTCATTATTTTTATCATACTATATAAAGATTATGGCAAGTACATAAGGTATGGCTTCAATCACACGGAAGGAGGAATCAAAACCTTGGCAGTGTATTTTATTATATAAACAAACAATGTTATTGAATGAGGATGTATTTGAATTAGAATCCAATAGGATTCAGCATGAGTCTACTATAGAGGAATCTCAGCTGCATACGTATCGTAATCGTATTTATGATTATGAGCAGCAACTGACGAATGGTAAGAATTGGGAGTATTATAAGAAAATTGTCAATCCATATGAGTTAGTGTATACGCAGAGAAAGTATGAGAATTTCCCAGAATCCATTTGTTTTTTGAAGCCATTGTCGCGTTCGTATTTTAAGATGATTGAGATGTTGGATTTGCTTGATTTTTTCCAGCGTTTTCCAGAGGAGCTTATTCGCACGGCGCATGTATGTGAGGGTCCAGGTGGATTTATTGAGGCGTTATTTGATGAGGCGTCTAAAAAGAAGAGAAAGATTCAGACGAGTATGGCGATGACATTAAAATCAAAGCAGAATAATATTCCTGGGTGGAAGCGTGCCACGCATTTTTTACAGAAAAACAAGAATGTTCATATTTTATTTGGAGAGGATGATACGGGTGATATTATGAAGCCAGAGAATCAGCAGCATTTTATTGATCATGCGGTTCAATCGGATGGAGGAGGAAAAATGCACATTTTTACGGCGGATGGTGGATTTGATTTTTCATATGATTATATGAAGCAAGAGCAAATGATCTTTCCGTTATTGTTGGCGTCTACGAAGATTGGTTTTGAAGTGATGAGGAAGGGTGGAATTTTTATATTGAAGCTATTTGATTTTTATCACAAATCTACGATGGATCTATTGTATTTTTTATCGTGTCATTTTCAAGAATGGTCCATGTATAAGCCTGGAATGAGTCGTCCCTGCAATCCAGAGCATTATTTTATTGGGAAGGGTTTTACAGGATGTTCGGATAAGGTATTTGATGTGATGCGTTTATGGTGTAGCATGATACATAATCACCAGCCATTGGAATCACTTTTTCAAATGGACTATTCAGAAGAATTTAAGGGGATTATGAATGGATTGAGAGAACATTCGTTCAAGTTACAGACAGGGTATCTTGAAAAAGTATTTCATATGATTGAGCAAAAGGATGAAGAGTTGATACAGTCGTATTTGAAAAAGAATGAGAAGACGAGTTATGAGTGGTGTATACGATTTAACGTACCTATTTATGTTCAGCGGCACCGTTTAATTGAGGAGTTACATAGCGATCTACTAGTTTCTGACCCACTTGAATAGAGGCTTGGTGTTGTGATAGTTGTCCTTGTCCCATTTTATCGAGCATGGAAAGCATGGTTTGAATGGGGGCGAGATCTTGACGGGTAATGATTTTTTTGAAGAGTTCGGGGTAGATTTCTACGAATTCAGGAACTCTTTCAGTAATCGTTTCTTTTGTTTCGCCTTGGCTCATCCATAGGGCAATATCACGGAGCATGGTACGAATGTATTGAGCTCGTTCGGTGGGGTGATAGTCGAGGGTTCGGGATTCAGCTTCGGCGGTTGCTTCTGCAATGGATTGACGGTGAACGGGGGGTAATTGTCTAGACATAATACTAACAGACTACAGAAAAACCTTTTTATACTCACACGCATCAATAGAGAATGAGTGCTGTATCATCGCCAGGAATGAAACAAGTTGCAGCATTACCTATTGGTGGTTCCGGAAGCGGAAATTCAGCGGCAGCTGCACAATTAAATAATGTAGCGGTTACATTGGCGGCAACTGCATTACAAGCGGATGCGGATAGTAAGTATGATCCGAAAGTGATATCAGGAAAGCCAACGATTATTCGTTCAGAAGGGTTTTGTTCTTCTTCTTCGTCGATGATCATGGTGGTGGGTATATTATGTATTGTATATGGTGTGATTGCTAAATAGTATTACGATCTACTAGGAGTGATGGATAGAAGTATGAAGGAAGAGGAAATACAGGAAGAGGAAGAGGAAGAGGAATATAATGACATGCCTTTTGAACCGGTTTCACCAGAATGTAAAAGATTAGTGTTACAAGTGAAGCATCAGTTATATCAATGTATTATTTTTGGACCTACTTTAGAATCAAAAAGGGCGCAAAGTAATGATTTGTTATTGATGTATTTGAAGAAGATTATGAAGTTGTCTCAGCTTTGTAAGTCTGTTCAGATGCAGACGATGGCGGAGGATGTTATACAGAAGAAATTATTGACATTTCCTATTCAAGTACGAGACATCATTCATCAACTATTGAATTGGATTACTGTTTTCTTTCATAAAAATCAATATGTGGATACGATACCATATATTGACTATTTGGATGTACATTTTCATACGTATCCATTATTACAAAAATAATAGAATAGAATAGAAGAATGGGTACAAACAATATAGAATGTCCTAGCGGATATCGTACGCGTAAAGGCTATACGCGTACATTTCGTTCTAGTATTAAACAATCGGGTTATACGGTTCGTCGTAAAGGAAAAATATATACGGTACATCCTAAAGCAGAGTATGTCACTATTCCACCAGGTTGTATTAAAAGACGTAATTCAACAGTAAAACGTATTGGTAAACTCCGGAAGGGCGATTTAATTAAATATGGTTATCAATATCGTTTATCCGATTTAGTGAGAGAGAAGGCATTGGTGAAGGCAATTGCTGCGTATGGTGCGCTCTCTGTCTATCATAAATTAGATGCGGTTGCTAAATTATCGGTGTCTCGTGCTCCCGATGCAAGTAAAATTTTTGCGAAGGATCGTGATTGGGTACGATTTCATTATCTAAAAAAGAATAAATAAATACAATGACCATCATTTCCATTAGATAGATATACTATCTATGGAGAGGGTGTCTGTGAAATAAATAGGAAATATTGGCTATACTTGGTTGTTAGTGGTCAGTAGGAAGATGGCAGATTCGGCTTTATCGTCGGACATTCAGATGCCAGTGCCGTATGAATTATGGTCTTTTTCCAATGCGTTGTTATTTGTAATCATATTAATTATTGTTGGAGTGATTACAATAACAGGATTATCTGCGGCATCACAAATAAAGAATATTACAACGGATTGGGCAAATTATCGGTGCAGTCCAATGATTATGCCATTTGCGGGTCTATTTGGTTATAATACAAAGGAAAATTTTGAGTTTTGTTTACAGAATATTTTTAGTAATTTTTCGTTGCCTTTTCTTGGATCGATTGGAGGCATGTTTGAGCAATTTACGGCGATGCTTCAGTCTATTTTAAATTCGATCAATGCGGTACGAAATACGATTGCGACAATGGGTGGTGGAATCAATGTTATTTTTCAAGAATTTACGGATCGTATTTCCAAGTTCTTTTTTCAATTGCGGGTCAGTGCGATTACGATGAAAAATCTATTTGGGCGCATGTATGCTATTCTCTTTTCCGTGATGTATATGGGTTTATCGGGTATTACAGGTGTAACATCATTTACGAATACGTTTCTCTTTTCCTTTTTGGATACATTTTGTTTTCCAGGAGAGACAGAACTGATTGTTCAGGATGGCGAGAAGGGGAGAAGAGTGCCGATTAAGGATGTGAAGATAGGCGATGTGCTTCTTCCAGGGAAGTCGGTGGTGACGGCGACATTCCAATTTTATTCGAGGGGGCAAGAGATGGTACAATTGGGTCGGGTGAGGGTGAGTACGAATCATTATGTGATGCATGAGGGTCGTCCTATTATGGCGGGGGAGCATCCTCATGCCATCCGATTGGGTCCGTGGGATTCTGATGATGTATTATATTGTGTGAATACATCGGATCATAAGATTCCAGTGGAGTATCTTACGTTTATGGATTATGATGAGACATCTGAGGGAGACAGAGATACATTGAATTTTATTGATAGTCGTGTGAATGGATATACGAAGCCGAAGAATAGGGATTATATGTATCAAGATAGTTGTTTTGCAATCGAGGAGAATAGTAAGATAAAAACAAAATCAGGATGGATGATGGCGAAGGATATTAAAATAGGTGATATGTTGTCTACAGGATGTGAGGTAGTGGGTTTGATTAGGAGAGAGGTAACAGAAGTATGTATGTTGCCAAATGGTGTTCAGGTGACACCTGCGACATTGTATTGGAAGAAGGAGGAGAATCAATGGAATCGTTGTGGTGAAGATTATGAGTGGACAACGAAACCATGTGAATGGGTGTCATTTGTGGTGGTTCCTCATTCACAAATTGAATTAGAAAATGATATAATTGTAAGAGATTATATGGAATTGTGTTCTCCGGATGCGGAACAATATTACACACAGCGTCTCACATCGACATGATGAATTTTTGGCAATGACTAATCTCTCTATTTCTAAAAGAAGATGGAAGCAAAATGGCCTTTCATGCTAATTACATTGGGATTATTATTTGCATTGGGGTTTACTATTGCAAATCTGGAACGTTCCACGGTGATGAATGATTGGGAAAATCGTCGGTGTGATGTGCCGATTATGACTGCTGCTTTTTTTTTCAAACCAGACACTGACACCCGAACAGCGAATGAATTTGCGAGTGAAAATTTTAGTTTTTGTATGAAATCGTATGTGGATCGCTTTATCAATTTATTTTCAGAGCCGATTACGACACTATTTGGAAAACAAGTGGATGCAGCAACAAGTGCGACAAATGCTCTTAATATGGTGAGAAATCTTGCTCATACGATGTATGATACATTTACGAAATACATTGCGTCTTATTTTAAGAAATTTACGGCGTCGGTTTTTGAAATGAATCGGATCTTACAATATTTAAAAATGGCAATGGATCGTGTGAATGGAATTGCGACATCCATGATTTTTTCAGGATTAACTATTTTTCGTGGAGTTATTAATTTTATCCTCTTTATCATTCGTGTGGTT
>Ga0209777_10003295_pt1 | contig 20169 bp, 20 predicted proteins | sample FrelakmetHBP12HB_FD_187147 | JGI IMG/M metagenome (GOLD analysis project Ga0209777, IMG submission 187147) | Freshwater lake sediment microbial communities from the University of Notre Dame, USA, for methane emissions studies -HBP12 HB (SPAdes)... | ecosystem: Environmental > Aquatic >...
GCAACAAGAAGCTGATGGTGGGGAAGAGAAATGTCCGGAAGTGGTCGACTGAATTTGGCTGCCCCCCAGGGATTCGAACCCCGATATGCTGATCCAGAGTCAGCTGTCCTGCCGTTGAACGAGGGGGCAGCGCAGTCGGTACGCCGGCGCGAGCGAATTCCTCGCACCATTTTGATTCTACGGAACGCCTCTCGCCGCCGTCAACCGGCGTGAAGATGCCTGCTCCAAACGCCAGGAATCCCCTCGCCAACTGCCCAGCGCATCCCGCGCAGTATCTTCTGGCGGAGCGATTGATTGCGGTATATATTCGCTGAATTCCAAGCCTGACGACCTTGCCCGAACATGCTGTGCGCAATTGGTCTGTCCGGGCGAAGCATGGCAAGTCTTTTCCCTAATCCGGTTGTTCAGGAGTGATTGAAATGAAGCGATTTGCATTGGTGATGCTACTCATCGTCCTGGTCTTCGCAGGATGCAAGAAGAAGGAAACGCCAGCGACAACAACTCCGCAGGGCGAGCAGGGCGGAACTGCGAGTACCGCACCCGGTTCGGCGCCGACGGCTGCCACCGGTGAGATGAGTCTGGTTTCATTCTCGGCGGGAGCATTGGTTGTTCAGAAGCCGCAGGAGTACGGCGGCAACTGGGAGGCCTTCAACCTCCTGGACGAGAACACTTCCACCGGGTGGGCGGCGCCCAAGGGCGTCATGTCTCCCCAGGCCACGGTGATCGAGTTGCCCGAGCGCAGTCTTCTGAAGCGGATCGAGTTCGACACTGCCCATGCTGACTGCGATACGTGCGGCGCCAAGGACATTGACGTGGAGGTCTCCGACGTGGCACCGACGAGCGGCTTCCAGAAGATCGCCAGCGTGGAACTGCTCGACCGCACGGACCATCAGCAGTTCGCGGTGGGGTCCGAATTTCCCGGCCGGTGGGTGCGCCTCACGGTGAAGAACAACTGGGGCTCGGAGGAGTACACCGAGCTCATGGAGTTCCGCGCCTATGGCACGCAGCTCATCCACACGCCGTTCCCTGACGTGAGCGGCACCTACGACAGCACCTTCGGCAGAATGCACTTGCGCCAGCGAGGGACGTCCATCTCCGGCTGTTACGAGCACGATGATGGATTGCTGACGGGCAGCATCGAAGGCCGAGTTATGAAATTGAAGTGGACCCAGAGCAGCACCCGGGGCCCGGCCACCATGGTATTCAGCTCCGATGGGCGCAATCTCTTCGGCCTTTGGTGGGACGAAGGGAATGAGCTTGCGCCGGGGAGCCATTGGGACGGACCGAAGATCTCCTCGACGGTGGGCTCCTGTCCGAATTGGAAGAACGTAGACACGGCGCGGTAAGTCAGCAACCACCTGGAGCGCTTTGGGCGCGGCGGGGCCAGATTTCCGACTTTTGAGAGGATTCATGAGGACTGCATTCGCATTACTGGTTTTTTCGGCGCTGCTGGTAGCGGGCGCGAGCGCGCAACCGGCGGCGGCGGCGCAAACTTATTCGGTGGTGATGGAGGTCCACATTCCCGACCTGGACCAGCCGCTGGTGGTCACTATCTACCGCGACGGTTCCAGAGAGCGAATGGAGATGATGGGGGCAAGTCACTCTGTTTGACTTCGCGGCACACAAAGTCTTCTGGCTCGACATTCCGGGCGCACCGAAGGGGACGTGCTCATCCGGCCGGTATCTGTCGTCTCGAGCGCCCGTCGGACAGGACCTGATCACCGGCTCGGATGACGCCCTGAAGCAGATGCCGGCCGGCGCACAACGAAAGTTCATCCGGCGCGAGGTCGTGAACGGGATACCGGCGCGGCTGGAGGAGATCACCGGCGCTCCCAAGCCGAAGAACCCGGACGATGTGACCCCAAGCCGCATCTGGCTGGCCGAGCAGGGCGGTTATATGGTCAAGAGCGAGGCGATCGGCAAGGACGGTCGCCCGTACACGATGCTGGAGGTAAAGCGCTTCAACACGGAGAAGCCGGCGCCATCGCTGCTCGTGCCTCCGGCGAACTGTCCCATGACGGATTCAGAGATGGATGACACCGGCATGATGCGGGCGCACGCCGAGGCTACGATCAACGTCAGCGGTTCGGCAGGCGTGAATCTCAGCGACGGGACGACGCACAGCAACGTCTCCGCCAGCATGACGACGAATACGACGCCAACGGCCTCAACCGGCAAGCTGACCGCCGTGACCCTGAAAGCGGCGGAGGAGGCTTACCCGGGCCCGTGCGGGCGGAAGCTCGAGGTATCCGGTGAGGCGGAGGTGGATGGTCCGGCTACCGTGTGGTACCGCTTCTATTCGAACATCGGCGGAGTGGAGTTTACCGGCGGACAGAATGGGACCATTGCGATTGACGCCGCCGGTTCCGGCACAATGGTCAAGGACGCCACTTTCACTGTCAGCAAACAGGGTGAGCTCAGGCTGCAGGCTGCAGTGCAGGACGCAAGCGGCAGGCACGGCGCGGTGATGATCTCCAACGTGGTTCCGTTCCGTGTGACGTGCACCAACCCCCCGCCGGGTAAGTGAGAACCTCAGTGGATGCAAGACCCCGGAAGAAACACCCTTCCGGGGATTCTTCTGCGCAGCGATCTTGCGCTCCGCGGCGCCAAGTGCACCGCAGCGGGTGCAGCCGGCTTTACAGTTTTCGACTTACTGTGTTAGCCTCAAAGACGTTACAGGATTGAGACAATAGAGCAGGAGCGCGTCCGTTTCAGTGTTAGCCCAAGAACAAAAGGCCAACGTCATCCACCAGTACCAGGCTCACGCCAAGGACACCGGCAGCCCCGAGGTCCAGATCGCATTGCTCAGCGAGCGCATCGTTCAGCTGACGGATCATTTCCGACTGCACACCAAGGACCACGCCTCGCGGCGCGGCCTTCTGATGATGGTGAGCAAGCGCCGCAGCCTTCTGGATTATCTGAAGAAGTATGACGCCGAGCGCTACAAGGCGGTCATTCAGAGGCTGGGTATCCGCAAGTAAGGTACAAAACGCGCCGGCGGAAACCGGCGCGGATGTCTATTGGGCCGAGCGTTCGGCGAGGACAGCGAGGCTGGCTGGCGTGGCCAGAGAGAGTTCAGCATCTTCCAGATTGTTCCTGGGCAAGATAAACCGATCCCATCCTGTGGCTTCCGGCCAAGGCGTTTGTGCCGGGACAAATGGTTCGTCCCGGGCGCCCGCGGAAGATTCCCCCACATCCGTCGCGCTCCGAAAAAGGAAGAAAGATGAAACAAGAAGCCAGCGTTACCTTTAGTGGCGGCAAAACCATACATTTTGAGACCGGCAAAGTCGCCAAACAGGCGCACGGCAGCGTCGTGGTCCGCATTGCCGACAACGTGGTGTTGGCCACCGCCTGTGCCAACGCCGATCCCCGCGTGGGGATAGACTTTTTCCCACTCACGGTTGATTACCGTGAGTACACCTATGCCGGCGGACGCATCCCCGGCGGATTCATCAAGCGTGAGGGCCGCCCGAGCGAGCGCGAAGTGCTCACCAGCCGGCAGATCGACCGGCCCATCCGCCCGCTCTTTCCGGAAGGCTTCCGCTGCGAGACGCAGATCATCGCGCTGGTGCTCTCCGCGGACAGGGATAACGACCCCGACGTGGCCGGCATCAACGGCGCCTCGGCGGCGCTCGCCCTTTCCGACATCCCGTTCCACGGCCCGATTGGCGCCGTGCGCATCGGCCTGGTGAACAATGAGTTCATCATCAACCCCACCTACGCGGAGATGAAGGAAAGCAAGCTGAACATCATGGTGGTGGGCACGAGCGAAGGCATCGTGATGATCGAGGCGGGCGCGCAGGAGGTGGACGAAGAGCGGGTGGTTGACGCCATCGAGTTCGCCCACGGCGAGATCAAGAAGATCTGCGAGTGCATCAGTGACCTGGCCGCCCGGGCAGGGAAGCCGAAGCGCGCGGTGCCGCCGGTGGAAGTGGACGAGGCCTACCTCAACCAGCTCACCAGTCGCATCGGCGAGCGCCTGACTGACGCCCTGAACACTGAGAAGCATCCCAAGCTGGAAAGCTACGCCCTAGTGAAGGCAATCAAGGACGAGCTGAAGACCGAGATCCCGGAGACGGATCTGCAGGCGCGCTCCAAGCTGGGCAGGTACTTCGAGATGCTGCGCGAGAAGATCTTCCGCGACCAGGTCATCGGCGACCGGCGGCGTCCTGATGGCCGTGCCTTCGACAGGATCCGCGACATCTGGATCGAAGTCGGCGGTCTGCCGCGTACCCACGGATCTGCCATCTTTACCCGAGGCGAGACCCAGGCGCTGGTAACCACCACGCTGGGCACCGGCGAAGACATGCAGCGGTTGGAGCGGTTCGAGGGCGAGACCAAGAAACGCTTCATGCTTCACTATAACTTTCCGCCGTTCTCCGTTGGAGAAGTGGCATTTCTGCGCGGAGCAGGACGGCGCGAGATCGGTCACGGCGCACTTGCCGAGCGCGCTCTTTCGGGCGTTCTCCCGCCGGAGGACAGCTTCCCCTACGCCATGCGCGTCGTCTCGGATATTCTCGAGTCCAACGGCTCTTCCTCCATGGCGACAGTCTGCGGTGGTTCGCTCAGCCTGATGGACGCAGGCGTTCCGCTGCGCGCCCCGGTAGCCGGGGTGGCCATGGGCCTGGTGAAGGAGGGCGACTCCTACGTGGTCCTGACCGACATTGCCGGCGCTGAAGACCACTACGGCGACATGGACTTCAAGGTGGCGGGCACCGCCGAGGGCATTACGGCGCTGCAGATGGACATCAAGATCATGGGCATCACGCCGCAGATCATGCGCGAAGCTCTGGCGCAGGCCAAGCAGGGGCGTATGTTCATCCTCGGCAAAATGAACGAGGTCATCCAGTCGGGACGCGAGAACGTGAGCGAGTATGCGCCACGCTTCTACAACGTGAAGATCCCGGTGGACAAGATCCGCGACCTGATCGGGCCGGGCGGCAAGATCATCCGTGGCATCGTGGAGGCCACCGGCGTCAAGATCGACGTGGAAGACGACGGCTCGGTAAGAGTGGCTTCGAGCGACGCGGCGGCGGCCGACAAGGCTCTGAAGATGATCGGCGACATCACGGCCGTGCCCGAGGTCGGCAAGACCTACCTTGGCAAGGTGACGCGACTGGCGGAGTTCGGCGCGTTCGTCGAAGTCCTGCCCGGCACTGATGGCCTGCTGCACATCTCGGAGGTCGCTGAGCACCGCATCAAGGACGTGAAGGACGAGCTCAAGGAAGGCGACCAGGTGCTGGTGAAGGTCCTGTCGGTGGAAGGGAACCGCATCAAGCTCTCGCGCAAGGCCATCCTCAAGGAACAGCGCGCCAAGATGGCACAGCAGGGCGGCGGCCAGCCCGGTGACGCCCACCCCGAGGAGCAAGGCGAGGTGGTGACCTTCGAAGGCGGCGCCGAGGACGCAGGGAACAGCGACCAGGGCGGCGGCGAGCCGAACTTCAACCGCGAAGGCATGCCGGTCGAGGGTGGACAGCACCACGGCGACGGTCCACGGCCGCATGGCGGCGCGGGGAGCGGCAGCCGGCGGCGGCGTGGGGGCGGGGGCGGCGGCGGGCGAGGCCCGCGCGGACCTCGCGGTGGAGACCGCGGCGGACGCTAACCACGAGTAACCAGTTGGAGGCCACGGTGAACAGCCGTGGCCTTTTGACTTTGCGGCAATGGCTCTTCGGCACCATACTAGGTGAGCGCCGGAGGCTGCGGTGCGCACTTCCGGGCAGGAGGGCTTCATGCCGGAGTTGAAACACCTCTTCGAAGCGAGCCTGCACCCTGACTGGGCCACCTTTCTTTCACAAACCGCGGTACGCCTGGTGCTGGCAGTGGTGCTGGGCGGACTGATAGGGCTGGAACGCGAGCTGAAGCACCGCCCCGCAGGGCTGCGGACAAACCTCAGCATCTGTTTCGGCGCGGCGATGTTCACCCTCCTCTCCAGTGCGCTGGCGGGCCAGCTGGGCGGGGACCACACGCGCATCGCGGCCCAGATCGTCCCCGGCATCGGGTTCATCGGCGCCGGTTCGATACTCCACGCGCGCGGCAGCATTCAGGGATTGACCACGGCGGCGACCATGTTCGTGGTGGCCTCCATCGGAATGGCGGCGGGAGGTGGGATGTTCCTTCCCGCCATCTTCGCAACGCTGCTGATGCTCGCGGTTTTGGTGGGGTTGGGCAGGGCGGAGGCCCACTGGGAGCTACGGTTGCGGACTTTGAGCTACGAGATGCAGACCGAACACCTGGAAGCCGGGATGAACCTGCTCAACGCAGCGCTTGATCAGACGCGGCTCAGGATGAACAACATGCAGGTAAAGCGCTCCGAGGAAGGGTTCCATCTCTCTTTCAGTGTGAGCGCCGCGCCAAAGCAGCAGCGGCAATTGCAGACACAACTCCAATCCTCGAGTGTCTGGCAGTACTTGAAGTCCTTCTCGGTAAGTGAGCAGGAGTGATCGTGTTCGAGAATTTTGGCGGCACACGCATCCCGTTTGTAAAGGCGAGCGCCTGTGGCAATGACTTCTTGATCATTGACGGCATCTACGCGAAGGACGAGAAGCGTGAGTTGACGCGGCGACTTTGCGACCGCAACAACGGCGTGGGGGCAGACGGCGTGGAGTGGATCCGTCGCGACGCGGAGCGCGACGCGGTGGTTGATCTCGTCAACGCCGATGGTTCGCCGGCGGAGGTCTCCGGCAACGGTACGCGCTGCGTGGCGGCCTACCTGGCGGCCGAGAGCGGCAAACAGCGACTGGTGATCGGCACCGGCGCCGGCGACAAGGTCTGCCTGCTGCGACGCCGCGACCGGGCGACGTTCGTCTTCCGGAGCGAGATGGGAACGCCGCACGTGGGTGAGCCGTTCGCGCTCAAACTGCAGACGGGTGCGGTGCAGGGCACTCCGGTTGGCATGGGGAATCCGCACTACATCATCTTCTGCACGGAGTATCCGCAGGATTGGCGACGTATCGCCATGGAGGTGCAGCGGCAGGAGGCGGCATTCCACGGCGGGGTCAACGTAGAGTTTGTGAGGGTGACCGGACCTTCGTCGGTCGAGATACGCATCTTTGAGCGGGGAGCAGGCGAGACACTCTCCTCAGGTACAGGGACTTCGGCGGCGGCGGTTGCGTCGCTTGTCGCGCACAAGGTGGAAGGACCGTTAGTGCATGTTGCTTCGCCGGGCGGCGAGCAGACGGTGGAGTGGGCGGGCGGCGAGGCCGGACTGATCTTGGAAGGCCCGGCGGAGATCATCTGCGAGGGAGTGTACTTTGGCTGAGCGCAGGCCGATAACGAAGCCGGCGGCGTTGCGCAGGGGCGACTGCGTAGGCGTAGTGGCACCGGCGGGGCCGATTGAGCGCGAAGAGCTTGAGCGCGGCTGCCAGGTGCTGCGAGAGCTTGGATACGAGCCCGTGCCCGGCGAGGCGGTGCTGCAATGCGACGGGTACTTTGCGGGCACGACCGAGGCACGGCTGCGCGACCTGACAGCGATGTTCGAGCGCGAAGACATCCGCGCCATCGTCTGCGCGCGCGGCGGGTACGGAACAAACTACCTACTGCCGGAGCTTGAGAGGTTCGACCTTCTGGCGCACCCCAAGATATTCGTCGGTTACAGCGACGTCACCACGCTGCTGACGCGTTTCGTGGACCGCGGGCTTGTCTGCTTTCACGGGCCCATGACAGCCCGGGATTTTGCCCAGCGCCGGTACGACGAGGCAAGCTGGCGCGCTGTGCTCGAGGGCCAGGCGCTGGATCTGCCGCTCGACTGGGAATCGGCAGGGGTAAAGACGCTTGTGGCGGGATCGGCACGCGGGATGCTCTACGGCGGATGCCTCTCGCTGCTGGTGGCCTCGCTGGGCACGCCGTACGAGATTCAGACCGACGGCACGATCCTGTTCATCGAGGACGTCAGCGCGTTCCCCTACCAGATAGACCGCATGATGATGCAACTGCGGCTGGCGGGGAAGTTCGACAACATTCGCGGACTCATCTTCGGCGAGATGATCGCGTGCGGATCAAGCTCCACGCCACCAACGACGCCCGACGTTCTGGCACGCTTCGCAAAGGAACTGGGCGTGCCGGCGGTGATCGGCGTGCGCTCGGGGCACGTCACCCGGGGAAACATCACGCTGCCGCTGGGCGTGGAAGCGGAAATCGAGTTCACCCAGGACGCGGCACGCATCCGCTGCGAACCGGCGCTCATACCATAATAGATGTAAGGGAATCCAGTTGAAGAGCGAAGTGGCAAGAGCAGGGAAGATTCATTTCATCGGCATCTGCGGCACGGCAATGGCGTCGCTGGCCGGCATGCTGCAGGCACGCGGCTACGAGGTGCGGGGCTCGGACGCCGCCGCCTACCCGCCGATGTCGGACTTTCTCGGAGGACTCGGTATCCGGGTGATGCAGCCGTTCGCCGCATCCAACCTCGACTGGCAGCCCGACCTGGTGGTGGTGGGCAACGCCATCTCGCGGGGCAACCCTGAAGTGGAGCTGATGCTTGACCGGCGCATGGCCTTCACCTCCATGGCGGAGCTGGTCTATCGCGAGTTCGTTCGCGGACGACAGTCGCTGGTAGTGGCAGGCACGCACGGCAAGACAACCACAACCTCCATGCTGGCGTGGATCTTCTCCGTCGCAGGGCGTGAGCCGTCATTCGTCATCGGCGGCATTGCGGAGAACTTCGGCTCCAGCTTCGCCGTCGCCGGCGGCAGCGAGTTCATCATCGAGGGCGACGAGTACGACACTGCGTTCTTCGACAAGGGTCCGAAGTTCATGCACTACTTCCCGGACGCGGTGATCCTCACCTCGGTCGAGTTTGACCACGCCGACATCTACAGCGACCTTGGAGCGGTGAAGACGGCATTCAAACGCCTGGTGAACCTGGTGCCGCGCCGTGGCGTGATTGTCGCATGGGACGGCCACGCCAACGTGAAGGAGTGCACGGCGGGCGCGCTCTGTCCGGTAGAAAACTATGGTTTTGGAGTCGAGTCGTCCTGGAGCATTTGCGACGTGCAATTCTCTCCCCAGCGCACGCGCTGGAAAGTGATGCGCGAAGGCCGGCCCTTTGTCGAATTCGAGACCACGCTCGCCGGGGACTACAACGTGCTGAACGCCACGGCCGCCGCGGCCCTCGCCAGCCATTACGGGATCGCGCCGGAGAAGATCGCCGAAGCGCTGGCCAGCTTCCGCTGCGTGCGGCGCCGGCTGGAGGTGATAGCGGAAGTCAAGGGCGTCACCATCATTGACGACTTCGCGCATCATCCGACTGCGATCGCGGCAACGCTCCGCGCGCTGCGCGAGCGCTACCAGGGTCGGCGACTCTGGGCGGTGCTTGAACCACGATCGAATACGCTGCGGCGGAACGTCTTCCAGCACGAACTGGTGGAAAGCCTCGCCCGGGCCGACCAGGTGGTGCTGGCCGGCGTCTTCTTCAAGACCACGGACAAGCTCGACCCGCGGGAGCGCCTGGATGTGGATGCGGTGGTCCGCGAGCTGAACTCACGAGGCGTGCAGGCACGCCAACTGGCCGGTGCAGACGAGATTGTGGAGAGCGTCGCTCCCAAACTGCGCGCCGGCGATGTGGTTGCGATTTTCTCCAATGGCGGTTTCGGCGGGATCTTCGAGAAGCTTCCAGCAAAACTCCACGCGCTGCACGGAAGGTGAGGAATGAGGAGACTTTACCGGATCGCCTGCTGCCTGCTGCTCTGCCCGGCGCTCTGCATCGCCGTTTGGGCGCAGGGTGCCGAGTCGCAGTGCCCGGCGATAGGAACGACTTACGGAGTCTCATTGAGGCGCGCGGCGGAGCATACCGTACACGTGGATGTTGTCGCGCACGCGCCCACCGGCGATTTCCAGCTTCCGGTGTGGAACGCGCTCTACCAGGTACGTGACTTCGCCCAGTACGCCAGCCACGCTTCCGCCGGCGGCGGTGTTCCGGCGTGGATGTGCGCCCAATGCGCGCTCGGCGATGCCTCTGTGCGCAAGGTGGATAAGACCACCTGGCGCGTGGAGACTGGAAGTCAGCCGTGCATCACCTTCAGCTACGACATCTATGCAAATGACGCCGGCCCCTTCGGCGCGCAGCTCGACTCTGACCACGCCTTCTTCAACTGGGCGGAGGTTCTCGTCTATCGCACTGGCCACCGCGATGAGCCGGTCACAGTCCGCCTGCTCGACGTGCCCCCTGGTTGGCGCCTGCGCGACACCGGGCCCTTCGGCGGTCTCGACGAGAGACAGACACAGAGCGCCGACGGACACGCCGAGAAATATGACCGCCTAGTGGATTCGCCGATCGAGATGGGCACGTTCGCGGAGAGCAGCTATCAGCAGGATGGTGCGACCTACCACGTGGTGGTGGACGGCGACTCGGCTGACTACGACATGGTTGCGCTCAAGGCATCATTGCAGAAAATCACCGCGGCAGCCGTGGACTGGATGCAGGACCGCCCCTACGGCGAGTACACCTTCATCTACCACTTTCCGCAGGGACCTGCGGGCGGAGGCATGGAGCACGCTTACGGCACGGCGATTGACTTGAGCGCCGGACGTCTGCAGCGCGACCCGCTGGCCGTTGCCGGAGTGAGCGCGCACGAGTTCTTTCACCTATGGAACGTCAAGCGCATCCGTCCGCGCTCGCTGGAGCCGGTGGATTACACCCAGGAACAGTACACGCGCGTGCTGTGGTTCAGCGAAGGTGTGGACAGCACGGTGGCGGAGCACATACTGGTGCGCGCCGGATTGATTGATGGACACCAGTTCCTTGCGCGGCTGGCGCAGCAGATCGGTCAACTCTACTCGCGGCCCGCGAGGAAGTGGCAGTCGGTGGAGGAGTCGAGTCTGGATACCTGGTTCGACAAGTATCCGCACTACCAGGATGCGGAGCGCAGCATCAGCTACTACAACAAGGGGCAGATCGTCGGTGTGATGCTCGACCTGGAGATGCGCCGCGCGAGCGGCGGGCGCAAGTCGCTGCGCGACCTCTTCCAGTACATGAACCAGCGCTGGGCCAAACGCGGCGAGTTCTTCGACGACTCCGAGAGCATTCGCCAAGCCGCGGAGGTGCTCACCGGCGGCGATTTCCGTGACTTCTTTCGCCATTACGTTTCCGGCACGGATGAGATTCCTTACGACGACTTCTTCGCCACCGTGGGGCTGCACCTGGTGCACCGGCAGGAGGCGCTTGCCACTCCGGGCTTCATCACCGGGCGGGTCCGTAACGGCGTCGCAGCGGTGATTCGCGTGGAGTCTGACCGCGAGGCCGAGGAGCAGGGCATTGCGCCGGGCGACGAGGTGCTCGAGTTCGATGGCAAGCCGCTGCCCGCTGATTTCGCGACGACTGTGAGCAGGCGGCAGGAGGGTGAATCCGTGCGCTTCAAGATCCGGCACGAAGGCCGTGAGCGCGAGGTAACGCTGAGACTGTATCTGCGCCAGGTGGACGAATATGCGCTGGAAGACCTCCGCGCGGTCACTCCGGCGCAAGCGGCGCGGCGAACGGCATGGATCCACGGCGAGAGCCAGCCGGAGGCAGGGAAGTGATCCGTGCGTGCGTCTGCGTAGCTTTCTGGGCAGTCTACGTTGCTCTGGTCGCGCCCATCGGCATAGTCATAGCGCTCATCACAAGGCGAGCGACCTTCCTGTGGCACGCGGGGATGTTCTGCGCGCGCGCCGGGCTGTGGCTGGCAGGCGTACGGATGCGCGCGGAGGGACTGCAGAATCTTGACCCGGCGGCGGCATACCTGTTCATGTCGAACCACACGAGCACGGTTGATCCGTGCCTGATGGTGCCATTCATCTACCGGCCCATGTCCATCATGGTCAAGAAAGAGCTCTTCCGCATTCCGCTCGTCGGGACGGTCTTCCGTGTCGGCAAGTTCGTTCCCGTGGATCGCTCGAACCTCGAGTCGGCCATGGCATCCATTCGCCGCGCGGTTGAGGTACTTCGCAGCGGACACAGCATGGTCGTCTATCCCGAGGGAACGCGCACCCGCGACGGCCGCATGCTGCCGTTCAAGAAGGGGCCGTTCCACCTTGCGATGGAGGCCGGCGTGCCCATCGCGCCGGTGACCATGGTAGGTACCTTCGAGTGCTGACCGAAGAGCGAGTTCGCCATCAAGCCGATGACCGTCACCGCTGTCTTCCACGCGCCGATTGACCCGCGCGGCTTCTCCTCGCGCGGGGAATTGATGACGGCAGTGCGAGAGAGTATTGAGAGCGGTCTCGAGGAGAAGTACAGGGACCGGTCTGCAGTTGCGCACGAATAAGAGCGCGGCGCGGTGCAATTGACCGCGTCCCCAGGGCGGATGTCCATCGACGACGACATGAACGCCGCCGTCGATGGAACCTGCCATGGAATTACTTCGTGGTGTCGGGTGGCTTGGCGGGCTGCTCCGGCGGCTTGTTCTTCAGCTTGGCCATCGCTTTCTCCACGCGATCCCTGAAATCACCTTGGTCGTCATGTGCCAATCCACTGTAGCTGGACTCTACCTGCATCTCGCAGCCCGTACCCTGCACAATCAATGCGACCTTGTTGGTTTTCTGCGTGAGTGCGCCGGTAATGGAGCCATGGAAAGAGTGCTTGACATTGTAAGAGGCCGTCATCTGCGCGTCGTCCATTCCCACTAGCTTGTAGTGATCAGCGTCGTTGACGACGACCTTGATTGCCGGCCAGATCTCGGTGCACGGTACGGTATAGCTGGTCTTGGTGGTCGCGCCCAAGACCGGCAGGGCGACAGAGAGAGACAACAGCACTATTGCCCAGCTCCTGAACATTGCGGGCCTCCTGGAATAAGGTGTGTTCCAGATAACGTATCACCGATGTCAAGGAAGTGTGCGGAAATCTGTTGGAGGCAGCGGCGAGCACCGCTCTCTTACTGCACCACCCGCCCGGTCAGCTTCTTGTTGGCAGCCAGCACAAACTCTACTTCCTTCGGACAGCGCTCGCCGAAGCTGAACTGCTGGCCGGGACACTCGTGGCCGGCGGAGTCCTCGAACTTGACCGCGAACTTGCACTCGCCGGAAATCGCCGCCCAGTGGCGGTGGGTGGGGTCATCGGGCAGGGAAGCGATGCCGGAGATGCCGCCGGGATAATTGACCTCGACGGCGCGCACCGCCTGTCCGCTCTTGTTGTTGAAGCGGATGTACATGCCGGGATTTGGGTATTGGCAGGCGGCAAGCGCGAGCAGGAGACCAGACAGAATGAGCAGTCGTCTCATGCTGAGGATTGTACTCACTGGCGCTGCGTTACCTTGGACGAAGGGGAGTCCAGCCCGGTGCCGCGGAATCGCAATGACAGTCCGAGGTTCGCCGCCGTCCGCCAAGCGGTGATTGAGATCGGCTTCATCGTCTTCCTCTTCTATTCAAACCTGCTGATGGGAGAGTTTACTCGCGGCAAGGGGCAGGGCAAGAGCCTGCTCGTTGCCCTGCATAACATCTTCGCCGGCACGAACTTCTTCATCGCGCTGATCTGCGCGTTCATCGGATACGTGGTCTTCGAACACCTGCGAAGAGAACTCTAGACAGCAGATTCTTCGGCTGCGCTTCGCTCCGCCTCAGAATGACAACTTCGGCGGGGAGGGTTATCTCTGGGATGGATATTCTCTGAAGCTTCTCCAGCCGGCGCGCTATTCTCTCTCCAGCAGGCGGGCACTGAGCACCAGGCCGTCGCGGCCATCGTGCAGCTTGAGCGGGAAAACCAGGATGTTCCACATCCAGTGCGCCGACTTCACCGGCAGGTGGGGCAGGGTGCGCAGGTTGCGGCGGTCAATGTAGGTCTCGCGGGTATCCGCCACGGTGCGCAGGATCTCCCGCCAGTCGTCGCCCATCTCCGGAAAGTGGTCGAAGAGGTTGCGTCCGGGGAACCAGTCGCGCTTGTTGCCGAGCAGGGCGGCGCAGTAATCATTCACATACTGCCAGTTGCCCTCGCGGTCCAGGATCTCGACCACCATGTCGTCGCCCATGGCCATCACGATGCGCGAATAGTAGAACTCGTGAGAGTCCACCACCACGGGGCGACCACGCTGCTTGGCTTCAAAGCTGCGAAGGGCGTCCACAAGGTCGTCCACCGAGCTGTAGCCCTTGAGCAGGTGCATGTCGGCGATGCCGCCGAACTTGCGCTCCAGGGTGGCGGAGAGAATGATGATGGGCACCTGTGGGCGCCGGCGGCGAAGTTCTTCGGCTACGTCTGTGCCGAAGTGGCCCGCGCCCAGGTGATAATCCAGCACGGCGATGTCAATCTCGTCGAGCTTGTGCCCGGCCTCCTCGATTGAGGAGGCGACCACAACATGGTAACGCTTCTGTCGCAGGATGGTAGAGCGCACGAGAAGGTTCTCCTCGCGATCGTCGAGAAGAAGGACGCGAATCGGCAGCTCGTCGCTCTTTGACCGCGAGCGGCCACCCGCCACCACGTCAAATTGGCCGCGCTCATCCATGGGCATACCCGGTTGGATGCCGAAGCGGGCTGCGCCGCCAGCATCGCTATTCCTTTCCCGCGGCAAGCTTCTTCACCATGCGGGCCAGTTCCGGAAGCTTATTGAAGACGGTGACGGAGCGCAACCATTGTTTATTGTCGAAGGCGGGAATTCCGCTCCAGGTGGTTTTGGGCGGAAGTTCGCCGTGGACGCCCGATTTCGCGGTGATGATGCATTCGTCGCCCACGTGACAGGAATTGGTGACCCCCACCTGGCCAGCGAGGATGGCGCTATTGCCGACGCTGCTGGTACCCCCCAGACCGCACTGGGCGCAGATCATGGTGTGCTCGCCGACCTTGGCGCCGTGGCCGATCTGCACCTGGTTATCAATCTTGGTGCCATTGCCGATGCGGGTTTCGCCCATGGTGGCCCGATCCACGGTGGAGAGCGCCTGCACCTCCACGCAGTTGCCGATCACCGTCCGGCCGGATTGCGGAATCTTATACCAGCCCGCCGCGCCGGCGCGCGCAAAGCCGAAGCCGTCAGCGCCGATCACCACACCATTCTGCAGGATGACGTCATCACCCAGGAGGCAGAATTCGCGCACCACAGCGTGGGCATGCGCCAGAAAACGCTTGCCGATTCGCACGCCTCTGTAGATCACTACATGCGCCAGAATGACGGCGTCTTCGCCAATCTCCACGTCCTCGTCAATCACCACATAGGGCCCTATGTGGGCGCGCTCGCCGATCTTCGCGCTGCCGTGCACCACCGCCGTGCGGTGCACGCCGGGCTCGTAGTGCGGCGGCTGGTAGAAGAGCTCCAGCGCCCGGGCAAAATCGAGATAGGGGTTTTTGCTGCGCAACACCGGACGGCCCTCGGCGGGGAAGGCAGCGTCCACGATGAGCGCTCCGGCGCCGCTGGCGTGGGCGCCGGTCACATGTTTGGCGTCGGCGACAAAGCTCATCTCGCCCGGCCCGGCGGCCTCCAGAGGCGCCATCGCGGTGATTTCAAGGTCGGCGGCAGCGTTTTCCAGGGTTAATCCGAGGGCCTTTGCGATGGCTTGCAGTTTCATCAGATTCCGTCCTTCCGGTGAAAGGATTGCCTATGCGAGAAGTATAGGGCACGGCAGGCGGAGGCACCGAGAAGTTACGCACAAAGGAAGGCGCCTCGAAGGTCTTTTCCGCGCGGTGCAGGTGGAATTACATCTCTCCGAAAAGTGCGGGCTGGGCGGGCTCCGAAGCTGGCGGCTTGCGCTTACGCGAGCCGGTGCCGATGACGGCAATCACGCTCAGCTCGGCCAGGGAAGTGCGCGGAATGAAGACGCGCTGTGTGTTGGAGCGGGCGTCTGGCGGATTGATGAAGACTCCCTCGGTGCCGATCTGCGTGAGGTCGTTGGCCATCAGGCCTTCGATGACCTCGTTGTCCTTGAAGCGGAGCTTGACCCACAAGCCTTCGACGCGCGGGCGCGTGGCAAAGGTCTTCCGCATAAGCGCTTCATTATCAGTGAATTCACGGACGAAGTAGACGCCCTTCACCTCGCGGAGATCCATTTGCACCACGTTGCCGGCGGTATTGAGCAACTCGAGGCGGCCATCCACGATGAAAGACCCCGCCGCGACGAATCCATTGACCGCGTCGCGGTCGAGTTTGCGGACAATGACTTTCTTGTGGGTCGAGGCCATGGGCACCTCCATCGGAACCACAGCCGTCAGCTACGCTCCCTTGTGTAGATGCGCAGGCGGGCGCAAGCCTTGGTGGTGGCGCGATGGTCTTTGCATCTTGACCCCGAAGCTGGCAGAAAATCAAGACTTAACCGCTTCAGGGTAGCCAAGAGGGTTACGCTTGTGATATGGTGCTGCGTGTGTTGCAGGATGGATGCACATCCTCACAACTCATTGTGCTGAAAGGGATTAGAGCACAAACCCGGCACCGGACATCGTTCCTACCTTTGCGCGGCCTTGCAGTGGAGGCGCGGCTGGAAAGCTACAGACCTAGAGCGAATGGCTGATCACATTTACACCATGGAAACCAGGTTGGCGCCCGACCAGATGCGGGCCGTGAACCTGGTGCAGGACATTGCCCGCGAACTGGGCATGAACATTTACCTCACAGGCGGAGCCATCCGCGACATCCTCACGGGATTTCCCATCCGCGACCTGGACTTCACCGTACAGGGCAGCGCCCTGCGCATGCAGAGGGACCTGGAGAAGGCCGGCGGAAAAGTGGATATGGTGGACGAAGAACTGCGCGCCCTCCACGTGGTGCTGCCGGGAAGCGTGCGCGCCGAGATCACGATGGCGCGGCAGGAGACCTTTGACAAGCCGGGAAAGCCGCCGCGCATCGCACCCGCCACCATCACGGAAGACCTGCGCCGCCGCGACTTCACGGTCAACGCCATGGCACTCTCCCTGAATGAGGGATCGCGCGGGCTGCTGCTCGACCCCGCCAACGGCTCGGCCGACATCGAGAGCAAGACCATCCGCATCCTGCACAATTACGCTTTCCTGGAAGAACCTTCGCGCCTGATCCGCGCCGCGCGCTTCATGGCGCGCTTCCACTGGGAGCTGGAGGAGCGCACCAAGGCGCGTTACGAGGCTGCCAAGGAAGGCAATTACATCGAGTATCTGAATAAAGCCGCCATCGGATATGAGATTGAACAGATCGCGCACGAAGCGGACCCACTGACGGTGATGCGCGCCCTGGAGCGCGAGGGTTGGCTCAAGCTGCTGCATCCGCGCTGGTCGGTGAGCAAGGTAGACACCCCCGAGCTGCAGCACCTGATGAAGACACAGCAGCATATGAGCGATCTCGGCATCAACGTGGATTCCTCCGCGGCGGTGATGTATTTCATCACCTACCGGCTGGGCGAGAAGGAGATCGGCGACATTCAGCGGATGATCCCGCACCGCGAGCTGGTAACGGCTTGGAAGCGCCTGGAGGACGACGCCAAGGACTTGCAGAAGAAGCTGCAGGGCAAGGAGGCGAACCTGCCCTCCGGCGCATGGAAGATCCTGACCGAGTGCAAGCCCGAGGCGCTGCTGTTCCTCGATGTGACCGTGCGCGCCGCCGGCGCGGCTGCGAAGATCCGCAACTTCTTCGGCAAGTGGCGCCAGATGCGCGGCAAGCTGCCGCTGCCTGAGATGGCGCAGATGCGCATCACGCCGCAGCTCGCTGAGTATCCCAAGATCATGGATGAGGCGTTCCTGCTGCTGATTGACGGCAGGCTACGGGGCAAGGGCGAGATCATGCGCTTCCTGAAGCCCTACGAGCCGCCGCCGCCACCGCCGCCACCGGCGCCCCCTCCGCGCCGCGGACGCAAGGCCGAGCCAATCGGAAAGAAGCCCCCGAAGAAGACGGAGGCTGCTGCACCTGCAGGCGCACAGCCGGCAAAGGCAGCAGGGAAGATTCCGCAGGTGCAGGCTGTCGCGGCGGCAGGCGCGAAGACGCCGCCAGCGGCGAAGACACCGGCCCCAGCGCCACCCGCAAAAGCGGCGAAGAAGCCGATTGCAGCGAAGGCAGGGAAGCCCAAGCCCGTCACGAAGGCGAAGCCTCTGAAGAAGGTGACCAAGCCGAAGCCAAAGCCGCCGAAGAAGAAGGCAGCCAAGGTGAAATCGAAATCAAAGCCAATGCCCACGAAGAAGAGGGCGAAGCCGGCTGCGAAGAAAAACAAGAAGAAACGGTAGGCAGGAGCCGTACGAGTCCCGGATGGAAATGCATAGACCCTTACGTCGCGCCGGAAAGCGCGGCGCTCCTCAGGGTGACACGAGGGGATAGCGCCGCCGGAAGCCTGGCCAGGGAAGGTTGATGGACTAGCTTAGGGCGCGTGGCCGAGACTGCTGCGCGCTTTGTTGTTCCTGGGCGCGATAATCACAGCCCACATGGATGTGCTGCAACGATAGAATGGTCTTTACCTGCCATGGCTGACGCGCAATTCGTACATCTGCACCTGCATACCGACTACTCCATGCTCGACGGGGCATGCGACGTGCCCGTGCTGGTCAAACGTGCGCAAGAGTTGAAGATGCCGGCCGTGGCCATGACTGACCACGGCAACATCTTCGGCGCGGTGAGCTTTTACCATGCTGCACTCGATGCCGGCATCAAGCCCATCCTCGGCTGCGAACTTTACATCTGCAAGCGCGAGGACCATCGCAGCGAACCCGACGGCAACGCCTACGACTACAACCACCTGCTGGTGCTGGCGGAGACGGACGAAGGCTACCGCAACCTGGTGAAGATCTGCTCGGAGGCCTCGCTGCACGGCTTCTACTACAAGCCGCGGGTGAGCAAACGATTCCTGTCGGAGCACTCCAAGGGACTCATCTGCCTTTCCGCCTGCCTCAAGGGTGAGGTCGCCGAGCATCTATCGCAGGAGCACTACGAGGAGGCGCGCCGCGCAGCGTCTGAATTCCAGGACATTTTCGGCCGCGGCAACTTCTTTCTCGAGATCCAGGACCAGGGACTGGAGATGGAAAAGCGCATCCAGAAGGACCTCCTTCGGCTGGAGCAGGACCTGCAGATCCCCCTGGTGGCCACGAACGACAGCCACTACATCTGCGAAGACGACGCCGAGGCGCAGGACGCGATGCTCTGCATCCAGACGGGCAAGACGCTCTCTGACACCGGGCGCATGAAGTTCGAGACCAACCAGTTCTTCGTGAAGAGCTACGAGGAGATGGCACGGGTCTTCCAGGGCTACGAGCCGGTACTGGCACGCACGCTGGCAATCGCTGAACGCTGCAATGTGAAGCTGGAGAAGATCAAAGATCCGTTTCCAAAGTTCGACGTGCCCGCGGACCAGACCACGAACACATACTTCGAGTTCATTGCGCGCGAGGGAATGAAGCGCCTCCTGCCGGTGCTGGCCGAACGCAAGCAGCGCGGCCGCCTGAAGCACGACCTCAGCGAATATGAGGATCGGCTGACAAGCGAGATCAAGATCATCCAGCGGATGAACTTTTCCGGCTACTTTCTTATTGTGTGGGACTTTATCCGGTATGCCAAGGAGCGCGGCATTCCCGTTGGACCGGGCCGCGGCTCGGCCGCCGGTTCTTTGGTCAGCTACGCCATGGGGATCACCGCCGTGGATCCGCTGCAGAACGATCTGCTCTTCGAGCGATTCCTCAACCCGGAGCGCGTCAGCCTGCCCGACGTTGACGTGGATTTCTGCATGAACCGCCGTGGCGAGGTGATTGATTACGTCACCCAGAAGTACGGCCGCGAGCGCGTGGCGCAGATCATCACCTTCGGAAGCATGGCGGCGCGGGCGGCCATCAAGGACGTGGGCCGGGTGATGGAGATGCCGTACGCCGAGGTGGACCGCATCGCCAAGATGGTTCCGGCCAGGCCGGAGATGAAGCTGGAGACGGCGCTGAACGAATCTCCCCAATTGGCGGAGGCCTATAAGCAACCGGAGATCAAGCGCGTGATCGACGTTGCGCGGAAGCTGGAAGGCATGTGCCGCAACACGGGCGTGCATGCCGCCGGGGTGTTGATCTCGCCGGTGCCGCTGGAAGAGGTCGTTCCTCTGTACAAGACAAAGAACGGGGAAGTCGTCACCGCCTACGACATGGACGCCATCGAGAAGATGGGCCTGCTGAAGATGGACTTCCTCGGCCTCACCACGCTCACCATTCTCGACGACTGCCTCAAGCTGATCGAACAGTACAAGGGAGTGAAGATCGATCTTCAGTCCCTGGAGACGGACGACGAGGAGACCTACAGGCAGGTTTTCCACACCGGACACACCAGCGGCGTCTTCCAGTTTTAATCGGACGGCATG
>Ga0209777_10003296_pt1 | contig 20165 bp, 29 predicted proteins | sample FrelakmetHBP12HB_FD_187147 | JGI IMG/M metagenome (GOLD analysis project Ga0209777, IMG submission 187147) | Freshwater lake sediment microbial communities from the University of Notre Dame, USA, for methane emissions studies -HBP12 HB (SPAdes)... | ecosystem: Environmental > Aquatic >...
CCGCATATTCAATTGCTGGACCATCTTCGCGGTGGCGCTTGCCGTCTATCCACCATTCGCTGGTCCCGTCCGCATATTCAATTGCTGGACCATCTTCGCGGTGGCGCTTGCCGTCTATCCACCATTCGCTGGTCCCGTCCGCATATTCAATCGCTGGGCCATCCTCGCGGTGGCGCTTGTCGTTGCGCCACCGTGAGCGCGTACCGCCCGCATATTCAATCGCTGGGCCATCCTCGCGGTGGCGCTTGTCGTTGCGGTACCATTGACGCGACCCGTCAGGAAGCGTCTTCATGGTAACGGACAATTTTTCGTTTTCTTTCATGGTCATTTGAATATCCCATATCAATTTGCATCTTAAAGAAAGGGGGCTTTATCGCCCCCTTTAATGTGTCAAGCCGTGCGCCAGACGCGCTTTCCGCCCTCTACGGTGCGAGACGCGAACTTAAAACCCAACTGCTTCTTAGCCTTCAGGATCGAAACCGAAACGCTAACGCTCCGGTTTTTGTCAATCTTTTTATCCCCCGTAAAATGAATGGGGATAACAAAACTATCTCCCACTTCGAGCTGATCGAAGGGATACTTCATAGGCCGTCGCTCGTTCCTGGCTGACGGGAACGGCACATTCTTGTCAATCGTTACCACGTTCTACCTCCTGTTGAGTCGCCGACTTTGTAATTTCCTCGACGACCTTTTCCATTTCCACAACAATACTCTCGGAGGGCAATGGCTCTCCGAGCATCCGGGCAACGCGAATGTTTATCACGTCGAACAGATTCCGGCATTTTTCGTCTAGTGTTTGCTGCTCTTTTTTGTATGCTTCGCCGATGACCTTATTATATTCGTCATTAGCTTTGGTGACGGTCGCGAACCGTTCCTGCATTGCCGCATCCGCGTCGGCATAGAATTTTTCGAACAAGTCTCGCATGTCTATTTCCTTTTGATGATCGGGCTAATGGCGTTTGCTGCACCGGCCCCTAACGCGAACCCTACGGCGACAAGCACCGCCCAAAGCAGGTAGGTATCCATATCAACCTCAATGATTGCTCACGAATCAGTTCTTAGGAGTTCTTGCGAAGCCTGTCAACAACTAACGACGCATATCCGACGAGATCAACCCAATGATCGACGAAACTGTGATCTCCATTGACTATCCGTGACATCTTGGATGCAATCATATCAAGGGCTTCGCGAGAAATATCCTCCATTGCATACCAGCTATCGGCCTTCCGCAGCGCGTCTTTTATGCTCTGGCTGACCATTGCCACATCAAAAAATTCGCCGTGCGTTTTCTCGCGTTCCTCTAACAGCTTACGCATTTCGTCGTTCATGTCTCGCCTCATCCTCTTTGGCGCGATAATAAGCAATCTTCCGATGGCCGGCACATACCCAATCGCCTACGGGCGTCGGCGCGGCGCAGAACAGATGCGGCTCGCCTTGGGCGGCGTCATTAACCGCGAATCGACACTCGTTTCGGGCCAAATCTGCCAGTATTTTCGGCTCCCCGTTCCATATTCGTTTCATTTCCGTAGGCATCGCAGAACCCTCCCAGGGGTTGAAACGAGGCGCTCCCACTATTCGTATTTTCTTTTCCTCGACGGGCCTTGTTTCTTTAACAGGCGTCGGCCGCCTTTTTGACGGTCGGCTCTGCACATAGACGCCTCTTTTGCGCGACCGGGACACGATACCCATCACGGTCCCGCGCGTTATGTTCAGCTTGTCCGAAATTTCATAGCTGGAAAGACCCGCGTTCCATGCCGCGACGATCTCGTCCGTCAGTTTGTTCTTCATCCCGGCATTCTTTCCAGATAGACCTGAACCTTTCCAATGTGCTCAACGGCCAAAAGGATCTCGCCTCGGTCGGCCCATGTGCGTTGCTTCGTGTGAGGGTTCAGGCTGGTGTAGAACTGGCGAACACAGATGAAGTCGTTTTCGTGCATATGCTCTTGCAACTCTTGCAAGCTCGCTGACGAATGGTCGGCAATGACCTGATGCACCAGATGATCCTGAGAAGATCCCATATTCATCGTAAAAAGAAACCGCATATTTACCTCGTCAATTAGATGTTTTCCAAAACATCTTGTTTCTGTTTTTGTTTCAGAGCTTTAAGAAGTTCCCCTTGGGTCGCGTCTTTTTGGGAAAGGACGCGCAAGACACGCTCGTCAATAGTATTCTTTGACGCAATATGAACTATTCGGACGGGGCGCGTCTGGCCTTGTCGATGCAGTCGGGCATTGAACTGTTGGTAATACTCTAACGACCATGTCAATCCAAACCATACGACAAGCGCGCCCCCGTCCTGAAGGTTCAGACCATGCCCTGCCGAAGCAGGATGCGCCAGAAGCATTTTTATTTCGCCTCGGTTCCATCTGTCAATCGTGTCTTGTTTTTTGTCTAAAAGTTCTGCATGTGGAAATTTTTTCTTCAATCTCTCCAAGTCAAATTTGTAGTTATAGGCAACGAGAATTGTCTCATCGGGATTGTCTTCAACGATCTCCTCTAAGGCGTCCAGTTTGGCCGTATGGATCGCCGACCATGCCCCCGAATCACCGGTGTAAAGAGAACCGTTGGCAAATTGCAGCAGCTTGTTTGCCAGCGCCGCCGCCGTAATGGCCTCGACCTCCTCGCCATTGTCCAATTCCGCCAACAACGTTTTTTCGAACTCATCGTACTTGTCTTGCGCCGTTGCGGGCATTTCTACATATTCGACAACGTTTATCCTGTTTGGCAAATCAAGATAGTCCTCGGCGCTCATATGAATAACAGACGGGGCAATAAGATTTTGTATTGTTTTAGCGGCCTTGGGCCTTATAGTCCATTTATAGCCCATGTAATCTTGCTCAAAAAAGCGCTGCTTATATCCCGTCATTGTTCGACCAAGTGATTGCCCAAAGTCAATGAGATACATTTGAGCCCAAATGTCTAACAAGCTGTTTGGCGAAGGCGTTCCTGTAAGGAGCGTCATATAATACGTGTGGGGAATAATTCTTCTCAGGGCTTTAAAGCGTTTGGTCGAGGCGTTTTTAAAAGAACTACTTTCGTCAATTATAACCATGTCGAAGGGCCATTTGTTTTTAAAATGGTCAGCAAGCCAAACGACATTTTCCCTATTTACTACATACACATCCGCGTCGATTATAAGCCCTTGCAATCTTTTCTTTTCCGATCCTGTGCAAACCGATATTTTCAAATGATTCAAATGGGCCCATTTTTTTGCCTCTTGCGCCCAAACGCTATTGGCTACACGCAACGGAGCTACAACAAGAACTTTTTTGACCAAAAAACTTTCAATCAAATCCGAAGCGGCTGTTAAAACAGACACGCTTTTTCCAAGGCCCATAGAAAGAAACAGGCCGCAACGTCGCTTGTCCTTGATGAACTCGACGCATCTTTTTTGATAGGCGTGCAGATCATTACGAGAAAGCAAGGGCGTCATCCATATCATTTATTATAATAACTTCGCAGCCTAGATTACGCCGACGTTCGTGATCCCGCAACTGCAACTCGGTTGGTTTTTTGCCTGGCGCTTTGCACTCGACAAAGATGATCCGCCCGCCCGGCAGAGTTACGATGCGGTCGGGAACTGAGCGCCGTCCGGGAGACGTGAACTTCTCGCAAAGGCCGCCGAGTTCCTTGACCCGCTTGACTAGCGCCTTCTCAATCTCTTTTTCAAGCACTGCGCACTCCCAGGTCGGTCAGGGCCGCCCGCGCCATCTCGACGTAGCGGAACACGTCAACGTCGCTCGGGAACGCCTCTGGCAACGTCATCAGCGGCCTTGCGCCATCAGATCGTGAAACCTTGTTGCTGTTCTTGGCGTAGGCAATATGTTCGCTGCGCAAAACTTCAGAAGAATAATAAAACCGCACAGCCTTCCCCAGAAACTCGCCCCGCCATTTCCCGCCGCCATCGACGCGGCGGACGGTCACGAATTTGAGAATGTCCCGGCAATCGCCAATCGTCTTTTCAATGCTCGTGCCTTTGCTCAGATATTCTGCCACGGCATCGGTCACAATCGTGAACTCGGGGTTCTTCGCCAGCGTAGGCTCAGAGAACGCGCCCTTGCGCTTTGTCTTTCCGTCCGTCTTGACGGCAATGTAATTGTTCACGTCGCGGGAATGTAGTGCGGAATAGTCCGACCTTTCCAACTCAAAAGACGTGTAAAGCATCCAGGTGAAAGTCACTTTGTCCATTTCGTCCGACAATTCTTTACTGCACAAGACGACGATGCCATCCGTGTTCGCGCTGATGACCTTAACGCCAATCGCTTCGAGCCGTTCAATTAGCATGAGCAAACACAATTGGCCTGTAATCGTCGTTTGGATCATCAATTCAGGCGCAAATAATGCGCTATACTTACTTCCCAACTTACCAAAGGAACCATTGACAACAATCTTTAATGTATCAGCGACAAGCTTATCTCCGCGCTTTTTGGCCTCTAATCTGCGACTGACAATGCTCTGATAAACTTTCAAAAAGTCCTTCCCCATCTTCTTAGGGGACAGACGCAACATCAATATGATGCTCGGGTAGTAACTGGCCACGTCGAAGTCGCACAGCATTTCGTCGGCGCTGGCCACAACGCTACGCGACTTCTCGCATGAATGTAGGCCACCGACCCCCATTTGATACTCGGTCAAGCCAATCTTAATTTTCGTGTTTTGCAGCCACTCAGGTATTTTGACGGAGCCGTTCGCGCCAATGGGAAAGCCCGTCTCCAAGATCCGCTTGAATACATCCCGCAGCGTCGGCGTCTCAAAAGACACGATCTTCGGGTCTTTGTAGGCGCAAACATGGTCATCCGGTAGCGTGATCGGCTTGTATCTGTTGCCTGTCAGCGTCTCCAACTCATGCGCAATCACCGCCTCGGCGATCTGAGCATCCGACTTGGACCGCAGATCTATCCCGCCGTACTGCGCGCTCATGTCCTCCCGCAGCTTTATCGCGGGCTCCAGCTTCCGATACAGCCGCTCAGTCGTATCCAGATCGTTCGCGCAATAACTCCTCACGATCTCACGTTGCTCGGGCAAGATCGTGTCGGACGGGATGAACGGAAGATCCTGCATCGTCGGTGCGCCCAAGCGTCCGCCGTAGATCTTAAGACTTGCCTTGCCCGGAGCGACCTCGATCAAGTCGATATGATCCCAGCGGCCGGCTTTCGGCATTGTAACATTTTGCTCCCGCGCGATCTTCCACGCCGGCAGCTTGCTGAGGATCAGATCATCACATAACGCCTTCAACTGCTCACAAGACCGCCCCGCCAGAGCCGCCGCGATCATCACAATGTCAAACGAGTTCCCGTTGAAACTGACCGTCGTATGCGACGACATGTTCCGCGACACGGCCCCGGTGTCGAACTCACGACCCTCAAACAACTCATAGGAGGCGTAACGACCACTGGCCGTGCTTTTGAACATCAATAGAAAATAGTTGGAATAGACTTCACAGTCCAAGATGAGCATGAAGAGTGTCCTCAATCAAAAACAGAATGGCCCGGCCATTTGATAGGCCGGGCCGGTTCTATCAAACGAAGTCGATTTCTTCATCCCCGTCAACGACATCAAAGTCATCAGCAGACGCCTTGACGCCATCGGCAAACGGCTCATCGTCCTTGACGAACTGGACGCCCAACAGGTTCGCGTTGATGCGCTTGCCGTAGTTGTTATTCTGCGCCCAAAGTTCGATCACCGCATTGACGCGACATCCCGCGTAGATGCGGTTGTCCTCCTCCGTCAGGGGCGACTTGTCGCGATCCAGCACCAAAGGGCGCTTGGTCGAGGACGCCTTGATGCTGATATTCCCAGAATATCCAGCGTAATCAATGGTGTCGCCGTCCTTGAGGCAGATCTTGTCGGGCGGCAGCTTCGCGCCCTTCAAGTCGTTCTTCAGAAGATCCCTGATCGCGGCATTGATTTCCGCAATCTTCGCCGCGCCTTCCTTCTTATCAATCAAGAAAGTGGCCTCGAACTTGGTTTCGTCGCCGTTGAATACAGCCTTACGGAACAGGCTCGGAAACGAAATCCGCGCGTTGGTGATCATGATCTTCTTGTTGCTCTTTTCGCCGTTCTCATTCGACATTTTGTTTTTCCCTTAGTCTTTTCGTTTCAGTTTATCGCCACGCGAAGCGCGGCGCGCGCACGATACGCCTATCGCCTACTCGTCGTCAACGATCTCCGAAAATTCAAGTTCCATGCCATCGCCAAGCGCCGGGCGCGGGTCCGATTCCAAAGCGATTACAGGTGCGCCTTGGGGCTTTACAATTATGTCCTCAATTGCGGATTTGAACTTTTTACCAAGGGCTTTTTCGGCTTGGGGCGGGCTTATCAATTTCTTGGTCCATGCCGATTCGCCGAGCAAAAGTTCAAGCCTGTCGCCAGCGGTAGTCTCGTCAGTCCATTTGCGGTTTGATCGGCCCTCGACCAACTTGAACCCTGGGAAAGGCTTGCCTTCCGCCAGAGTCTTTTTTGCAAGGCTTTCGACCGACGACAACCACGCCTCGATCATTGGCTTCGCGTGCATCACTTTGGACAATTGCAACGGCGTCAGTGTGTTCGGCGGTGGAGCGCCGCTGACGTCATCAAAGTCCGCCATGATGGTTTCGGAAGTCATATTCGCCAAAGCGGCGCATGTCACCTTGGCTTTGCAGAACCGGCATTGCTTCTCGCCGGGAATGCGCGGCGCATTGGGCGCAAGGGCCGCTTCGGCCGCGGAAGCGGCCTGTTCGCCGAATCGCAGAAGATCCTCTAGCGGCAATTCCCATTCGGATATGCTGTCCCGACGCGGCTGGACGATGGATATTTTCACCGTATCAATATCCGCGATGAACCCGTAATCCGCATAAGCCCCCAAAGCGTATAACGCGCCCTGTGGATTGTTGACGGCATCGACCTGGACCCCTTTCCCATACTTCAGATCAACAATGTGAATTACATTGTCGTATATAAGAATGGTGTCGGCTGTTCCAAACCCATCCGGAACCCATTGGGAAAAGTCCACCCGGCGCTCAACCAGCATCTCGGCGGCGGGAATGGACCTGACGTAATCAAGATAGACTTGAACCGCTTCGGCCATTTCCTGATCGTCACACGCTGTCGAGGCGTGCCAGCCGCCTCGCAGACATGTCTCCATCACCTGATGGGCGAGCGTTCCTTCCTCGGCGAACGGGCTTGAGGTGTCGGGGATACCGGCCTCGGCGGCTACGCTACCGGGACACGCCATCCAGCGGTGCGCCCCGCTGGCCGACAGTTTCGCGTGAGCTGTCATTTACCATCCTCCGACGTAGACTCCGCCGCAATCTCATGCGCAATGGCCTCTAGGGCATCGCGCACGGCGGCGAGCGCACCGTCTGGCAGTCGCGTGATCGTCTCAGCGCCGTGCTTACGCAGGATGCCGATTACGTCGTCTCGTCTGGACCTGTCGGCGCGAACGATGCTCGTGCATAACGTCGTCAGACCCTGCCGCGTGACCGGCGGCGAGGCAGAGGCGGCGGGAGCCGGGGCCTCTGCCGGCGCATCGGCCTTCGCCGCCGACATGACGTGCGTCAATTTCTCAATGGCCGCGCAGAGCTTTTGGATTTCAAGTTCTAACATTTTAGGGTTGTCCTTTTTTGGCGTTGAACGCAACGATTTGATACGATATGCTCCGATTCATGTCAATTCACCGGCGGCGACCAAGGCCATGATGACCAGTTCAAAATTAGGCCGAGCCCTAGGGCTCAGCAAACGAACAGTGTTGCGTCTAGCGCGGGATGGGCTCATTCCGTCGATCATATTGCCATCGGGGCATCGGCGGTTCGATCTGGATGAGGTGCGGGCCGCTTTGGCATCGCCCGATCCGATCCTGATTCGGATGCGGGCGGGGGGAAAACAATGATGATAAAATTCACATTTTGCCGCAATTTCGCCGAGGCCGAAACCCGCGAGTGTGACTGGGACACGTTCGCCAAGACGCTTTCCCGTTTCGAGGCGTTCCCGACGAAAGAGGCGTCCATCCGCCGCGCCGGTTTCGTCGGCGGCCTGCGCATCGACGAGAACCGGGGCCGGGCGGATGGCAACATCATCTCGCGCACGGTCGCCACAATCGATTATGACACGCTGCCCGAGGGGACGACTGTCGCGGATGTCGAGTTCGCGCTTGTGTTTGGCCTTGATTGCGCGTTCGTCGCTTATTCGACCTACCGCCACACTCAGGATCAGCCTCGGTTCCGCCTTTGCGTTCCTCTGTCACGGCCGGTGGGCGAAGCCGACTACCGGCGTCAGGTGCAGACGATTGTGGATCGGGTAGGGCTAGGCCAGCCGGACAATTGCTCTTTCGTTATGTCCCAATTGATGTTCCTCCCGTCGCGTCAGGAGGGCGTAGAGCCGTTTTCCGTGCGGCAGGATGGGGAACCATGGCACGTCCCGGAAACGCCCGCCGAGGGGCTTCCGGAACCATCTATAGCGGGTAACGTGACAGGTGAGGACGCCGAGGTCGATGATCTGGAGATCGCCGTCGCCAGTCAGCCGCTCGATATGGTCGCGTCCGAGGTGGATGCGCTGCTTGAAAATTACCCTGCCGAGGGCAGGGAATATGACGATTGGCTCCGGGTTGGGATGGCGCTTTATCACCAATTCCAAGGCGGCGAGGACGGATGGAAACGTTGGATGGATTGGAGCGAAAAAAGCTCCAAACACAATCCTCGCCAAATGCGGACGAAATGGAGATCATTCGGGGGTTCCCGCAATCCGGTGACGATGGCGTCGATCATCCATTTGACCGGCGGCCGGCGGGCGGCGGCGGAAATCAAACCTTCGGGAGGGACATTCGCCGCGCTCAGAGCTGAGGCTGAGCAGATTGGGTCGTTGGAGGACTACACTCGGTTTCGGAATAAAGTGGGGGGTTTTTCCGATATTCAGATCCCGGCGGACATGCGGTCAATTCTCGCATCGACTGCGCATGAGGTGTTCGGCAGGGGGGCGGGGATTGGATTACGCGACATTAAGAGCGGTATGAAACCGCGCGACAAACGCCGTAGAGCGGCAGGTGACGGCGAGGAGGATGGGGGAGAGGTTGACGGGATAGAGACGCCGGAATGGCTGCGGGATTGGGTTTATTGCGAGGCGGACTGCACTTTTGAAAGAGTGTCCGTGCGGCACGGGATCAAGCGCGAAGCGTTTCGCGCGAAATTCGACCGACAACCGGAGTGCATGGCGATGGACACGGATGCGGCGACGTTCGCTCTGACGATGGCGCGTATCCCGACCGTGGCGACCACGATGTACTGGCCTGGGCAGGGGCGCATTTTCGAGACGGAGGGACTGGCGCGGCTCAATACCTACTTCGAGAGCGGCATACCCCCAGCGGAGACGCTGGATGGCGATGAAGATGGGCAATCGGTCGTTGAGTTATTCCGTCAGCACATTGTCAACACCGTATCTACGGAGCGCGAGCAGCGGATCTTGATCGACTGGCTCGCGTACGTCTACCAGCATCCCGGTAAGCGCGTTCGTTGGGCGCTGTTGCTGTACGGCATCGAGGGCAACGGCAAAACGTATTTCTACAACGTAATGCAGTTGTTGCTCGGGCAGCGCGCGAGGGTCGTCGGATCGTCGTCAATCGACAGTTCGTTCACGGGATGGGCCGAAGGCGCGATCCTCGCCGGTATTGAGGAGATACGAATTAGCGGGATGAATAGATATGCGATTATGGACAAACTTAAGCCGCTGATAACCAATGACACTATTGCAGTCGTTCATAAAGGCAAGGACGAACGGCATATTCCCAATTTTACTTCGTACATGATGATGACGAATCACGCCGATGCTATCCCGGTCGGCGACAATGACCGGCGTTTCTGCGTCATCGGGACAAAACAGACGCAAAAACGCGATCTCTACGAGCAATATGGTGGGCCAGCGGAGGTCAAGGCGTATTTCGGACGGCTGTTCGCCGAGACGAGGAGGCGCATCGACGCCATCGGTCGATTCCTGTTGGACTGGCAGCTATCGGCGGATTTCGATCCGTCTGGGCGCGCGCCGGAGACGGCGGCCCTTTTGGCTATGAAGAGTTTGCACATCAGCGAGGATCGTGACGCGGTCGAGATCGCGATTGAAAAGCACGCCTGCGCGATCATCAGCGGCAACTTGGTCGACGTGACGTATTTGAACCGTCTGGTGACGATGGACGGGGACACGTTGCCTGGGACGAAAGGCATGGCGCACATCCTCACCGATCTCGGGTACACGCAAATCGACAAACGGCGGACCAAAGTCGCGAGAAACACCTATCACTATGTGTGGTATCGGAGGGGCAGGATGACGAGTGACGAGGCCGAGAACGCGGTGAAGCTATTTCACGCAGATGTGCCGTTCTAATGGGTTGGGGCGCAATGGGGGTGCAATGGGGGCGCAATGGGGGCGCAATAAAATGGGATTGCGCCCCCAGAAAAAAACGTTTATTTTCATATACTTATTCTCTTTTGGGGGTGCAATAATCAAAAAATAGAAGTCCAGTGAGAAAAAAATGAATTTGTTCAAATTTGGTGAAATTAAATAATTTTCGTCAGGAGCGACTTTTGGCCAAAAATCGAGTTATTGCGCCCTTTTACAACCAAAGATGGCCTTAAGTCCTTGGAACTCAACAATAAAAAATGGGGGCGCAATGTGGGGGTGCAATCCTCATTTTGGCGGTTATTGCGCCCCCACATTTGAACATCAACGAAAGGTTAAAAAGGATCGCAAAATGGAAAAGAAATCGAAGAAAAAGGCGACTAGCATGTCAGTTGAGTGCAATCATCTGACGGCGCAGATGATCGTCCTGCTGCATGACGTCTCGCTTGACGTGGGCGTGAGCGTGATGGCGACACTGTTGGCCAATGCCCTAGCGACCGTGCCCGAGGAGGTCGGAGAGGCGGTGCTGCGCAATATGCGTCTCATCATGGCCTCGCCGCCAGAGGACGGGAGGTGGAATTGACATGGAGGGTATTTGACCAAAAAACGGCGATTAAGCCCCATGCCGCTTGACACTGATCGCAAAATGCAAGTATTGATTCGGTCATGGCCGCCAGGGCCAACGATGGAGATTGAAATGCGCCGCAAACAACGTCCCTCGGGCGAATACGTATTCTTCGAGGATCGCGACATCGAGTTGACCCTCACGGGTCAGACGACCTACATCCCGGTGGAAATAGAATACACCGCCAAACCGGGTTATTCGCCCTCCTATGACGACCCCGGCGCTCTGCCGGAAATCGAAATCGTGGAAATCAGCCCGTATGTCGAGCTGGCGGACAAGGCGAACCCGGACGGGCCCAAGAAAAAACATTTCTTGGATGTGCCGAACTGGTTGGTGAAAACGCTCGAAAACCTGATCGACGTCGATAACCTGCGTCCCGATTTCAGCCAGGACGAATAATAAAAAAAAAAATCGCGCAGGGGGCTTGCAAGCCCCCTCGCAATATGCGATAAACGAATCACGCCAACGATGGCGCAACGCAATGGAGATTGACATGCTGACCAACCTGACCCTCGCCGACCGCTACGCTAACGCCAAGGCCCGTGCTGACGAGGCCGAAGCTATCCTGAAGGCCATCCGCGAGGAGATCCTCGCCACGGGCGTCGAGCGCCTTGATGGGGCGTTTGCATCTGTCACGGTCGCCCTGAGCGAACGCTCCTCGCTCGACTCGGCCAGCGTCAAGAAGATGTTGACGCCCGAGCAGGTCGCCGCGGTCACCAAGGTCAGCCTCGTGACAACGCTCCGCGTCAAGCCGGTGGTTCACGCCTAATCTGGAAGCCTAGCGCCCCCTCACTCTTTCGAAGGAAAATTGACATGAAAGCCTCCCTTCATATCGAAACCTTGAAAGCCGCCGCCCTCGCCGCCCTCGCCGCATCAAACGAGGAAACCCGCTCTTTTTTGAAAGGGGTTTTGTGCGAAGTCGAGGAAAACCACGTGACCTACGTGGCGTCCGACGAGCATATCCTTTTTTGCCGGCGGGTCAAGGTTCCTGAGCCGAACACATTGCTTGGGGAGTTCATCGTTCCATTAACGGCAATTAAGTTGCTGAAGGTCTCGCGTAAAGGCCCATATCAAAACGCAACATACGAAAAAATCACGGCAGATCGAGGAGAAATGTATATCCTCGGCGGCGTTGGAGACGCCGAGCCGATTGCCGCAACTTTCCCTCGCTGGCGCGCGATTGTCCCGAGCGCGCCTTATGCGCACGCGATGACGGCTAAGCATGGATCATATCAGCTTGACGGATCTAAGCTGGCGGTTTTCAACAAGATCGGCAACGTTCTTGGGTTAGGATCTCCTATGCAAGTCTACAATGCGGGCGGACCTACCCTAATCTATTTCGCAGAGGATATTGGCAATTCGCTCGGCCTCGTCATGCCCATGCGGGTCGCTCACGATCCAAAAGTCAATTTTCGCCCGGAGTGGATATAATGGAACAGCTTAAAGTCTTGATGCAGGAACTGAACCTCTCCGTGCCAGACGTCGCGCGCTTGGCCGGGGTTCACGTCTCGACCGTGTTCCGCTGGCTTAGCCGGAAGTCGCGGGTTCCAAAGACGGTCCTGGCAATGATGCTGCTTATGCTTGATCTCCGGGATGCGAGGCGATGAGCTGGTTTGAATTAATCTGCTGGGTTCTGTCGAGAGCGGCGCTCGTCGCCGCTCTCGTGATGTGGGCCGTGATCTCATGGATCCGGCAAATGCCAGATGAAGATTGGAATCATGAATGAAAGTCCTTGTCGCCTGCGAATTTTCCGGCGTTGTCCGGGAAGCTTTTCGACGATGCGGACACAACGCATGGTCCTGCGATCTGCTGCCCGCTGATGATGGGTCCGAATATCACATCCACGGCAACGCAAGGGAGGTGCTCGATGGCCAATGGGATTTGCTGATTGCTCATCCGCCTTGTACGCGGTTGGCCAACAGCGGCGTGCGGTGGCTCCAGGAGCGAAATCTGTGGAACGAACTAGATGACGCCTGCGCGTTGTTCAGGATGTTTCTGAATGCGCCCGTACCGCGCATATGTGTCGAGAATCCAATCCCGCACAAATACGCTATCCAGCGAATTGGCGCGGAATATACGCAGGTCATACAGCCGTAGCAGTATGGACACGGAGAGAGTAAGGCGACGTGCCTATGGCTGCGCAACTTGCCGTCCCTGAGGCCGACCAATGTTGTCGAAGGGCGCGAGCAACGCATTTGGAAATTGCCACCTGGGTCCAACCGATGGAAGAAGCGGAGCATTACGTATGCCGGCATCGCCGCTGCGATGGCGAGCCAATGGGGGAACATCAATGATGTTGCAACTTAACCCGACAATCCCCGTCTGGGTCGAGTCCAAAGACGGCTCGTGGCCGGGCGGGAACGGATACGCTGTCGCGTTAATGGATTATTCACAGGAACATAATACCTTGTGGTTAGTCGCGATGGACAACAACGGGCAAATGTGGTGGGTTCCGCAGTTGCACGTCAGGATGCAATTCAATCCTAGCATGGGAAGAATAAAATGAAATTTGTGATTGATATTACATTGTTCTTCGCTGAGACGGTCGGAGGCGCGATGGCGATAGGGTCGATTTGTTTCGGTGTCTATTGCGTCGCTTATTGGATAGGTGGTTAGCCGTGTCGAAAAAAACTGGCAGACCAGTCGGAAGGCCAACATTGTATAGTGAAAAATTGGTCGACAAGATATGCAATCGCCTGTCAAATGACGAGAGTTTGCGAAACATATGCTCTGATCCGTCAATGCCTGAGCGTGTTACGGTTATGCGATGGCTTACGAAATATCCAGATTTTGTTGCCAAGTATATGCGTGCGCGCGATACTCAAGCGGATAATGTGTTTGAAGATATGTCAAATATAGAGCAGCGCGTATTAGACGGAGAGCTAGACCCAAACGCGGCGCGCGTAGCATTGTGGTCAAAACAATGGCGCGCGTCCAAGTTGGCTCCTAAGAAATACAACGACAAGACTATGATCGTTGGAGGAGACGGCGGCGCGGTAAAGATCGAACGCACGAATGTGCTTGACATCACTGCGCTCGATGACGATCAACTTGACGCGCTCGAAACGGCCCTGCGCACGACTGTCCAGCAGCTGGCCGGGCCTAAGACGATTGAAGGCGAGATTGATAAGGGCGACGATGATGCCGATGAAAAATGAAAATGCAAAAACTCCGACTGCCGACGACGTGGCTCAAATCATAGTGGCAGCGGCGCGCGCCGAGGGCGAGGATCCGCTGGCGGTCGCTCAGGGCCGCTGGCGATGCCGATCGAGAGTCTACGCGTTTATTTCGCTCGGAGTCGATTTCCCCGCCGCGCCTCGCATCAGCCTGATGCGAATGTGTGGTGCGCCGCCAGGGCATGAAGGCTCGATGATCGTATCGGCGCTACAGATCGCGCGCAGGATCAGAGGCCGAGCCGTGACATGGTATAGTGTCGCGCGCCTCAACGATATTCGCGCAGCGATTGGTCTGCGGTCGGTGACGATTGACGAAGCCGAAATGCGCCGCATCCCAATCGACGACGCCAGCGACGACAATGGCCGGAAAAGGCGCGGCGGTTGGAAAAACCTTGTCGGGGAGGCTTGAAATGACGCGCATGGCGCATTGGCACGCCGAAGCGATTCGCATGATCGACGAGGGTGCGAAATACCGGGAAGTCGCGGAGAAATATAATGTCACGGTGCAGGGGGTCATTTGGGCCGTCAACTATTCCGCGACCGCGCGCGGCGTGCAGCCTCCCTCAGAGGAGGAGCGCGCGTCTCGCGCTGCGGATCGGATTCAGCGACGAAAGGCGCGAGCGCGAGAGAAATATCGTCTTGCCAAAGGCATTGAACTTGGGGCACCATTACGCCCTGCGCCGGACGAGGATACCGCACGTCGTCGAGCGGCGTGGCGCAGATATATGAAAACATATCGAGATAAGACGAAAGCCAACACTATTGAATGGGATATAAGATGAGCAAAGCAGTCATAGACGCAAGAACGGCACGCCTAATAGAACTATGGAACGCCGGGAAAACGAGGCGGCAGATCGCAGATGAAATAGGCGTCAGCTTTAGTTATATGAACACCATAATCCACCGCCTTCGAAGAGAAGGATGTAAGGATTTGCCTTATAGGCAATGCCCGGAGTATCAAAAAGTAAATGCGCCTGTAAAAACACACAAATGCGATAGATGCGGAAAGATAGAAGAAAAGAACGACAATGGTCCTAAAGTGACATGGCGCGTTTCTTTTACCGAAAGACATTATGGGAGACGCTTCAGCCGACTTCATTGCAAGATGTGCACATCTTGCAATGAAGAAATGGGGAGGCTCCGCAATGAGCCAGTTTGCGAATGACGATCCCTCCCGCAGTTCTAGCCGCGTATAGGGCGCGCGGTTATTCCCAGGCGCAAATCGAGGCGGCGATAGCGGCAAAAGAACGCAAGGCGCGAGCTACGCCTCCTCCGGCCATCGCTGCGCCGGTTCAGGCTAAGGCCCCTCCCCCGCCTCCTCCCCCGCCTCCTCCTCCGCTTCCGCCGCCAGTAAGCCCCGCGTCCGCTCCTCAACCGCCGTCTCCACTTCGAGCGAGGACCCATTTTTCCAAAGCGCCCGACATCCTGCGCGAGGTTGCGAGCTATTACAATCTGACGCTGGATGATCTGATATCGCGAACTCGGCATCGCCGACTAAGCCGATATCGCCACATTGCCATGTATCTGGCGTATCGCATGACGACGGCTAGCTTTCCGCAGATCGCCAAATTGCTGTTCAGGGATCATACGACGATCATGCACGGCGTCGACCGCATCGAAATGGCGATCCGAACCGACGAGCGCGTTGCCGAGGAGGTCGAGGCCATTCGACTGTCAATATGGCACAAAAGGGGGATCAAATGACGCCAAAATAATTCTCAAAATGCGCTTGACTCGCGAAATGCGATGTGGTAGAAAAGATGCATGGTCGCTGATGACCGAAATGGAGATTGAAAATGCAGACCGCTCACGTTGCCACGGTCAACGCCTTCGAGAATAAGTCTGGTAGCTGGACTGGCGTTATCTGCAACGAAATTACGCGGGAAGTTATTCGCAAACGTTTCTCTACCAAGTACGAGGCTCGCAACTGGGTTCGCATCAAAGCATGGGACATGTTTGGCCCGATTTCCTTCGCCGAGATCCGCCGCAAAAATGAGTATTGCGCAAACTGTTTGAAGTAAGCATAATGATATTGTATAACGTCTACCCCAACCGCCGCGCCGCCGAGGCCGATCTGCCAATGGTGCGCGCCCTGCACGACGACGGCGCAATCGTCTTGCGCATCAGCAAGACTTGGTGCATACTTCTGCCGCCCGGCTGAGTCTAGACGGGCATTTCAACGCGAGACTCGGGCGGCCAATGGCCGCCTTCTTTTTATGTCATAGGGGTTTAGATCGTGATTAGGTGCAGGGCCTTTGTCGATACCATTCGAGCGCCGGGGCCGGTCGGGCTCGGGATGTACCGGGTCGAGGTGATGGGCGAGCCGCCGCATGATTACGTCAGGATCTACGATATCGAGGCAAGAGACGAGAACAAGGCCGCGCGCGAGGGGCTAGATCGTTTTCAGGGCGAGTTCAGCGCGCCAGATCAATGATATGAGGATTGACATGATAGTAGAAGCTATATCTTATAGGGAAGCTGTTGGTCTTTTCGTAAGAAACCACTACTTGCATAGAAGACCAAACGTAGTATTTTCGTTTGGCTTAGTAAGTGACGGCGAAATAAAGGGCGTGATTACTTTTGGAATACCCGCAAGTCGAGACGCGCAAATAGGGGCGTGCCCATCGTCGCCGAACGAGGTAATAGAACTTAATCGCCTTTGGGTTTGTGGTAGTATGCCGAGGAATAGCGAAACTTGGTTTATAGCAAAAGAATTTAACAAGATGCCTCCATTTATCGTAATAAGCTATGCGGATACTTCTGAAGGTCATATGGGCTACGTTTACCTGGCCGCTAATTTCCGCTATGCCGGGTGGACCGACATGGATCGTAAAACGCCGAGGTTTGACTATGTTGTACCGGGTAAGCATTCCCGGGATGCGTTCCGTGATGGGGGTCCGAAGTTTACCGAGCGTGTTCGCCGTAAACCAAAAGTGAGATATTGGACGACTACTGGCAATCGGCGCGAGCGATATTCCCTAGAGCGCAAATGCGAGTGGCCGTCTTTGGATTGGAAAGTTATCCCTTCTCCTGTCGAGCATAAGACGCTGCGCGCTGTTGTGGGGGGCAATGGGTAAGATCAAACTCCCGATCGACATCGACCCAGCTGGCCTTCTCCGCGATCTGGAGATCCAGCGTTGCGAGCGAAGCCTTGCCTATTTCATTCGCCGGGCATGGTCGCAGATCGAACCCGGCCAGCCCTATGTCCACAACTGGCACGTAGACATGATCTGCGAGCATTTGGAGGCGATCACCAACGGCGTCGAGATAGACGGGAAGCCATACAATCGCCTCCTTATCAACGTCCCGCCCGGTACGATGAAGTCGCTACTTTTGAACGTCTTCTGGCCGGCATGGGAATGGGGGCCGCGAAACATGCCACATATGCGGTACGTTTGCGCCGCGCATAAGGTAGAAAACCTTTCAGCCCGCGACTCGCGCCGCATGCGCCAACTCATTACGTCGGAATGGTATCAGAGCTTATGGGGCAGCCGGGTCAGCCTCGCCAAAGACCAAAACGAGAAACTGAACTTCGTCAATTCAGCGAACGGCTTTCGCATTGCGACCGCCATCACGTCGCTGACCGGCATACGCGGCGACCGCGTTCTTTGTTTTCCTTATGATGAAGTTGTTCATACAGAATATGGTAAATTAAAAATAGGAGAAATGGTAAAGTCAAAAATTAAAGTAAAAGTGTTTTCTTCTTTACCCGGAAGTAACGTAGTTGAATTGAAAGAAATTTTGAACTGGAAAGAAAATCCCGGTAGCCCGATTGTTGAGGTCGGGCTATCGGATGGTTCAACATTCAGATGCACGCCAGATCACAAAGTTTGGACCTCATCTGGATGGGTCGAGGCCGCGTCTCTTAATCCCGGTCACGTGCTGCCAAGCATGACCGTTGCGGATAGACCATATGGCCCTAGGGCTGACGCCGTATTTTCGCGCCAAAACCCGTTGCGGTTCTTTGGACTTGCTAATGAAAATAGCGTCTTCAGAAGTTATTTTAGATTGTCCAGATTTTTCACCTCTAATATAATAATCTCTTTTGGGAATATCTTTAGTAAATTCTCCCCAAAGTCTTCTGTTTCTTATGTGCTCAACAGTCCCATGGTCAATTCCGTATCTTTCGGCGAGAACGTAAGCTGTTTCTTCACTTCGAATGATTATTCTTGCAATTTTCCTGTTGATTTTGGCTCCCGGACGTTTTTCTCCTACAGGAAAAGTTCCGTTCCTCTTGGCGTCGGCAATGTTTTCCGACCGAGTTCCATATTCAAGGTTATCAAGTCTGGCATCCCCTCTGTTTCCGTTTTTGTGTCTGACTTCTTGTCCCGGAAGCGGGGGGCCTTTGAAAGCCAACATAACAACTTGATGGACAAAAAACTGAGTGGAGATCCCGTTTATGTTCGCATTAAATTTGGGATATCCCTTTGTTGGCGGGGTTTTAATGATTTTTTCTTTAATCGTAAGGGTTCCTCGCCCTTCACGGGGGACGATGCGGAATTCGCTGCGGATGCGGCCGAGATTGCTGACACTGTAAAACCCTTCAAAGCCGGGGATCGGTTTCCAATTTTCGTTCGGCAAATCGGTCATGCGGAAAACACCTTCTGCTTGGAGGTAGAAGACAATCATACCTTCTTTGTGGGAAAAGGCGATGGGGTCCTTGTCTCCAACTGTGACGATCCACATTCTGTTGATTCGGCGATCTCCGAAGTCCAACGTCAAGCTGAAGTGAGCAATTTTCTCGAAGCCATCCCGACCCGCCTAACCAATCCCCTCACGTCCGCAATCGTGGTCATCATGCAGCGCCTGCACGAGGATGATGTGTCGGGCGCGATTCTCGACAACAAGCTCGGCTATGATCATATTATGCTGCCAATGCGCTACGATAAGCGCCGCGCTGGCCCGACTATGCTAGGGACCATTGATCCTCGCGAGGAAGATGGCGAGCTTCTATTCCCCGAGCGGTTTCCTGAAGAGGTCGTGGCTCGCGACGAGCGCACCATGGGGCCTTACGCCACAGCGTCACAATTCCAGCAGGAGCCTGTTCCCAGAGGCGGCGGCATCATCAAAGACGATTGGTGGCAGTTATGGGTCGAGGCCGAGTTCCCGCCGATGGATTTCATCCTTGCTAGTCTCGACACGGCCTATACGACAAAGCAAGAAAACGACTATAGCGCGCTCACTATATGGGGAGTATTTACGGCTGACACTAAAGCCAAAATAACTAAAACGATGACGCGATACGGCACAATACAACAAATGGAAAGAGTATACGAAGAAGGCGCTCCAAGCGTTATGCTAATGTACGCTTTTCAAGAGCGTCTAGAGTTTCCAGATCTTTTAAAGAAAGTATCTAATACTTGCAAATCTTTCAAAGTTGACAAGTTGATTATTGAAAACAAGGCGGCGGGCATCAGCCTTGCGCAGGAATTGCGCCGCTCGTTCAGCATCGAGGATTACGGCATCCAGCTTGTCGATCCCAAGGGCGGGGACAAGCTGGCGCGGCTTTATAGCGTGCAGCACCTGTTCAGCGAAGGCATGATCTGGGCACCGGACAAAGAATGGTCGGAGATGGTCATCCGGCAAACGTCATCATTCCCCAAAGGAAAACATGACGATTTGGTCGACTCCCTATCCCAGGGCTTGCGTCATCTTCGCGAAGCAGGCCTTTTGACACGCTCTATTGAGCGTATTGCAGAAATAGACCGGAATAAGGTATACAGGGGAGGCAAGCCGCCGCCATTGTATCCGGCCTAGAGGATAATCTATGCCCCTCGTCCCCAATATCCGCCTCGACCAGCCGGCCCAGCCTATGCCCGAGCCCGAGGACGTGGAGATTCAGCAGGGCGACGACATCCCCGAATACGACGACAAGGGCGCAATTATCCGCATCACGCACGGCGACGGCAGCGTGACGGTCAGCCTCGACGGTTCGCCGCTAGTCGAGCCCGAAAACAAACATCCCAAGGGATTTTATGACAATCTCGTTGACGACATTGACG
>Ga0209777_10003297_pt1 | contig 20165 bp, 21 predicted proteins | sample FrelakmetHBP12HB_FD_187147 | JGI IMG/M metagenome (GOLD analysis project Ga0209777, IMG submission 187147) | Freshwater lake sediment microbial communities from the University of Notre Dame, USA, for methane emissions studies -HBP12 HB (SPAdes)... | ecosystem: Environmental > Aquatic >...
CACAGTTGAATGGTTGAGGAGAAGCGCCATGCACCTGTTTATTCATAAGATCAAAGGTCTAAAGGCGTCGACAAAAAGCATACTTAGACTCATAGACACGAGATAACGTGAAAACGCAAAGAGTCAGTTAAAACAGAAATCACCAAGCCCAAAACCAAAGAAAAAGCGAAATCGCTAAACCCAGATGCAACAATCATGGCAGAAACCGCGAACCAAATGGCAAGTGACAGAATGATGCCTCGGCTGAAGCTTTTCTGCGCGAAAAAAGCGTAGAAGAACAGGTATGCGCTGGTGACGGCGAAGGCTAAGGGGAAAACGGTGGTTGCTTGAACGGCGGCGGCTGAAGACTGGTTTATACCGATGAAGAAGAAGGAGAAGGCTGAGGTGGATGGTAAGCCGCCGAGGATTCCGCCGATGACGCTGCCCTTCTTTTCAGCTATAACGGTGATTGCTGTTACCCAAAGGCTACCGACTGCGAATGCCAGAAGAAGATGCAGAAGCATAGAGGAATCGATCATGGGTTTAACTTTTCACGGTCTCTTGGCTTATTAAATTTTAGAAAAAATGTGTTCAATTGAACATATTGGGAGCCTAATAGAAGCTTATTGCAGGAACTATAGAGGGAAGGTTACTTCAAGCACTAGGAGGTTAATCTATGGGTTTTTTCCATCCGCCGTTGCTGAAGCGTGCTATGCAGCCGAATGGAAGTGCGAGCACAATTATGTCGATTAGGGCGGTGGAGGTGAAGGATAAGTTGAATTGAGTTTGCAGTACGAGGTTGATAGAGGAGAACGCGAGCAGCAGGAATATACCGTTTAACCAGAATTCGACCTGCCAGCCTTTAGTCTTGAACAGCGTATTAATGATGAATATGTTCAGGATGCCTATCATTATGGGCTGCACGATGTATGTGACGAATACTAGAAAGGCAAAGCCCAGCGGCGGCATGTAAACCATGTAGGCGTTGCGTGCACCGTCCAAGTACATTTGAATGACGCTCAATACGATGGCTAAAATCAAGCCCTGAATCAAGAGTTTCTCCACTAAACGCATGTTTCGCAGATGATTAAACACTCGGTTTTCAGTTAGCATTTTTAGCAATCCAATCACCTACTAATTGTTCCGCGGGTCTGCCGCGAATCCCATAATTGTCGAATGTGCTATTCCAGTACACCAGCCAGCAGCCCGGGAGCCCCATGCTCTTGAAGAGGTTTAACCCTTTAATTATGAAGTCGCTTTGCGCTTGGCTGTCGCTCGTGGACATGCCGAACTCGGTGATCACCACGGGTTTGTTGGTTATTTGTTGCATGTTCTGGATAAAGTGGGGTGATAACACGAGGAAAGAATCCATGAAGACGTCTAGGCCCACGAAATCCAGCTTTTTGCTCAGTTCAATGGGTACGTTGCTTCTCAGGATGTAGCCGATTCCGAAGTTAGTGTAGAGCTGGGCGGATAGATGGTGAGATTCAACGGTTTGGTACATGTTGTTAAAATTAGTTATGATTTCGTCATCGGTGAATATTGAGCCCACAGACCATGTGGATGACAATTCGGGTTCATTCATCACTTGAATGTATGCAAAGTGGCTTCCCCAGCGGTTAAGGTAGTAATCTACTTTGGCGGTTTCTTCTAAATTCGGAATCACCAGCGCCACCTTTAAACCGTAGTTGTCTGTAGCTGAAAATAACACGTCAAGCTTTTGGTTTTGCGTGTCGTTGTAAATGTCCGGGTTGCAGTTAAGAGTTATACGAATAGCTTTGAAGCCTAAATTATGGATTTGTGTGACTTGGTCGTAGATTTGGTCGAGGTTATCCTGCTCGTAAACGTAGTGGATTCCAACTTGGAACGTGGCACTGGCATTCTTCTGAGTTGACTCATAAAACTGGTAAGGATAGAAAACTTGGAGCAAGATAAACAGTATACAGAGCGTGATGACCATGAGATTTTTGATTAAGCTTTTGTTGGTGAACCCGACTAAGCCGCGTGCGATGCTTGAAGCCAGTTTGCTCATACCCCTTCATAGTAGCGTGTTCTCTTTTTATGTCTTAATAAAGAAAAAGGTAAATGCAAAGATACTACTTGGTAAAACAGGAATGGTTGACAAGAAACTGGCTCGTTGTCTAAAGGTACAAAAAGATAAAAGAGAATTAGGCAAAAGCCTATTCTATTGTTTTACAAAAGCTTAGTAGAAGCTTTGTATTGGCGAATCTTCGCTTCGTTCGCTTGACTGCGCTTTGATTTCTTCGATCTTGGTCTTGGTTAGCGATTTGATTTGGTTAAAGTTTGACATTTCGCCGTAGCTTACCAGCGTGATTGCTGTGCCTGCTTCGCCTTTGCGTGCGGTTCTGCCGATGCGGTGGAAGTAGACTGGTGCGTCGTTTGGTACGTCGTAGTTGATTATGTGTGTAATTCCTTCGATGTCTAAGCCTCTTGCTGCAACGTCAGTTGCTACGAGCAGGTTTAGTCGTCCTGCTTTGAAGTCGCTGATTGCACGGTCTCTTTGTGCTTGTGTGAAGCCTGCGTGGAGCGCTTGCACCCGGCAACCTTTGCGGTAGAGCTGGTCTGAGAGGCGGCTGGTTTCTCTTCGTGTTCTGCAGAAAATAATGGCTTTGTCAACGCGGTCATCGTGTAGTATGTCGCAGAGTGCTCCGAATTTGCCGTTTTGGTTGACGAGGGTGTAGAACTGTTTCATCTGGGTTAATGCGATTTCGTCTTTGCTGACGAGGATTTTCTCGGGGTTCTTCATGTACCTGTTGCATACGCGCATGACTGTTTGTTCGATGGTTGCGCTGAAAAGACTGGTTTGCCTATCTTTCGGGGTTTTTGAGAGAATGAACTCAACATCTTCTGTGAAGCCCATGTCGAGCATGCGGTCAGCTTCATCAAGAACCACTATTTTCACCGATGAAAGATTCAACACGCGCCTTTCCATAAGGTCGATTAATCTTCCAGGAGTACCCACAACGATGTGGACTCCGCTGGCTAATGCGTGGATTTGCTTGTTGATGGATTCTCCGCCGTAAACAGCTAAAACTTTTAGTTTAGCGTATTTTGAGAAAAGCGCCATTTGCTCTGCTACCTGCACGGCTAATTCGCGGGTTGGTACTAGAATCAATCCTTGAACGCCGCGGATTTCGCGGTTTAAACGCTGAACCATGGGTACGCCGAAAGCGGCTGTTTTTCCTGTTCCGGTTTGTGCTTGCCCGATGACATCTTTGCCTTCGAGTAAGGGAATCATTGCTTGAGCTTGAATTGGAAAAAGACTATCAAACCCGAGTTCTTCTATACTTTTTAGGACTTCACATGACAATGGCAAGTCCTTAAATGATTGAATTTGCATATTTTCTGTTTCTTCTGCCACAGGGTATTTCATGATGTCCTTAAAAGCTGCAAAGCTTTGGTGATAGCATGATTAATGTGACAAACCAAGAAGGCTTGTTCGGCGTATAAAAAGCTTTAGCAGAATTTGTGGCAAAGGGAACGTTTAAGAGGCGCTTTTCTTTAGAGAGGACTGGTCGAAGCCTGAAAAAGCCTGTTTTATTCAGAATTCTATTTGTTTTGCAGTCAAAACTAAATTCGGATGTTGAGTTTGCTTTTGTGACTGTAAAGGCTCAGTCACATAGTCATAAAAGCCATCAAAAGCACAAGTGAATCAGAACAAAGCAAAGCTTGAACGCGTAAAATGGAGAGATTGAACTATGAGCAAAGCCAAAAAAAGCCCCAACCCTACCTTTATACTGGAGAGCCCTAAGCCGATGTAGAAGAAGAAACAGATGACATTTACAACTCTAAAGAGAGAGAAGAAATGCTCGACGACGACGAAATCACCGCTGCCGAAGAAGGCTTCATGAGGGGAAGAGAAGAAGGACCAAGCAAGAAAGAAACACGCAAAAATGCAGTCAGCCACGACGACCAAGTAGCCGTGGAGTTAGCTAAAGAAGACAGCGAAGACGACTAGCAATCCAACCCAAATAATGCCCCCTTAAGCAAGGGCGACTAATTTGAGCATTAAAATCTTGCGGCTTATGTCTGCGCTACCACTATCCATAATAGGCAGAAAGTAGAATCATCTGGATGAGGGTTACCTACAAGTAATGTCACTTAGAGATCCTGTTTGCGGAACGGTTCTAGACGAGAATACAGCTAAATTCAAAATCTCTTATGACGGCGAAACATTCTATTTTTGTAGCTTAGTCTGTAAGAAACGTTTCAAACGCCACGCAACAAAATTCGTCAAATAACCTTTTTAAAATTTTAAAAAAATAAAAAGAAAAAGAATTGGTTTTTTTTATTTTTGCTTGAAGGTTTTCCAAACGATAGCAGCTAAGATTCCGCCGATTATCGGTGCAACGATGAACAGCCAAAGCTGACTTAGCGCTGTGCCGCCGACGAAGACTGCTGGTCCCAAGCTTCTAGCAGGGTTCACGGATGTGCCGTCGATTGGTATTGCTACAAGGTGAATAAGCACGAGGGTTAAACCGATCGCTAAGCCTGCGAATCCTTTTGGTGCGTTCGCGCTGGTTGATCCGAAGACGACGAGCACAAATATGAATGTTAAGACTATTTCAGCAATTAACGCTGATACCAAAGTGTAGCCTGCTGGAGATGCGGCACCATAACCGTTTTGGCCCAAACCGTTAGCAGCTAAACTGAACGATGATTTTCCAACGGCAATCGCATAGAGTATGCCTGCACCGATAACTGCACCTATGCATTGAAAAACAACGTAAAATGCGGTGTCTTTTACGCTTAGTTTTCCAGCAACCAACATTGATATTGAGATTGCGGGGTTAATGTGGCAACCAGAAATTGAGCCGATTGTGTAAACCATTGCTACGACTGCGAGACCGAAGGCAAAGGCTATCCCAGTAGTTCCCCCTAAATAAGAACCTGCAATGACTGCGCTGCCGCACCCCATCAGCACTAGCACCATTGTTCCAATTAGTTCAGCAACATATTTTTTCATGGGTAAAATTGTAGTTGGAGTCGGTATTGTAACTATTTTTCCTTCTTCTGTCATTTTTATTTTCCTCTTTTGATAATTAGCTCTTAGTTTTTCATCGAAGACTTATAATAGTTTTCATCAAGAAAGCGATAAAACAGAAAAAGTGGTTAGAGTTTTTCGCTAGCAGAAATGTCCATCATCATGAGTCCCGACACCATCTTTGGGTAAAAATCTGTGCTTTTCTCAGGTAAGAGTTCATGTTGTTGCGCTATTTCTGCAACTGTTTTCGCGTTAATCGGGTTAACTAGGAACGCAATGTTGGCTTCTCCGCAGTCAACTTTCTCCACGGCTGCTTTGGTCCAACGAACGTAGAGAATGTTTTCATCCATGCTTAACTCGCCGGTTCTTAGTATAAACTTGAAGACTATATCCCGCAGGATTACGACGTCGAAGATTTTGGTTTCCTTGGAAACGTTAGCGTTAACAAAGTCGTATACTGCTTTGTCATGTTTAAGCGTTAAACCATAAGCCTTTGAGCCATCGTAAATGCAGAAGGCATGCTCGTTAAAGCGGTCCTTGAGGAAACTCTCTATTCCCTCAACGTCTGCCTTAATTTCAGAGACCTCAAAGAAAAACTTGAACGCCTCCAAAAGCTCAGGAGTCAGCTTGTACTCTTTGAGTAGTCTGTGCGTGGGCAGAACGACGAGGCCTTCTTCTTGAACGGGCACAATGTAGCTCATGTGGAAGTTGAATGCTGAATCCTCTGTCAATTTGCCTTTGTTGCGCATTTCATCCCGGTAAGCCAAGGCGCTCTCGTATCGGTGGTGGCCGTCTGTTATCACCATCGTCTTTGCGCATAGGTCCGATTGCAACTGCTTAATTTTTTCTGGGTCAGTCACCACCCAAACCGTATGCCTAACCCCCAGCGAATCCGTAACTTGGATAACTGGCTTGGTCTTCGCGGTTTCCTCCAAGAAAGAAATCGTTTTTTTCTCTTGGTCTTGGAAGATTAAGAAGACTGGTTCAAGGTCCTTTTGCACCGTGCGCAGCATGTTTAAGCGGTCGGCTTTGGGCGCTTTGTACGTTGCCTCGTGTGGGAACACCATGTTTTCGCTGTACGGGTAAAGCCTTAGGGCAACGATTATTCCTGTGCGCACATATTTTTTGCCATCAAGACTGAATTCTTGGCGCGAAACAAAAATGGCTGGTTGAGTTTCTTTAGCCATTACCCCTTCTTTTAGCCACTGCACGATGCGTTCGTTGGCGATTTTGTACTTGTTTTCTTCAAGAGGCAAAATCAAGCGGCAGTAGTTGTAGGGCGACTTCGCATAGTACTCTTTCTGCATTTCTGGGTCGATTTTGTCGTATGGCTGCGTAATCAAATCCTCTGGGGCACCGGCTTTCTGGGTGTATCGTATGGCTTTGAATGGTCTAATGTCAACCAATCTGCTTCAGCTCACTTTTTTTCAAGCGCTTCAATAACGGCTTTAGCCATTTGGATGCTTGCCTTCAGCTGGGCTTCATGCGTCTGCGCTCCCATGTGGGGCGTGGCGATGACGTTGGGCAAGGTTAATAGTTTGTTGTTTTTTGGTGGCTCTTCCTCGAAAACGTCGAGTGCGGCGCCCGCGACTTTCCCTGATTGGAGAGCGTGGTAGAGTGCTTCTTGATCCACTACGCCGCCGCGTGAACAGTCTATGAGCATAACGCCCATTTTCATGAGGTTGAATTCTTTGCTTGAAATCATGTGATGGGTATGCGGCGTTAGAGGTACGTGGATAGTGATGAAGTTGGCTTGGGGCAGCATCTCGCCGAGTGGAACGAAGCGGTCGTAGACGCATTCTTCAACAGGTAAAACGTTCATGCCGAGTGCCATTGCTATGCGTTCCACGGTTTTGCCGATGTAGCCGCAGCCGATGACGCCGAGGTTTTTGCCGTTGAGTTCGTGGCCGATTAGTTTTTCTTTTTCCCATTGTCCTTCGCGGAGGCTGGTTGTGCCCTGGACGATGTTTCGCGCCAGCGCAAGCATGTGGCCGATGGTTAGTTCTGCTACGCTCATGTAGGAAACATGCGGGGTATTCACTAATGCGATTCTGAGGGTTTTTGCTCTTTCAAAATCGATGTTGTCTAAGCCTTCGCCCGCGCGCCCTATGAGGCGGAGTTTTTTTGCGTTATCAAGCAGTTCACCTTTGACTTTGGTTGCTGACCGCACAATCAAAACGTCGTAGTCGCCGATAATTTTGGGCAACTCAGACTTCGGCATGTCCCATGCACGTGTGACTTGGTAGCCTTTTTCTTCAAGAAGCTTTATGCCTTCGTCAAATATTTTGTCGCTAACGAGAATTTTGATGGTCACTTAAAGTCCCCAAATCTGGTCAATTAAGCTGATGACTTCTTTGATTCCTGCGAGGTTCCATTCGCCCATGTGCCCGATTCGGAAAGTTTTCTCAGCCAATTTGCCGTAGCCGCCGGAAATCATATAGCCTTTTTCGGCTAGTTTCTGGTTTAGTTCCTTTACGTTTTTGCCCTGATTGTTTTGTATACAGCTTACGGTTATGGATTCGGCGCCTGGTTCTGGGAACATTGCGAAGTGCTGTTTTGCCCATTTCTGGGTGTAGTTTGCCATGTCTAAGTGGCGTTGGTATACTTTGTCGTAGGTTTCTTCGAGCAACAGATCCATGCGTCTGTCCAAGGCGTACAAGAGGGAAATGTTTGGGGTGAAAGGGGTTTGGTGTTTCTTTTCAAACTCGAAGATATCTATGAGGTCGGTATATGCGCCTCTGTTGGGAACCTGTTTAGCGCGTTCGATTGCGCGGTCGTTGACGAGCGCAACTGCTAAGCCGGGCGGAAGAGCGAAGCATTTCTGTGTGGAGCCAAAAACAATGTCGCATCCCATTTCACTTGGCAAGGTTTTATCTCCCGCCATCGAAGAAACTGCATCGACTGCAAAAATAACCTTGGGGTATTCCCGGTGCATCATCTTGCCGATTTCTGAAATCGGGCTCCGTACACCCGTGGAGGTTTCGTTGTGACAAACCGTCAGCGTGTCGTAGTTGCCGCCGTCCAGCTTAGCCGCAATCACCTCGGGCTTAGCAGCTTTACCCCATTCAAATTCCAAGACGTCGGCTGTTTTGCCGCATGCCGCCAATGTTTGGGCACACCGCTGCGAGAAGGCACCATTAACACATACCAATGCTTTCTGTTTCACGATGCTTCGACCCACTATGTCAAACCACAACGTGCCAGACGAAGTGGTGACGGTTGGCTTGCAGTCTGCCTGAAGCTCGAAAAACTTGGCGAGTTTACTGGTTATTCCACCGTAGAATTCCGCGAACTCCTTCTCACGGTGACCAATCATGGGGCGGGTTTGTTCACTTAGGATTTCTTGGCCAACTTCTGTCGGACCAGGAATCAAGAGTTTCTTGTGCATCGTAGAGCCTCAGCAAAAGAGGTTAAGCTTCCAAATAATAAGGCTTATGCGCATAAACCGGCGCGTTTCAACCGTCAAAACGTGAAAAGGCGATAGCTAATACACAAAAGGCAAAAGGGTTAATTGGGTATATGCATCATTAATAATTAATAGTCAGTCAGTTAGGGCTCGTTAAAAACGAGTTTTTTTGCTGTTTTTGCATTAAAGTTTGAAATATATCCATTATCGCAATCTGGTTCTTAAGCATTGACAGCAAACTGAGTTTTGAGAAGGAAGGAGAAAGCTTCAATGTACACGTTAAAGTCATACACGCTAAAGTCCGAGTTATTTCCAAGTTTCCTAATCGTACTATTGGGCTCCATGGACTGCGTAACCACCGCCATCGGCGTCCTGTTCTTCGGCGCCTCAGAAGTGAACCCTTTCCTAACGGGCATAGTAAGCACGAGCATCATAGCGTTCTTAGCCGTGAAAATTTCAGCCACGTTACTGATAGGCGCAACGTACATTCTGGCGAAGAGAACATTGAATAAAGCTGAGAATAAAGAAAGCAGATCCTTCAGAATCTCAAGCAAACTCATGAAAATAGCCTACGCGGGCTTAATGATTTTCTTAATCATCGTCGTCGTGAACAACCTCACAATCCTCTTAGCCTAACCCATTTTTATAGAACCAACCGACCTAAAAACCGGAAAGTACTGAGCGATAAAGCACAAATCAAATATTGTGGTGCCGACAAATCTAAAATACCACTACGCACCAGAGGTTAAGTAAAGAAACGCTTAACTGTTGATGTTTAGATATTAAGGGGTTTAGAGGAGAAAAAAATGCCGTTCAACCTATTCCGCAAGAAGAAACAACCAGAACAGGAAACACCAGCTGTGCCTCCTCAGGAAGAACCCAAACAAGAAGCACCTGCTCAGTCCCCTGAAGAAACACCCGCCGCACCCGTACAGGAAACAATGGAAGAACCGGCAGTACACCCTCAGGAACCGCTACAAGAAACCACCACACCCGTCCAAGAAATGCCACAGGAAACTGCTCCAGCGCCAGCCGAGCAAAAACAGGAAACCGCTCAGCCGCCCATGGAAGAAAAACCCGAAGCCCCAGAACCACCGAGCAAAACCTACCTCAAAGCCATGCCCCTGCGCGAATTATCCGACCTTGAAAACATAAAAACCGAAATCAAAAACGGCAACATCATAATTCTACGCGTCACACCTCTTGCAGGCAAAAGCATAGAGGACGTTAAAACCGCGGTAAATGACCTCTACCAGTTCGCTGAATCCATAGGCGGCGACATCGCACGCCTGGGCGAAGAAAGAGTCGTGATTTGCCCAAAAACAATAAGGATTTGGCGGGAAAAATCGCCCGCGCCAGTCGGCAGCGAGCCTTTACCTACATCAGCCTAAGGTTTCCAATTTAGCTGAAAACCCGTTTACTTCTTTTCTGTCGATTCACAAACTATCAGGGCACATTATATTTCGAATATTTCTCCTGTTTTTGGAGCCACCGCATCTAAATCGAGTTCAGTTTTAGCCCATTTAGCGAGCAGTTCACAGTTTCCCTCCGCTCCGTGGACAGCGAAAACTTTCGGGTGCCCTCCTACTTTTCGCAGGGCTTCTCTTAGTTGGCTGGCGCCGCAGTGTGGGGAAAAATCGTATTTTTTGACTGAGGCTTTAATCTTTGTTGCTACGCCTTCGATTGTGCACATTCCGGTGTCTAACAGGATTTGCCCAGGAGTTCCAGGAACCTGAAAACTCACGAGGAAAATTGCGTTGTGGGCTTTTTTTCCGATTTTTGACACGAAGAATTGTGATGGCCCTCCCTTTAGCATGCCGGAAGGAGAAATAATAACGCTCGGAGTCCTGACTGCCCGTCTTCGGTCGCGCCAGCCTTGAATCCATTCTGCTGAATTAATTGCAGTTGTGAATAATTTGGGATTTTTCAAGTATTCCCCGTGGTTCATCATTATTCTGCTGACTTCGCGTGCCATGCCATCAAGGTAAACGGGGTACTTGAATTTGTGGTCAAAAAGGACACTAGCTATTTCTTGAGCCCGTCCGACGCCGAAAGCAGGAACCAAAACGGTTCCGCCTTTCTCCACTACGTCGTAGGCGGCCTCTATGAATTCTTTTTCAACTACTGGCCGCTCTGGGTGATCGTCTTTTGCGTAGGTGCTTTCAATTACAATTGCGTCGAGGTCACCGGCGTCTTCCATGTTGGCGCCTTTCAAGAGTTTACTGTCGGCAGTGTTGAAGTCTCCTGTGTAGAGGAAACGTTTTCCATCTGCTTCGATGAGAACTTGGGAGCTTCCGGGTGTGTGCCCTGCGTTTAGGAGCTGAAATTTCATGTCTCCCAGTGGCTCTTCAGACTTATAGTCCAAGTGTATGTTGTTGCTGACCATTGTTTTCAATTCGAGATACTCAAAAGGCAGCATGTAGCTGGAGTGATGGATGAGGTCTTGAACCAAAAGCTGTGTGAGTTCCATGTTGAGTATGTTCGTGTAAAGCGGCCTTTTTCCTTGAACGTAGAATAGGGGAATTGCACCTGAATGATCGAGGTGACTGTGAGTTAATAGGATAGCGTCAATTTCTTTCGGTGGCACATGCATGGGGAACCCGATTTCGTTGCCCAGCATAACTCCGTAGTCCACCAGAACCTGAGATTTCTCAGATTTTACTGTAATGCCCATTCTTCCGACTTCGCGGGCTCCACCCAAAAATTTTATCTGCAAAGGGTATCAATCCATCTTTCAATAGTTAACGCAATAATTTATCTCATAGGGACTTTTTAACTTATTCGAAAAAGCAGATGTTAGAAATTAGTTTGACTAATTTTGGCTCTAACTATCTTTAACATTATCTTTCTCTTGCCCCAAAATAAATAGTGGTTTTTTGGTAATCTCCGGCATTATACAAAAGATTCACGAAACACTACCCAATACTTGAATTTTGGGTATAAACTTGGGTTTTAGGGGTTTATTACAGCAGTCGGTAGGTTTCTAAGATGTCGGGCACTATGGTGTTTATTCCGTCTTTCTTGCTGAGGAAATCCGCTAAATCGTACGTTCTTGCTTTTTCACCGTGGCAAATGAAGATTCTTTCGGGTTTAGGATTCAGATGCGTTAAGTAGTTAACCAGTTGTCTTCGGTCAGAGTGACCTGAGAATCCTTCAATCGTTTCGTTACGCATTTTCACTTGGACGACGAGCATTTTGCCAGCGGTATCCATCATTGTGATTTCGTTTACGCCTTTCTGCACTTTCTTGCCCATCGTTCCTTCGACTTGGTAGGTTACGAAGATTATGGTGTTTTTCTCGTCTTGAGCCCAGCTCTTGAAGTATTCTATGACTGGGCCGCCTTCGAGCATGCCTGAGGTAGTCATTACGATGCATGGTTCGCCTTCAATTATGCTCTGTCGCTCGCTTGGATGCTCCACAATCGTGAAGTAGTCTGATGCGAATGGGTTTACGCCTTCGTTGAGTATTCTGTGGCGGACTTCTCTGCCCAGGTATTCAGGGTATGCTGTGTGGATTGCGGTTGCTTCTGAAATCATGCCTTCGATGAATACAGGAACCTCTTTCAATAAGCCCCGGCGCATGTAACTGTCTAATACCAGCATTATTTCTTGTGCTCTTCCAACTGCGGCGACGGGAATGAGCACTTTGCCTCTTTTTTCAATGGTCTCGTTTATGATTGCGACCATGCGTTCATCCGCTTCAAGTCTGGAAGGCATGATGTTGTTTCCGCCGCCGTAGGTGCTTTCGGTGACGACGGTTTCGACCCGCGGGAATTCGATTGATGCAGCTTCGAGCAGCATTGTCCGTATAAACTTGTAGTCTCCAGTGTAAACCAAGTTATGCAAGCCTTCGCCTATGTGCAAGTGCGCCATTGCTGAACCGAGAATGTGGCCTGCATTATGCAAAGTTAGTCGAATATCTGGTGCTATGTCGGTGACGACGCCGTACCTTAGCGGTATGGTGTGGAGGACACATTCGCGGACGTCTTTTTGATCGTAGAGAGGCGTTACTCCCTGCATTCTTGCAACATCCAAGTAATCTAGCTGGAGCATAGTCATGAGGTTTGAAGTTGGAGGAGTACAGTACACGGGTCCGTCGTACCCGTATTTGTAGAGAAAAGGCACGAACCCGCAGTGGTCAAGGTGCGCGTGACTAATCACGACGGCGTCAAGACTGTCGATTTGAAATTCTGGTGAATCAAGACGAGGATAAGAATCCATGGGATTCTGTGAACCTGGCTTGGTTCCGCAGTCTAATAGGACACTGCTTTCTCGGGTTTTAAGCAGCCAAGCTGAGCGGCCTACTTCCTGTGCTCCACCCAAAGCTGTTAAACGAACGTCACTTACATCCCAAATTTTGGGCCTGAAAATTCTTTCACCGATGGTGCGCAGAACCCTTTCGCGCTCTTTACTTTCAGAGTGCATGTAGTGGCGCATGTGAGTAACAATCTTGGATTTTATCGGCGGGCTCCGCAGAACCTGGGGGCGCCACTTTGTTTTCTTAATGATTTCTTGTAAGACAGCGCCGTTTCTGCCGATGACTAAGCCCGGCTTCTTGGTTTCAATGATGATTTCGCCGAGGCTCGGGTCAAAATTAATGTCAGTTATTTCTGCTTCCACGGGGATTAGTTCGCGTGCGATTTTTTCTGCTTCAACTTCGGGGATACGCACGGATGGGTCAGGGCGGATGACTATTCTTTTTCGGATGACCCCTACGATTTCAGCTACGATGTTGCTTTGGTCGACTAAGATTTCTGGTTTTTTAGTGTAAACCGCTAGCATGGGTCCTTCGTATTCGATCCTGGTAACCTCTGCTTCACGCGGGACTTTCTGAAGAATATATTGGCTGATTTCTATCTTATCTTTGTCTTTCTCTTGGGTTCGAGCCACATTATTTAACTTCCTGCTTTGAGAAGTTTGCTTTTCTCGTCTTCTGTCAATTCCTTGTAACCGTACTCGTCGATTACGATTATGTTGTAGTTGTTGCCGCTTGCAACGTCGCGTTTCATGGCTGCGTTAACGGCTTTAGCAATGGTTGGCAGTACTTCGGCTATGGTCAAGCCTTCACGGTACTTGTCTTCAAGTATACCGTATGCGACTAGCGAGCCTGATCCTGTGGAAACAGATTTTTCCTCTGTTAAGCTACCATACGGATCAAGGTTGTAGACGTGCGGTCCGGTGTCGTCTACGCCGCCGACCAAAACCTGCGTCGACAACGGCACGTACCTTGCTGAGAACAACAAGTTTGCTACCAGTCTTGCCGCGGAGCTAATTGGCATTGGGCGGTTCAAGTTAATCTTGTAGAGACGTGCGTTGGCGGTTAAGATGTCAACCACTCTTTGTGCGTCTGCTACGGTTCCGGCGATGGTCATGCCCATGTGGTCGTCGATTTTGTAGACTTTCTTGCCGAATTTGTGCGCAACGTAGTAGCCCATGGTTACTCTTGTGTCTGAAGCTAAGATTACGCCATCTTTGCAGACGACTCCGATTGTAGTTGTGCCTTTTAGTACTAACTGGCTAGCCGAATTGTTTTGTGACATAGGTTTTGTGCTCCCTAAAACTCCGATTCGCGGAATGCCATCCACTAGGAAGTAGCAACATCTAATCTTTCCGAGAGCCTAATTAATATTTCGCCATATGCCCAAACAACGGCAAAGGATTTTTCCTAAACGTTTTTAGGCAACACCAATGTTTTAGTGGGCAATTGGCGGGTGAGTGGATTCTCCTACCCGTTCCGCCAACCAAAATAAAACCCGGGAGTAGGGAGAATTGCACTTGAAAATACGTACGAAAGATTTAGCTTTAATCTCGATTTACGCCGCGTTATATGCAGCACTAGTCGTTGTCCTCGGATTCTTTTCTTATGGACCCGTTCAGCTTCGTATTGCAGACTCGCTGGTTGCAGTCGTTCCCCTGCTTGGTTTCGCGGGGGTTTTGGGGCACACACTGGGAGTATTCGTCGGCAACATATTCTCCTCAGCTGGACCGCTCGACCTTCTAAACACTATACCTTCGTTTGCCATGTCCTTTGTAGTGTACTACGTTTACAAACGCACCAAAAACGACTACACCGTAATCGCAACATGCACAGCCTACTCCGCGGTCTTGGGCACAACGGTTGGATGGATGCTTTCTTACCTGTACGGATACCCGCTTCTCATCACTATATTTTACATAGCCATCGGAAACGTCATTGCGACTGTTCTCGTCGGATGGCCAGTCTTTAAGGTGCTGAAGAGAATCGGTGTGTTCGAAAGGTGGTTTGGAAATTAGAGGAAGATAGAAATATGAAACCGACTAAAAAATGCGTAATCGTCCTCAGCGGCGGACCAGACTCCGCTGTAGTGGCGTACTGGGCCAAAAAAGAGGGTTACGAGTTGTACTCTATAACTTTCAATTATGGGCAAATTGCAGTGAAAGAAACCCATCGTGCAGAAAAAATTGCGGAGAGCCTCGGCGCCAAAACCAAAGTCGTCGACCTCTCAGCCCTCAAAGGAGTCTTCGGCGACGTAACCTCACTCTGCAACAGCGACATCCCATTAACAGCCGAATTCAGCCAACCCATAATCGTCCCATTCCGCAACGCGATTTTCCTCTCAGTAGCGGTTTCCTATGCTGTAGCGGTCGGCGCGGGCAAGATTTTTTATGGTGCACACGGCTCAGACGAGCCCTTCTACCCTGACTGCAGACGGGAATTCTACGAAGCGTTTGAGGGGGCGGCGTGTTTGGGCACAGGCGAAGACATCACAATTCAAGCGCCGTTCAGCGGCAAATGCAAATCCGAGGTATTCAAGGAAGGCGCCAAACTCGGCGTCCCATTCGAGTTCACCTGGTCCTGTTACCGCAACGCTGAAAAACACTGCGGTAAATGCGAATCCTGCGTAAACCGCAAAAAAGCCTTCCAAGAAGCAGGCATAGCTGACCCAACAAAATACGAATAATAGTAGTACTCAAACAACCAAAGAAGATGATGATACTGATGATGATGCAACTGCATTCTGCACAACAGTATTATCTTTCAAAGTAGCTACGATTGACGTGCTTAGAATCTTCAAATATAGCTCCTAAAAGTCAACTATACCTTGTTTTTCAACAAGTAGACTCAAGGCATATTTCGAAGCTATTAGAAATCTGAAGAAACCAAAGAAGTTAGGCTGTATTTACATAGAAAAGGACTAAAAACAAGTCGAAAACCAGTAACTAAAAACTAAGCGGTAAAAACCAATATTAGACTAAGAGGTTATTTGCTAGTTTAGGACAAAAAAGCCTCGCCAGACTGATACGCCATCGACGTCGCGTTAGCCGTGGAAAACCTGGTATTAACCGCCATCAGCAAGGGCTTAGGAAATGCTGCGTGGGAAGCTTCAGCAAAAAAGACGTCAAAGTGCTCCTTAAGGTTCCAGAAAACTTTGAAGTCTTAGTCATGCTTGCAGTCGGCTACCCAGGCGACAAAGTAGACTTATCCAGCAAACTCCTGAACTTGGTGCGTACAAGAAAATCCCTCAGCGAAGTTGCAAGCGAAGAAGAATTCGGCAAACGCCTGGTGCCAAAGAAAATCACGGAACTCTAAACCAGCGTCCTCTGCTTCTCACCAGAAACCAAACTCGAAACCCGAACCCCAATCAACCTGACTTTGCGGTCTTTCTGCAGATTAGTGAACACCAATTCGTTAGCGGTTTTCTGCAGGTCGCGCAGGCGATTGGTTAAAAAAGGCAGAGTCTTGCTTCTTGTGTGGGTTTCGAAGCCCTGGTAGCGAATCTTGACAGCCACCGTTTTAAACAGCAAGTGCTGGTTAACTGTTTCCTTCAAAACACTCTCGCAAAGGGCATCCAACGCCTGAAAGATAGCGGTGGAGTCCGCGGTGTCTTCCTCGAACGTGGTTTCGTGGCTGACGCTTTTAACGCCCATGTGCTCTTCAACTTCGCTGCGGTCGATGCCCTTCGCCATCAAATGCATCTGCAAACCCATCACCCCAAACATCGAGGACAACGCCGTGGGGTCATAGCGCGCCAAGTCGCCGATGGTGTTCACGCCCAATTCCCTGAGTTTGGCTTCGGTCTTGCGCCCCACCCACAACAACTTGCACGCGGGAAGCGGATCGAGGAATTTTTCAACTTCCTCTTCTTTGACGATAGTTAAGCCGTCGGGCTTCTGGAAGTCGCTTGCAACTTTAGCCACGAGCTTGCTGGGTCCTACACCTATGGAGACGGTGATGCCTTCTTTCTCCTTAATCTCCTGCTTAATCTGCCGTGCCAACGCCTCCGCCCCAGCCCAATCCATCACTTTATCCGACACATCCAGAAAAGCCTCATCAATCCCCCACTGCTCAAACTTCCCCGCGTACTTACGCGCTATTTGCATGATTTCGCCTGAAACCTTGATGTACAAGGGGAAATTCGGCGGCAAATAAACCGCCCTTGGACAAAGCCGCCATTCTTGGGAAATGGGCATGCCTGAACGCACACTTGACTTTCTGGCTTCGTAGTTACTCGTGCTGACGACTCCCCTGCCCTTGCCTTCTTTGGGGTCGGAACCGACGATGACGGCAGAGCCCTTGATTTCGGGGCGTTCCCGCTCCTCAACCGCCGTGTAGAAGTGATCCATGTCTAAATGAAAGATTATCCTCATGTCGAAGTCGCCGCGTCGCTCAGGCTTTTATTATAGTAACTAAATAAATTGGTATTTGTAAGATTTTCAGCATTAATTCTTGTTTGTCCTGGCTGCATTAACAAGTATTGTTACAAATGGAACACAAATAGCTTAATTTGTGACATAAAAGTCACAATATTTAAAAGATTTCTTCACTCATAAAAGAACCAACTTCTTAAAGAGAGAAAAATAATGATTAACCCAAAAAATCCAAACAGCCAAAACAAGGCTAAATGTCCAGACTGCGATTTCCAACTAATCGTTCCCTGCGACACAGTGAAAGGCGAAATCGTAAGCTGCCCTGGTTGCGGACTTGAACTCGAAGTTAAAAAAATAAGTGATGGAGGTGGAGCCGTAGATCTTCAAGAGTTAACGATTTAAGGCGAAGACTGGGGCGAATAAGAGCATTCACCAAAACTTCAATATTTTTTAAAATTTTTCCTTTTATGTTTTCAATAATATGTAGCCAGAAAGTAAAGCTGTCAGGTTTTTATTTTTCGTTTATTTGGTTCCTTAAAGAAGGCTTCTGCAACTACTTGTTCAACGATACCTAAATCTAAGAAGTCAACAGTAACCGGGAACTCCAAAGTGCAGGTTTCAAGCTTTTGCTTACTCTTCATTTTGAATCAAAAACAAGTTTGCTAAAGATATAAATAGATTTTATGAACACAAAATTCAGGTTAACCTATTTGGAACCAGCATCATTTTCATTTGTGGCTACCCATATTAACTCGACTTCTCGAACGCTTAGCTCTTGTTAGTAGGTTAGGACTACTCTACGTGCATTAAAATCTAATCCGCAAGCGCAGTGAAAGCTACAGCAAGCTTTACATAGTTTTTTTTCTAGTTTTAGGTAGGTGAAACCGAATGGTAGTCCCTTTTTACATGTTAATTAGAACCCGGATGGGGGAATCTAAATTTGTTGTTCTGAGACGCTTAAGATTGAAGGGGTAAAAGTGTCTCATTCCGTCAAGGGCAATTATGACGTTATACTGTACGCTGAAGGAAAGGACCTTGAAGGATGTAAGGCGCATTCGGGACGCGGTATTTGAAATCAGCGGAATAACTATAACGGGAACTGTTGTCCACGCCGGATTTAACAATCTTTTTCATCCATAACTTCGAATTATCTCGATTTCCTGCACGGTCATCGGTTTGTCTGTGGCTTTGAGGAATAGGCGTCTTGGCCGGCCGCAGTCGGGGCATTCGCAGCTTGGCGGGAGCATTCCTATGTGTCCCCACATGTCGCCTCCTGTGCTTTTTGCGCGTAAAAGCTGAATAATCGTCAGCATATTTGGATCCTAATACAGGGTCTATGCAGAAAACACACAGGGGTAGTTGTGCACGTACTTGCCAAACAAAGGTTGTTAAAAAATTATGCTACCGCTTCCGCATCCACGCGTAAACCTTTCGGACATGCGAACCAACTTAACACACGAATACTTTACAGTTAACCCAAAATAGGATTTGGAAAACAACTCAACATTGATTACTCTAAAGTCGCAATTATAAAAGTCCTTGAACAACTAAAATAAACCCACAAAGAAAATTTTCCAAAATAGAACCAAACTTAACAAAAACACACAAACTAAGAAAAAACAAAATTTTAAGCAATAGGGACAGTTAATCCATGCATAGGCCAAACATTGCTTCACACCTACTCCGAAATATGCGTCTCAAACCAAATATCGCTCAGACACTACATTGACTCGACATCTCAGGCGATTGGTGGCCGCAGGCTGAGCTAGTCGACCGAAGTCTTCTAGCTTACACCCCGGCTCCATCAAACCCATCTTTTATGGGAGCCTTCGTCCAGTGAAACTGGAATGGCTGCCTCTTTTCGGGAGAGGCTTCGAGCTTAGATGCTTTCAGCTCTTATCCACAACGGCGTGGCTGCCCGGCGACTGCCTTATCAGACAACCGGTTAACTAGAGGCCACAGCGTCCCGTTCCTCTCGTACTAGGGACCCTTTCCCCTCAAGCAGCCAACACTCCCAGCAGATAAAGTCCGACCTGTCTCACGACGGTCTAAACCCAGCTCACGTTCCCTTTTAATAGGCGAGCAGCCTCACCCTTGGCCCCTTATGCAGGGCCAGGATAGGAAGAGCCGACATCGAGGTACCAAGCCGCGGGGTCGATGGGGACTCTCGCCCGCGACGAGCCTGTTATCCCTAGGGTAATTTTTCTGACACATCCAGCCCCCACCAAGGGGGAACATGGATGATCGCTAAGCCCGGATTTCTCCTCTGCATCCCTTACTGTTTGGGATTCAGTCAGGCTGGCTTTTGCCCTTGCACTCTACGGAGGGTTTCTGTCCCTCCTGAGCCAACCTTAGGGCGCCCTTGATATCTTTTCAAGGGCGTGCCGCCCCAGCCGAACTGCCCACCTACCGTTGTTCCAGCCCGCAAGGGGCTGGTGAGAAACACGGTTGCAGAAAGTCGGTGTTCCATTGTTGCCTCCCCCAGATCCCGGAGAACCTGAGATCGACGGCTCCCGACTACGCTCTGCATCCACAACCGTATTCCAGCGGCAGGCTGCAGTAAAACTCCACAGGGACTTCTTTTCCCGCTGGGAGATCGTGGACTGTTCGTCCACGTTATGTGGTTTCACCGGGTACTACGCGGGGACAGTGGGGCCCTCGTTGATCCATTCATGCACGTCGGAACTTACCCGACAAGGCATTTGGCTACCTTGAGAGAGTCAGAGTTACTCCCGGCGTTTGCAGGCCCTTAGCCCAGTTGGACCCAGGTTTCAGGTACCTGTACTGGCCAGGATTCAGAAGCCGTTCACAAGCTTTCGCTCTTGCGGCTTCCTGTGTTTTTATTAAACAGTCGAGACCCCTTTGTCACTGCGACCTGCTCTTTACAGCACAAGGCTGAAAGAACAGGCACCCCTTATACCAAAGGTACGGGGCTAATTTGCCGAGTTCCCTCGCATTAGTGTATACCCGACACGCCTTAGGTTCCTCGCCTAGGGACACCTGTGTCGGTTCTAGGTACGATCATACAGGATCCTTCTTAGTGCGTTTTTCAGTGGCTCCAGAGATCAGCTGAACCGCCCTAAAACGGGCTGCTATTCCCGATTTCGCCTAGTTCTCGTCATTACGGCACTCCCTAGGTTTATACGGT